>Ga0111193_1073_pt1 | contig 10620 bp, 7 predicted proteins | sample DeeMarSWOR324_28_FD_80361 | JGI IMG/M metagenome (GOLD analysis project Ga0111193, IMG submission 80361) | candidate division BRC1 bacterium SM23_51 | reverse complement strand
ACAAGAAGGCGGCAGATGCCGACTCCGATGGCTGGCCGCAGACCGGGCGCAACAAGGCGCTGCGCGAGATGCAGCGCGGTTTTGCCTTTCATATCTCGGGCGACCAGCACCTGGGCAGCACCGTTCAATATGGCGTGGAGGACTGGAACGACGCGGCCTACGCCCTGTGCGTGCCATCGATCGCCAACCTGTGGCCGCGCCGTTGGTGGCCGCCCGAACCGGGCCGCAACCGCAAGCCCAATAGCCCGGCCTACACGGGCGAGTTCAAAGACGGCTTCGGCAACCGCATCACCGTGCATGCCGTGTCGAACCCGGGCGAGTCGGGCTATCAGCCGGCGGCGCTTTACGACCGCGCGCCGGGCTACGGGATCGTCCGGGTGAACAGGCTCACGCGCCAGATCACGTTCGAAGTCTGGCCACGCTGGGTTGACCCATCGCAACCCGCCGCGAAGCAGTATCCCGGCTGGCCGATCACAGCGGACCAGGCCGAGAACTACGGCCGGAAAGCCGTGGCCTATCTGCCGACAATCAAGGTCAGCGGCATGGCCAATCCGGTTGTCCAGATCGTCGATGAGGAAAACGGCGAAATCGTCTACACGCTTCGCATCAGGGGCACGGAGTTTCGGCCGAAGGTTTTCAAGGACGGGACTTACACGGTCAAGGTCGGCGAGCCGGGCACGGAAAGGATGAAGACTCTCAAGAACGTTCGCGCCCTGCCCGAAAGTGAGACGAGCAGGGTGGAAGTGGTATTCTGACAAAAAACTCTCTCGCTTATGCACAGCTGCATAAACTTATGTGCACTACAAATTGAACCGCCAAGACGCCAAGGTCACCAAGTATGCATGATCCAACGTTTAGTAGCGCGGACTGGCTTTTTTGCCACTCAAGAACGGTTACTGAAGGCTTCTTGAGCTCTTGGCGTTCTTGCCCGCCGTACGGCGGGTGGCGGGTTCATTATCGCCAAAGAAACGAGAGATGAGTCTAGGTATTCGCGATCACTTGTAACACCTTGTAGAACAAGGAAGAGGGGAAAATGAACAGACACAATTACACGCGACGGGATGTCTTGAGAGCCATGGGCCTGGGCGCAGCGTCGCTGGCCGTGCCGCGATACCTTCGCGCTTCTCCGCCACCGGGCCGGCGTCCGGCGCCCAAGCGGCCGCCCAACATCCTCCTCATCGTCTCCGACGACCAGGGCTATTGCGATCTGGGTTGTTACGGCGGACCCGAGATCAAGACGCCCAACCTCGACCGACTGGCGTGCGGCGGCGTCCGCCTGACGAGCTTCTACGTCTCCTGGCCGGCCTGCACACCGTCGCGCGGCAGCCTGCTGACGGGCCGCTACCCCCAGCGCAACGGCACGTACGATATGTTCCGCAACAATCTGGTCGATTACGACTACCGCTATACAAAAGAAGAATACGCCATATCGCCCGAGATGATCGGCGGGATGGACGAGCGCGAGGTGCTGATCCCGCGGGTGTTGAAGCAGGCCGGCTATGTCAGTGGGATCTTCGGCAAATGGGACCTCGGACAGTTGCGTCGTTTCCTTCCGCTGCAACGCGGCTTCGATGAATTCTATGGGTTCACCAACACGGGCATCGACTACTGGACACACGAACGCTACGGTGTGCCGTCGATGCGGCGCGGCAACGAGTCGACCACCGAGGACAAGGGCACATATGCCACCGAATTGTTCCGGCGCGAGGCGGTACGGTTTCTCAATCACCACAAGGATCGGCCGTTTTTCTGTTACGTGCCGTTCAATGCTCCTCACGGCGCCTCGAACCTCGAGCGCCCGCGGCCCGGCGTCCAGGCGCCACTCGAATACATACGCAAGCACTATAGCCCGTATGACCCGAAGAACAGCGACACACGCCAGGCGAAACGCAAACGGTATATGGCCGCCGTCACCTACATGGACGAGGCGATTGGCGAGATGCTCGATCTGCTCGACGAGCACGGCGTTGCCGACAACACGATCGTGATCTTCTTCTCGGACAACGGCGGGACCGGCACGGGCGACAACACGCCGCTGCGCGGCGGCAAGGGCCAAATGTTCGAGGGCGGCATCCGTGTGCCCTGCGTCGTGCGCTGGCCGGGTGCGATCGCGGCCGCGAGCGTTTGCGACGAATTCCTGTCCTCGATGGAGATATTCCCGATGCTGTGCAATGCGGCCGGCGTCGAGCCGCCAGAAGGTGTTGTTCTCGACGGGTCCGACATGAAGCCGGTGCTGGCGGGCAAGATGCGCTCGCCCCGCGAGGAAATGTCCTGGGAGCGTCGGGGCGACAGGGCTGCCCGGGTGGCCAACTGGAAATGGGTCGAATCGTCGCGCGGCTCGGGGCTGTTCGACCTTTCAAAGGACATCAGCGAGAAGCAGGATCTGTCGAAGGAAAAACCGGACGTGCTGCAAATGGTCAAAGCGCGCTTCGCGGCATGGAAGAAGCGCATGGCCGAGGCCGAGCCCCGCCGCCCGTTCCGCGACTTCTAGCCTGGCGGCTGCGAGACGGCTCGATTGGCCCACGAACAGCACAAGATCACCCGAAGGTAGGAAAAATGATCCACCAAGAACACGAAGATGGAATAATCTTTGTGCTCCTTCGTGTTCTTTGTGGATAAGAAGCAACGTAAAACTGTCATGAACTGAATTTCGGAAACTCGTCAAGGAGGAATAGCACAATGAACAATGCCCTGAACCGACGTGGTTTTCTGAAGACGATGGGACTCGGGGCGGCGGCGCTGGCTGTGCCGCGGTTTGTCCGTGGTGGCGCTGCCGCGGCGAAAGGCCGCCTGCCCAACATTGTCATCATTCTCACCGACGACCAAGGCTACGCCGACGTTGGCGTCTTCGGCGCCAAGGGGTTTGAGACACCCAACCTGGACCGGCTGGCCGGCGAGGGGATTCGGTTCACCAATTTCTACGTCGCGGCGCCCTCGTGCACGCCCTCGCGAGCGGCGCTGATGACGGGCTGCTATCCGCAGCGTGTCAGTCTGCCCAATGTCATCGGACCTAAGGCGAATATCGGCATCAACGATAGCGAGGTGACGATCGCCGAGATGCTCAAGCCGCTCGGTTATGCAACCGCCTGTTACGGCAAGTGGCACCTCGGCCACCACAGGCCGTTTCTGCCGACGCGCCACGGTTTCGACGACTACTTCGGTCTGCCCTACTCCAACGACATGTGGCCGAAGCACCCGGAGCAGCCGGCCGGATATCCCGACTTGCCGCTGATCGAAGGCGAAAAGATCGTCGAACGCAACCCCGACCAGACAAAGCTGACCACGTGGTACACCGAACGCGCGGTCAGGTTCATCGAGAAGAACGAGGATCGCCCGTTTTTTCTCTACGTCCCCCACAGTATGCCCCACGTGCCGCTCCACGTCTCGAACAAGTTCAAGGGCAAATCGGAGCAAGGCATGTATGGCGATGTCATCATGGAGATCGACTGGTCGGTGGGACAAATCCTCTCGGCGCTCAAGCGCAACGGCCTCGATGAGGACACGCTCGTGTTGTTCTGTTCGGACAACGGGCCGTGGCTGAGCTATGGCGACCACGCCGGATCGGCCGGTCCGCTTCGCGAGGGCAAAGGCACGACGTGGGACGGCGGCCAGCGCGAGCCGACGATTCTGCGCTGGAATGGCAAGATCCCCGCCGGCGCGGTCTGCCACGAGCCGGCCATGACGATCGACGTCCTGCCGACGATCGCCGCGCTCGTTGGCGCCGAGCTGCCCGCAAACAAAATTGACGGCCTCGATATCTGGCCGCTGGTGTCGGGCGACGCCAACGCGAAGTCGCCTCACGAAGCGTTGTTCTTCTACCGGAGTAACAACCTCGAGGCTGTCCGCAGCGGCAAGTGGAAGCTGCATTTCCCCCACAGCTACCGCACTCTCGCCGGAAGGGCGGGCGGCACGGGCGGCATTCCCGCCAAGTACAGCCAGGCCAAGACCGCCCTTGCCCTGTTTGACCTGGAAAACGACATCGGCGAGAAGCACAACGTGGCGGCCGAGCATCCTGAGATTGTCAAACGCCTGACTGCCATTGGGAAGCGCTTTGACCAGGAGCTGAAAGCCAACATCAGGCCGCCGGGTCGAGTCTCAGCACAAGAGAAACGATAACTCCAAACAGGAGGACATGGCCATGACGCCGGAGTCGCTTGTCGAAGAACTCAGAGCCAGCAAGGAGTACTTCGATCGTTCGAGCCGCTGTTTGCAGGAGGAGCACTCGAAGTTCGCGCCTGCCGAAGGAATGTACACCGTGGCGCAGCAGGTGGCCCACGCCGCCCAGGCGGTTGAGTGGTGCGTCGAAGGCGCTTTTCGGCCCGAAGGGTTCGACATGGACATGGAGAAAGCCCACGCCGAGGTCACGCGGGTGACCTCGCTGGCCGAGGCGCGCGCCTGGATGGACCGCGCCTATGCGAAGTCCATGGAACGGATCGGCTCCAGCACGATGGAAGAATTGCAGCAGCGGCTGCCGCCGGGACCGGTCATGGGCGCTGTGCCGCGCGCGGCCGTCGTCGCCGCAATCTGCGAACACACGGCACACCACCGCGGCGCTCTGGCTGTATATTCGCGCCTGTGCGGCCTGAAGCCGCCGATGCCGTACATGGAAACCGAGGCTGGCTGAGGCCAGGGCGCGGCGACAACGAGCAAGTAGCGCAGTCCGCCGGACGGCGGATGCCTGCAATTGATCGCAAACACCCGACGTGCAGGCAAGATGCCTGCGCTACAACTTGCCCGACTGGAGCCTCCGCCGTACGGCGGATACGGCGGACGGGCCTACGGGGGGCAATAGAGTTGAGGGCGCACTCGCGCCCTCTTGCTTTTGCGCACAGTAGTTGGCGAAGTGGCGTCGGTGGGGCAAGTACTGCCGCAAAAACCGATCAAGACGAACCGGCAGATCGTTCGCTTACGTATCGCTTTCCTCCCCTCTATGGGGGCTCTATTTCGTGACGCTCTGTTTTACCAGCAGGACGACCCAATGGCCGGAGGCCGGTGCCTCGAGGGTGATCGTGCCGCCACCTTTGACGGCTGGGGCCGGCTGCCATTGGCTGTTGGCAATGTCCAGCCATTTCACGGCGAACGATCCGGTGGCACCGGAAAGGTCTAACCCCGCCGAGCCCCCGTTAGGGAAATATACGGCATACTGCCGGCCAGCGACGCACGTCAGATAGGCCTCGTTGGGACTTCGATCGGAGAGCAGCGCGTTCTTCGAGTCCGGCGTGCAATTGAAAATGTCGAGTTCCGCCGTGAGCATCCGTGCGCTCTTGATGTGGGCCTGCGCGTTCTCGCTCAGGCCCTCGCCGGAATCTGGACGATGGAGCCGCGCGGAAGCCAGGCCCCCGACGACGTTGCGCCAGAACCGTTCCAGGCCGTCGCGGGTGTTGCCGAATCGCCCCCCGTCGGAGCCGTATATTTTGACGTTGTTGATCGGGCGAATCGGCGAGAGGCTCGCCCGGAACCGTTGCGCGTTGTCCCAGTGCTTCTCCCCCTTCTGGTGATTGTTTTGCGAGATGTCGCAGAACGAGTAGATTTCCGGATGATCCAGGGTTGCCCTATGCTGGCTGTGGAAAATGTCCCAGGCATCCCACATCTCGGTGGTCTCGGCGACCGTGCCGGCCTGCCGCGCCTTGGCCTGGATATATTTCGCCCAGTATTCTCCCCAGGCCGGCGTGACAGAAGTCTCGTTGTCCATGCAATAGAGGACGTGGCCGTAGTTGAGGGAGTAGGACAGGATTTTGTCCACAAACCGCCGTTGATACTTGAGCACGATCTCTTGATTTCTCTCCTTGGGCACCGACCAGAAGAAGTTATTCTCCGTTCGGGTTGGGTGGCTGTTGACGACTTCGGGCAGGCCCGTCTGTTCGGCCGTGTAAGTGCTGTTGTTCTTCGGGTTGAAGGGATTCCGAGCCCAGATGTCGCGATAGTAGTCGAACGTCGCCCAGATTTCGATCTGCACGATGATGTCGCGCTCGGCGGTCAGTTCGAGAAAAGTGCTGAAGCGCCGCCAGAATTCGTCGTTCCACTGATCCAGGTCGTAGAGATCGCCCACCTTCTTGAAAGGCCAGACATCGCCTTCATCGCGGCAGCTCATGGTGCAGCGCACATAGTTGCCGCCGACGGATTTCAGCAGATCGAGATGCTCCTCGAGATTCGGGATTTGAAAGAGGTTGTCTTCTACCGACCCACCGAGCAAGAGGACAGGTTTCGCTTTGTACTGCCAATAGCGAGGGTTGTCTTTGCAAACCTGAATTCTGTCCTCGGACATTCCTCGGCTGCCGGCCAGTGTGGGCGCCGCGCCACCTGCTGTCGGGCCGTAGGTCACCACGGCCGCCGCGGCGGCTGAACAAAACGTCAAATAGACAAGCACCCGTTTAATCCCGTTCATGGTACGCACCTTTCCGCGATCGATCGTGTCGCCAGTTGCCGGTTGTCCGTTGCCGGTTTTGAATTGTGCTATTTGCCAGTACGGGACAGCCTCATGCCCCCTTCGTGGCACGCCTGGGTGCCACGTCCAGCCGGCTCGTCCAATCGCGCAGCAGCCTGCGGTGCTCTTCGAGCGCAGCGGCGTGCTTGGATTCGCCGGCCAGGTTTTTCGTCTCGCCAGGGTCGGCCTTCATGTCGAACAGCTGCTCGACGGGATCGCCCTCGTAAGCCACATACTTGTACCGCGGTGTTCGGATCATGCGGCCGGTTGTCTGAACCTCGGCGGCCACGAACTCGCGCCACTCCGTAGGCTTTCCCTCCAGCAGCGGCCGGAGGCTGCGGCCCAACGCCCCCCGCGGCGGCTTGACTCCGGCGTAGTCACAGATCGTTGGCAATATGTCCAGACCCGACGCCAGGTGAGTCGAATCTCGCTTTCCTGCGAGCATTCTGCCGGGTGAGGCGACGAGCAATGGCACCTTTACCGCCTCTTCGTACAGGTAGTTCTTCAGCACCTTCTGATGACGGCCCCGGCCCTCGCCATGGTCCGACGTAAGAACGACAATGGTGCTCTCGGCCAGGCCGGAATCGTCCAGCGCCTGGAGGACGCGCCCGATCTCCGCGTCCACCATCTCGACGTGCCGATAGTAGCTCCAGATATAATAGCGCCATTGCCGCTCGGACCATTTTGGCCGCGCGATTTTCTTGAGCTTGGCGGGTTCGCGAGGATCATAGTGAAAATTCGCAGGCAGTTCGGGCAGTCGGTCGGCGAGATCGCGATAAGGCAGCTCGTCCGGAGCGTTCCGGTGCATGCTGACCCACTGGCAGATGTCGTGCGGCTGGAGAAACGAAGCGACCAGGAGGAACGGGTCCGAGTCGGCGCGATTGCGCAGGTAGCCCTGGCAGGCGCGCGAGATCGCCGCGTCGCCAATGTTACCCTGGCCGCCGATGCCCGTCGGGATCAGCTTGAAACCCGGGATCTCGGTTGGAAACGACCCGGGCAGGTGCCATTTGCCGGCGTAGACAGTTTCATATCCGCGCTGCCCAAGCCACTGGCCCAGGTTGGGAATGTCGGAGCGGATTGGGCGACCGTTGACAATCACGCCGGTCTCGGAGGACATCCGGCTGGCGAACATGCTGCTGCGGGCCGGCGCCCAAAGGGGATCCGTGCTGTGCGATTCGAGAAACGAAACGCCGGTGCGAACCAGCCGGTCCATGTTCGGCGTCGCCACGTCCAGGCAGCCGCCGGCGGCGATGGTGTCCAGGCCCTGCTGGTCGGTGATGATGAAAAGGAAACTCGGCCTCCCGCGCGCGCCGACTGCGGGAGCCCCGAAGGCCAGCTTTCCGCCCGCCATCAACGCTGCCGCGCCGGCCGTGCCGGCTGTCAGGAATTGCCTTCGGGTCAGTGCTGACGAAGCCAAACGCTTCTTGTTGCCGGTTGTTTTCATCTCTTCTGCCTCCCTTTCCTCGCCGCGGGCCCCTGCAGCCGCTGCTCAAGACGGTTGGGCGCTTCGGGATCGAACAGGTAGGCCCGAACGCCGCTGATGGCGAACAGCAGCCGGTGCTGATCATCAACCCAGTATTGATACGGCAGGATGCCGTTGCCGATCTGTTGGTAGCCGTGAAGCCGGAGCGTCCTGCCGCCGAGCTCGAAGTCCATCGTCTTCCAGTACGAAAGTCGCTGGCCTTCTTTGAGCAAGTCCAGGTCTTCCAGCAGGGCAAACTCTAAGGGTTTCGTTTCCTCGCCGCTCAGACGCTGCACGGCGTCGAACAGCGACCAGTTGCTGGTGAAGACCCGTGCCACGTTGCGAACGAACTTACGCGTCCCGGCGGTCACCTCGATCGTGCCGTCTTTGACCCGCGCGGACTCGGCCACAGTCGTCACGTCGAGCGGTTTCCCGCTGCTGTCCACGATCGTAGACTCGATTTGCCAGGATCGTGGTGTTGCCAGCGGGTCGGCGGCGCACTGCAGCGTCGCTTTGGTTCGGTGGATCGTCCCGGCCAGTTGCACAACGGACATGTCCACTTTCAATGTCACGGAGCCGTTGCCGGCCGCCGCCGAGCGTCCCAGTTGCAGGACACCCCCGATTCTGCGCGCGCGATTGCCGACCAGCCAAATCTGATAGGTGTGTCTCCACTCGCCCCTGGGATCGAATCTCCCCACGGGCAGCGACAGATCCTCGAGCGCTCCGTGTTGACGCAGTGCGGCAAGCGTCAGCGGCATCGTGCGACTGGCATCATCCTTTCTCGTCGCCATGACGGATACCCCCTTCTATCGGCCTCCCGAGGCGGTCTATCGCAGGGCTGGGTCAGGACTGAACGATGAACGACGAGGCCCGACTTTCCTTGTCCCCTTCCCATCGTACATTGTTTGGTGTTTCCTTGCCAACGTGCCTCGGCATCTTGGCCTGCCAGAGATTCGGCGCTCAGTTTCCAACAGTCCTTCGCGGCCGATCAAGGGGAATCTCAACCCCCAAAATCTATGGGAGCGTCTTACGTCGGTCCGGCATGGCGCCCTCCCAGAGGCAACCGACACGCTCGTGGAGTGCAGCGGCACGCTTGCCGTCCTGTCAAAAGCGAACTCCCTTTCGTCAAGAAACCGTGCTATTGCGCCGCTCTTGTGTTCTGTGTAGTCCGTGTACTCCGTGGTTGGGACAGAAAAGAAGGGTCACGAACAAGTCTCGCGCCCGGCAGAAAAACCTTGAACCGACCGGCGGCGCGCATGATTAGAGCACTGCAGCGGCTGTGGCTGACTGTGCGACATCACAGTGACAATTCTCTCAATAGAGATGAGAATCACTCGTCGGGCAGACGGATGAATCACTCAGTGAAAATGGATCGGGTGCACGGAGGATTTACCCTGATCGAACTACTCATTGTGGTGGCGATCATCGCCATATTGGCGCTGATTGCCGTGCCGAATTTTCTCGAGGCCAGCACGCGAGCCAAGATTGTGCGAGCGTGCGCCGATCTGCGTTCGTGCGCAGTGGCGCTCGAGGCCTACCGCCTCGACCACGACGCCTATCCCAACATGGCGATCCCAGGTTTCGGGGGTGGCCCGGCGCCGCTTCAAGGGAGCGAGCTGAAATGGTGGTATATCCCCGACGCGCTCAGCACGCCGGTCGCTTACTTGACCAGCTCCGCTTTGTGGTGTCCCTTTGGGGGCAATTGGGACAAGGAGCCTTTCTTCCCCGATCTGATCTGGCAGCGCTATGGCTACGAGAACATGCCCGAGCTGATCGAGAAGGCCTCCAATTGGCCAATTCTTCAACAGCGCTATCCGCCCGAGGCCGTCGAGTGGAGCGGCCTGTGGCGATTGCAGTGCGTCGGCCCCGACCGACTCTGGAACCCATCGGTCCGCTACGATCCGACCAACGGGACAATCTCGGGCGGCGACGTCATCCGCACGCAGAAAATCCCGACGGCAAACGTTGGCGACAACGATCCCTGGGCGCCCTAGATTCTTTGGCTGAGACTTCTATGCGTTTGGCGCAGATCTTCTCGTGCTCGTTCTCGTACTCGTGCTCGGCTTTTCGATTTCGGATTTCGGATTGCGGATTTCAAAAACCTCGTGAACGTCCCCGTGAACGTGGACGGCTTTTGGCTGTTGACTTCGGTTGCGGCCCCAGGGCCGCCTTAGGCGCTGGTCGTGACATGGGTGCGTCACTGGCAACGAGCCACTTGTGGCGATTTCCTGTTGATCTTTGAAGACAAGTGCTGTGAGCTGAGATAGCACCAATGAGGAGGTGAGACATGGGTACAACCACTCCAGGAATTAAGCGGCGGGATTTTCTCAAGTCTCTGGGTTTCGGGACGGCGGCGCTCGCTATTCCGCGGTCCACGAGCGCGGCGGCACAGTTCACAGGAAAGACACCCGCGGCTGCGCCGAACATTCTGTGGATCACCTGCGAAGACATCTGTCCCCGTCTGGGCTGCTATGGCGATACCTACGCCATCACGCCGAACCTCGATCGATTGGCCGCGCAAGGGTTGCTCTACCGGAATGCGTTCGCGACGGGTCCGGTGTGCGCGCCCGCGTGGTCGTGTCTGATCACGGGCATGTACGCCACCTCTCTCGGCACACAACACCTGCGCTCCGAAATCAGAGTGCCAAAGCAAGTCAGGTGCTTCCCCGAGTACCTGCGCGCGGCTGGCTATTACTGCTCGAACAACTCCAAAGAGGACTACAACTTCAAGGCT
>Ga0111193_1066_pt1 | contig 10664 bp, 8 predicted proteins | sample DeeMarSWOR324_28_FD_80361 | JGI IMG/M metagenome (GOLD analysis project Ga0111193, IMG submission 80361) | candidate division BRC1 bacterium SM23_51 | reverse complement strand
TTCGACGGCCTGGCGCGGATGGTGGAGGAGTTTCTCGGTGGCGATCCACTGTCGGGCCATTTGTTTGTGTTTTGCAACCGCCGCGGCGACCGATTGAAGATTCTCTACTGGGACCATGACGGTCTGGCGATCTGGTATAAGCGGTTGGAAGAGGGGACATTTCAGTTTCCCGAACAGGAAGGCCCCTCGGTTCGGGTCAGCGCGGCCGAGTTGGCGATGATCCTGGAAGGTGTGGAGTTGCGGGGTGTAAAAAAGCGACGGCGGTACGAAACAAATATATACACCGGACCAAACCTTTTCTCCCCTCGTGAGTCTGTATAAACAAATCGACTGTTCTTGTGGATTTCACCGATGCCCGTTCGCCTGCCCGTTGAAGACAAACTTCCCGACAACGTCGAGCAGTGTCATACGCTGATTCGCGAACTGGCACGCGACATCGGGCAATACCAGAGCCGGATCGACTACCTGACGCGGCGACTGTTTGGTCGCAGTTCGGAGCGGATCGACCCGGCTGAGTTGACGTTTTTCGGCGAGAAGAACCTTCTCGGTGCCCCGGTAGAGCAAGAGCCCCCACCGCAACCGTCGGAAGCGACCGAGCCGGCGCCCGCCCGTCCTTCGCGCCGCAATGGCCGGCGGCCGTTGCCCAAGGACCTGCCGCGCAAGCGCGTCGAGCATGACGTGTCAGCCGAAGAGAAGATCTGCGCCGGGCGAAGAGACCAGTGAACAATTGGAATATATACCCGCCTCGTTGTATGTGATTGAGCATGTCCGCCCGAAATATGCATGCCCGCAGTGCCAGGGCCACGTGGTGCAGGGTGAAAAGCCGGCACAGCCAATTGAAAAGGGGTTGGCGGGTCCGGGCCTGCTGGCGCACGTGATTACGAGCAAATACTGCGATCACCTTCCGCTGCATCGGCAGGAGGCGATCTTTGCGCGCCACGGCGTGGAGATGTCGCGAAAGACCCTGTGCGACTGGGTGATGCAGTCGGCCGAGGTCTTGGAGCCGGTGGTCAAAGCGACGAAACGCGAGGTATGGAGCCGGTGGTCAAAGCGACGAAACGCGAGGTACTGAAATCCTTCGTTGTGCACAGCGACGACACACCAATACCGGTGCAGGAAAAGGGCAAAACGCATCGTGCCTATTTGTGGGTATATATTGGCGATGCGCAACATCCGTACACAATTTATGACTTCACGTGGACACGCAGCCGGGATGGGCCACTAAAATTCCTTGCAGGGTACGAAGGCTATCTGCAAGCGGACGCCTTTTCCGGATACGAACCGCTTTACGTCGACGGCACGATCATTGAGGTGGGTTGCTGGGCCCACGCGCGTCGCAAGTTCTTCGACGCCAAAATGACCGCGCCCGTTCTTGCCCACCAGGCGCTGCTGCGGATCAAGGCCCTGTATGATGTGGAACGCGAGGCCAAGGAGTTCGACGCGGCCGAACGTCTTGCGCTGCGGCGAGAAAAAGCCGTGCCGTACCTGGAAGCCTTCGCCACCTGGCTGCACAAACTGCAACCACACATGCTGCCGAAAAGTCCGATCGGCCAAGCGATCGAATATACACTGGGCAACTGGGCGGCGTTAATACGCTACACCGAAAACGGCCGCCTGGCCATGGACAACACGGTCGCTTCATACTGCACCTCGTTCGCAAGATTCCTGTCCTGATCCGTTGATGCTGTCAAGCGATGCGTCATTCGTCGCGGCCGCCGGTTGCCCATTTTTCCGGTGGACAGTGTTTTGACTCGATGAGGGGATCTCATAGAGCCACTGCTTGCGGTTGCAACGGACAAATCGGATTCTGCCCTCCGTTCGCCATTGTCGCAAGGTCTTCCAGTCAATCCCGTACTTTTCCATGATCACGTACGAGGAGACCATACCCGCCTTTCTCAGATGCGATTCGTAGCTCTCTATCCTTTTGTAGCTGCGAATCTGGTTAACCCGCTCCCTCGTAAACGGCAGGCCTGTTCCGGATTTCCTTCCCTGGCGATTGAGGATGTGCGCGATCTCTTCATCGGTGTGGTTCTTGGCGAGCGCCGCCATGTCCTCGAGCAGGTCCTTGGGCATGCGCTTGGCTTCGAACGCGTTGAGCGGGATCGGCAGGCGGAACGTTTTGGTCGCGCCACCTTTCCACCGCAGCTGTACGCAGAGGTTTCGGTCCCGAATCAGCGTCACGTCCTCCACCAACAATCGCAGCATGCGTTTGCGCTCGCGCGGTGAAGTGTTGGGGTGGTTCCAGACTCTGGGGAAATCCTCGGCCAGTTGGCGAATTTGCTCTCGGCCCTTCAAGTCGAGCGACACGCCTTGTTTCTCCTTCCATTCCGTGTAGGCTTGCTCGGCAGCGGCCAATCGACGGAGCTTCTCATTCCATCGTGCCTCCAGGGCGTCGGCGACCAGACGGTTTTCCGGATTGGCCAGCAGGAACTGGCGTTCGGCCAGGCGGGCTTCATGCTGGGCACGCTCGATCTGGCTTTGATGCAGGGACTCGACTTCCTCGTGTCTGCGCCGCAACTCCTCGAAGACCTCCAGGGCCACTTCGATCGAGTGCGGCGTCACCGCCCGGGCGACCGCTTCGCCCACCGCTTGATCGATCGTCCGCCCCGGGATGCTCTGACAGCGCGGGGCCCCTCTCTCTTTACATGCCTGTTGACAGACATACACCGGCTCCAGCGATTCGCGACGGTGATAGTAGCGAATGGTCATCTTCCATCCACACCGCCCACACAGCACCAATCCCTGCAGCAGCGCGGGCCCCTCGCGCGGCGGTACACGATGGCCGTTCTTGCGCACGTGCAAACCGTTCTCCAATAGAATCCGTTGGTTTTTCTCAAACTCCTCCCCGGTGATGTAGCCCGCATGCGCATTGGGAAGGAATACCTTCCACTCCTCGCGGGGCAACGCTCTCGGACGGGCTCCTTTTCGTTGCCGCGTGCGGCCGTAAAAGTACACGCCGGCATAGACGGGATTGCGCAGCAGCCGAAGCACCCGTGTCAGTGTCGGTTCCTCCCAGGTCAGCTCTCCCGTCACCGGCCGCCACCGCGCCCGAACGGGCAGTTTCACATTCGCCACAGACAGCGCGCGAACGGTTCCCCAGGCGCTTGGGGTCTTGCGGAACGTACGGAACACCAAGTGAATCGCCTGCTGGACCTGGCGGTCCGGGTCCAGGACCACCTGGTCTTGCGCATCATAGACGAATCCGGCCGGCAGAGCCAGTTTCAACTCGCCCCGTCGGGCTTTGTTGAGCTTGCCGCCCTGCAGGCGCATCTTCAGAAAGTGCAGTTCCGCCTCGCTCATCGTCCCGCGCAGTCCCAAAACCAGACGGTCGTTGAAGTGGTTCGGGTCATAGAGACCATCCTCATCCAAAATGAGCGTTTCGCTCAGCGCGCAGATTTCCAGCAGATGATGCCAGTCGCTGGAATTGCGCGCCAGGCGGGAGATCTCCAGACTCAGAACAATGCCCACTTTTCCCAGCCCCACGTCGGCAGTCAGACGCTGGAAGCCTGGCCGATCGGTCACCTGCGCGCCGGACTGTCCCAGGTCGTCATCGATCACTTCGATCTGGTCAGCACTCCAGCCCAGCGACAGCGCCCGCCGTTTGAAATCATACTGCCGTTGCGTGCTCTCGCGGTTGTGCTCGGTCTGGTAAAGCGAGGACTGTCGGATGTACAGATACGCCTTGCGCCGAAGATGGGTCGGACGAATCGTCTCGGTCGCGGTCATGCTGGCACCTCCAGGGTTTGAAGAATCATCGTCGACAACAGCGAAACCATTTCATCCTTCCACGCGGGCGATCGATCGGGCGCTTGATCGACTGGCGAAGCTGTCCATGGTGCCTCTTGACACATAGACGAACGACGTGGAACCAACGCGATCACCCAGTCCAGCCAGCCGGGCAGGCCGCGACGAAGGAAAAGAGCAAGTTCGTTTTGCGGACAGCCGCCAGGGTGGGGGCCGATCACAGCGGCACGCAGGGCCTCGTATCGGTCGGCGAGATCGAGTCCCTCGGGACATGCCGTTACGAGCTGCGCCGGTGCCGTCGGTTTTTTTTTCGCAGACTCCACCGGCGCTGCAACGTCCGGGGATGCACGCGCATGCCCAATACCCGCTCGACCTGATCCGCCACCGTCGACCACGACCGGTCCGGGTCGCTCATGCGTTGACCGGCCACAAAATCCAGCACGGCCTGCGAACACTTGTGCGGCGCCTTCGGCCCTCGCTTCTCGGGCAACAATCCATTCATCCCGTGCTCCTGGAAGACCGCTTCCACACGGTAGTAGGTTTGACGGCTGACCCCGAACGCACGGGCCACCGTGGCCACGGACTTCCCTTCCACCCGGTGACGGCGCAGCATTTCGTAACGGACCTGGGCGAGGTCGCGGGGATCGAAGAATTCCGAATCCTGAAAAGCTTCGTCGCGAACCTGCTGCGGCTTGGCGTGGAGCACTCCGATTGACTTGAGATATCGACTCTTCTCGTCCTGGAGCGGCTTCATGGCTTGACCTCCGGCGAACTCGATTCGAAAACGTCACAGTAATTATGTACAGCTGTCGCCGGATTGCAAGAGAAAAACCGCTTCCCAATCTGTCTTTACTTGGCTTAAACAAGCTAAAAAACGAAAAGAAACGATGTCGCAACGACAACGGCTCGGCATAATTTCTGCAACAGAGCGGCGTAATTTGGCTGACACGTCTCATCCGGGGCATGACCCTCCCTCCAGCCGGTGTTCGGCCACGATTTCGCACAGAGTTGCCAACTCGGGAATGCGAAGATGCACCCGTCCTTCCCCAACCACCACATACGGATCAGGCGCGACGGAATCCGTCCAAGTCGCCGGAATGGTAAAGCTGGTTCCATCCTCGTGCTGCAGCACGAGCCGGTCTTTGCCGGCTTGACCCTTACTGCCCAGAAAGAGAAACTCTCGATCATGGTCCGGATGAAACGGATGAATCACCCGAACCAAGCAATCCGCCACAGCAGGTGTAGTCTTTCGAGATGATGAACAACCCAGCTGAACGCGCTTTGAGAAGCGTCGTGGTCGGACGAAACAACTGGCTGTTTACCGGCAGCGCGCGAGGCGGCCACGCCGCCGCTACTCTCTATAGCCTCATCGCCAGCGCCAAGCGCCACGGCCTCGACCCATACGCTTACCTCCGCGACCTGCTCGCCCGCATTCCCACACACCCCCACCGCCAGATCGACGAACTCTTCCCCGATCGCTGGAAAGCCCTCGCCTCCCAGCCGTAGTTCCCACCGACAGCCATCAACCGCCTCGCGCCCTCCCCATCATCACCATGTGGTTGGCCGGACGCGTACAACATTTCAACCATCCCACCCGGGGGTGACTACGACGACAGGAAAACGTGGGGTATCGTTTGGAACCTCCAGGCGGGGGCGTCTGTGTATGCGGATTCCGGTGCATCGGGCGGCATCTTTGTTGGAAACTACCTGGCTGCAGGATACAGAAAATTCCGCGCGAAGGTCTGGAAGGCCACGTGCCTACCCGTGTGTTACTATTGCGTGAACGTCTGGCATAGCTTCTACATCACCAATGGAAGAACCGTTTGGCGATCTCCTGCTTTCGTAACGATCTTGGATGACTTCTTCGGGCCCACAGATGAGTGGATGTCTTCGGTTGCGACCGAGCAAACCTGGACTCGCATTGCTGGCAACGAGGATCTTGATACAGTACTCAGCAATGTCACACAAATGGGCGTTACAATTGACGCCTTCGAGCCTCTCCCACCTGGAACCGAACGCGCCGTTGCAATCCTCGACGAGATCGAGGTTCGGCCTCCGGGGCCGGGGGTGATTCAGGGGTCTGTGCTGGATATGTATTCCGGGACGCAACCTCCGGGCGTCATTGTGGAACTCCACACGTGCGCCGGAACATACGTTGGCACGACTCATACCGATAGTGCCGGGGGCTTCACGTTCGCAAATGTCCCGGCCGGCGATTACTACTTGATCCTTTCTCTTACCGGGTACCGAGATGCACGTTGGCCAAGGACAGGATGTTTCAGTGTTCCCCCGGAAGGCATGTATGTCCAGTGGCAGATCCCGATAGCCCCGCTTCTGCCCGAAGCGAATCTCGCTGTCGGTGGTTGTGATTTTGGGCCAGAAGCGCCGATCCACTTGCGGCCCGGCGGTCTCATCGCCTTGGGCGCCTATGTCGAAAACGTCGGTGGCAGCCCTGCCGATTCCTTTTGGCTCGAGGTGTTTGGCTCGCGCACGGGGGGCCTTACACTCGATGAATTCCTTGTGAACTCGCAGGTCGTTAATTCGCTTGCTTCGGGTGCAGGGCATTCATTTCTGGATGCCAGGCCGTTGTACAGTATCCCCGATGGTCCATACACGGTCGTTTTCGTGACTGATCGAACTCGAGCAGTGCCGGAATGGGACGAATGCGACAATCGGGCTATTGTTCGTAGGAAACGCCTTCTGGTCCTAAGGCCTCAGACCAACGTTGACTTGACTGTGGAGAATTTCTCGCTGAATCCCAATCCAGCCGCAAGCGGCGAGCCGATCCAGCTAGGCGGCCACGTGCGCAACACCGGAACGCAAGCCAGCGGACCGTTTTGGATTGAGTTTTGGGGCTCGTGGCAAGACCTCTACCCCCATCCCGACTTCTTCCTTTGCGAATCGATCTCGGTTTCAAACCTGGAACCGGGGCATCTTGTCGATCTTTCGCACTGCTCAAGAACCCTCTATCCGACCCCTTCCGGGACCTTCTGGGTCGGCTGCTTTGCCGACCGGCCCGATCACATTAACGAGTTGGACGAGACGAACAACTACCGTTTTGTTCCCGGCCATCACCTCAACTACTGGAGCAGCGGCGCAGACTTGTCGAGAAAACACCAAGCCAAGGCACCGGCACGACAGGGACTGGCTGATCTCACGGTTGCCTATCTCGATTTCACTCCTTGGGCCCCGACTCAGTCGAAACCGGGTGACCTGATCACGATCTACTTGTGGATAGCGAACCGAGGTTTTGGAGATGCTGGACCGTTCTGGCTGGAGTTCTTTGGTTCCCGGCTCGGCGGCCTGGAAAATGGGGTCCTGTTGATGGACCTTTCAGAACGAGTATCCAGTCTCGGGGCGGGACAGAGTATCGGTCTGACATTGCATAAACCACTTATGGGCGTCCCAGACGGCCCGTATACTGTCGTGGCCATGGTTGATCGTCTGGAGGAGGTTCCGGAATCAAATGAGGCGAACAACCGGCTTGCGGTGGCAGGCAAGCGTATCCTGGCCATCCGATCATTGACGGGCGCCAATCTTGTTCTGGAGAGCTTTCTCATACCACCTGAGCCACTGATAGCGGGCCAAGTGGTGCAATTCGCCGGGACGGTTCGCAACTCTGGCTCGGCGGACACCGGTAAGTTCTGGATTGAGTTCTGGGGCTCTCGGGAACAATGCTATCCGCAACTGGATTTCATGTTGTGCGACTCTATCCCGGTCGCGAATCTGGCTCCCGCCGAAGCGATCAACTTGGCTGATTACGCCCGGAGAATATACACAGCGGTAGCATCTGGTAGCTGTGCAATTGGCTGCTTCGTCGATCGTGCGGATCAGGTCAATGAGACTGACGAATCGGATAACTACCAGTTTGTGCTAAACAGCGGTATTGGTCCGTAGCTTCTCCGGTTGTAAAAGGACAAGCAGTTCACACAGGCGTGTCCACGCGCCGTGGGGAGAGTGTGTGGACGGGACGTCTCAAAGCACAGCCATCCTCGGCGCTCTTGCCAATCCAGAGTTCGTAGGTGGCCGACGCCCTTGGCAAGTAGGGAACGCGGATAGTGAGGTTTGCAGGTGTAGAAGGTTAGGGCTCTGTGGCGAGTTGCTTGCGGGGTCGGGAAAAGTCGTCCGATTCGGCGGTCCAGGTTTGTGCGGATGCGCTGAAGCAGGTTACGAAGATACGCGAAGGGATCGAGGCCATTTCGTTTAGCGCCTTCGCTGGAGTCGTACAGAATTGCCGCTACATAGCCGCATCGGTCCTGCCAACGACCCAAAACCGTGGCACAAATCCGGCACAAGCGAAAATCGGCCGTTGTAACCTCAATGAAATCAACGCCGATTCTCTCCCCGCGAGTAGCGTTCGAAGACTTCCAGCTTGGGCGGGCGATTCCTGAGTTGGCGCGTGCTTGGATATGATCATTCATCTCGCTTGGCGAATACGGGGAAATGCTGGCTGCCTCACGTGCAGAAGCCATGGCCGGCAGCACTTCAGAGCAAGAATATCCGCTTGTACCCGGCTCTTAAGCAGCTCAAGATCCGGGCGAGAAACGAAAAGGGACAGTCTTGGGAAGGCCCAAATGGAATATCTCGGATTACATGCTTCCGCACAATTCGCTGGACACCTTCTGTTATTGTGACTACAAAAGCTCCGATGATCCGCAGGCCAACATCGAGTTGCGAAGGGCGGTACGGGGCCCGATACGGTCACGTGGAAGGCCTTCAGCGGAAACGGTGGCAAGAGGCGCTTTTCTTGCCCCGCGCTGGCTGATGCGGAGAATTGAGTGATTGATCGCAAACAGGCTTCGATCCATGGCGAGATGTGAATCCGCGAGGGGAAAGTTGAATGAGAATGAGAACATCAGTTCTCTGTGCTGCAGTTTTCGTAGTGTTTTCTTACTCTGCCAACACCGTGGCGGCCGCACAAGGAGATTCTGAAGACGTTGCTCCGGCGATCGCCGGAGGCGGATTTCATTTCCGAACTGAAACGCTCACACCCCGCGAACGAGAGGACCTTTACTTGAAGCTCATCGAAGACTTCCTGGGTTGGGCAGAAGGAGAGTATTGGGTCGACAGCGATGTGCTCGAGACGGGCGGCGGATACTTCAAGGCGAAGGGCAGGGGCGTCACCTGGGCCCGCGGAAACAGCAATCTCTGTGTTGCATATGCCGTATTGCTGAGTGTGTTTCCTGATCGCCAGCGCTTTACGGGACATGGAATTCCGCGGTCGCTCCTGCAGGACCATCTTCGCAAGACAATGCGCGCTCTTTGTCTTTCGAACAAGAATTGCATGCGGCATATCCCTGAGTCCCATACATGGGGTGGTCCCAGCTGGCAGGCATCACTGGAATTCATCGGTTGTGCCTGGGCGGCTCACCTGATGGAAGGCACCCTTGACCGGTGTACGAAGGATCTAGTTGCTGAGGTACTGGCCAAAGAAGCGGACAATCTCGACAAACCGATTCCCAGCGGCAAGACGAGCGATACAAAGAGCGAAGACTGCATCTGGAACGCCCCGTTTTTGGCGTTCGCTGCCAACAAACTGGCCACAGACCCGCGAGCGCCAAGATGGGACCGTCTGGCCAGGAAATGGGCCCTCAATGCGACGAGCATCGCAGGCGACGCCACTTCGAGCACAACTGTCGATGGCCATCCGCTATCGTACTGGATCGTCTCGGAAAACGTGTTTGCCGATTTGACCCTGGAGAATCACGGGTTCTGGAGTGTGCCGTATCAGTTTGAGTACGGATTGATGGGACAGGGTGATCTCGCCTACCGGGTTTTCGGCAAACCGGTCCCAGAAGCGTTTCGATTCCGCGCGAGGCAGATGTGGCGTGATGTCAATGCCGTCGTCAGTCTCTGGGATGGTGACACATTGTTCCCCCACGGCCAGGACTGGGCGTGGAAGGACTATCAGCACATCGAGTATTTTTGCCGCCAGGGCACAAGTCTAGGCAATCCCGCAGCCAGCGCTTTTGAAAGCCGGGCGCTGCAAATGCTGCGAAAGCGACAGCTGACCGGCGGCACGGGAAGTGTGTGTGATTATGATTTCGGATACCAGACATCGTTGGCGCAGCCATGGGCGTTTTCCTATCTCTTGCATCGGTACTTCCCACCCGCCAAGACGATCTCCTATGAGCAGGCTGAGGCAGCCGTCTACGGGGTACACGTGTACCCCTACGTCCGAACGGCGATCCATCGCACGAGACAAAAGCTGGTCAGTGTTTCCTGGCATCCACGCAGTCAGGCAATATTCATCCTGCCCGAAGGCAGCAGCACTTTCGCCGATCCGCCTTTTTTTGTTCCGTACGATCGCGATAGCGCGAACACGCGGCTGATTGTCAGGGCTGGTCCTGGCGTCACTGTGAGTGCGGCGGACCGCAAGAACTTGCAGCCAACACTCGAACGGCTGGAGTCGACCCATGCAGGTAAGGGCATGCATATCGTCGTCAGACGTCCTTGGGGATTGGCTGTTACACAGTACACCACGATAGTGTCCCTGCCCGATGAGGCTACGATCTACTCGACTGTATTCCGTGCCCACACTGATGCAGAAGTCGAGATCGCTCCTCTTTTTCCCCTGCGCATGGCGATGCCGTCTGGATTCGACAAGCACGTTAGGCGATATCGTGGCACGAACTGGGTAAACATCAGCGACCATATTGCATTTGTTTCTCCAAGACAGATTCCCGAGGACATTCCTGAAGACCGGTTCTTCCTTACCGAAAGAAGAACGTTTCGTGTGAAGGCCGGCCAGTGGTTCAGTCCAGTGGCGGTTGCGGTTTATGTTCGTCAACCGCATGGGGAAATGGGACAGCTGGCCAGAAGAATCAGCCTGGTCGAAGCGCCACGGAAGAAAGAACTGAAACTCAGCATTCTCAGCTCAAATGGCGCAACCGAGATTGACCTCTGGCCGCGTCCATAGA
>Ga0111193_1059_pt1 | contig 10697 bp, 7 predicted proteins | sample DeeMarSWOR324_28_FD_80361 | JGI IMG/M metagenome (GOLD analysis project Ga0111193, IMG submission 80361) | candidate division BRC1 bacterium SM23_51 | reverse complement strand
TGTCGCGCGCGCGCCAGACCGGCGCGCGGAAACTCGAGAAAGCGCTTGTTCGAGCGCTGGCCGAGCTGAACATGCCCCAGACGCGTTTCTCGGTCGCCATCGAGCGCGAGCCCGCCGAGCCGGGCGAGGGTGTGCCAATCGCCGGACGGCCCTATCGCGTGCGGGCGGCCGGCGTTGATCGCGTCGAGTTTCTCATCTCGCCCAACCCGGGCGAGGATCTCAAGCCGCTGCGCAAGATTGCTTCGGGCGGCGAGATCTCGCGCATCATGCTTGCGCTGAAGTCGCTGATCGCCAAGGGCGACCGGATACCGACGCTTGTCTTCGACGAGATTGACGTTGGGATTGGAGGAGCGACAGCCGACCACGTGGGCGAAAAAATGGCCCGGCTCGGCCAAACGCACCAGATCCTTTGTATTACCCATCTGCCGCAGATTGCCGCCAAGGCCCGCACGCATTTCGCCGTTGAGAAAAAGATCGTCGCCGGGCGAGCCGAGACGCGCGTTCGGCGGCTGGGGCCGACCGAGCGGCCGGCCGAGCTGGCGCGGCTGTTCGAAGGTATCCAGGTGACCGAGCTGGGCCGCCGCCGCGCCGCCAAGATGATCCGCCAGGCCAAAGACAACTCCGGCAGCCAACGCCGGCGATAAGGAGCAAGCGGCACGAAGACAGGTGAGGAAAGATCGGCGAATTGCCCTCGGGTCCGGGTCGAAATATCGTGCTAGGTCAGAGAAACGGGCGCAGGCCCGGGCGGGCTTCGTTCGTCAAAATGTAGTATTCATCTCCACGGAAAGTCAGCTTTCTCTCGAAGAACAAAGGAACGTCACTGATGTGGCGTAACTCACCAAGATCGCCTTCCTCAACAACCAAGTCCAACTCCCGACCGCTCTTCATCATCACACGAAGCCGGTCGAGATCCTCTTTGGTGTCATCGGAAAGCTCGAAGGGCGTCCGCAGGTAGAAGAAGATGCGCGGGTCGTCATCGTCAATGATCACTACTTGGTCATTTTCGTCAGCGGCTTCGTTGATTGCATTGGCGAGAGGTTGGGGGGACTTTCGCTGTTCCAGGTAGTGGGTCACAAACCCCGAGTAGACCGCCATGGCGGCGAAGACGATGGCTATACCACCCACGAGCAAGCGGCCGAAGCGCGGAGCAAGCATTCGCCCCAGGAACTCACGCTCACTACAGCTGTCATCCACCGTTTCCGTTGGTGCCGAGATACAGATCCATTCCCATACGTAGATACCGAGGACATAGGCGAACCAGGGCATCAGCGGCAGCAGGTAGTAGTCGCGCTTGCTCGAAGAGAGCGAGAAGAAAACAAGAACGATGGCCATGATTGTTGTGGCAAATGCCAGGGGCATTCTGTCGCGGTCCGCGCGGCTACGCCATGTTCGAAACAGATGCCAAGCAGCAAACGGCAGGAGGACCGACCACGGGAGCGTCGAAAGCGGCATCTCGTACAGGTAGTAATACCATGGCTTGATGTGGTCAAAAGCATTGAGGAAACGTACGAAGTTATGCCGGATGACAATGGTATGGAGCGGGCTGGCGCCAAGGTGTAGATACACCAAACCAGACCATACGGCAAAAGGAACGCATGACACAACCACGCCCGAAAAGGGGCGAAGCCGAAGCAAGCAACGCCACCCCTCGCGCCAGCCGAACTGCCAAAAGGCGAAGGTGGGCGCCACAAGCGCGGTCAGCACCACAGCTACAGGCCCTTTGGTCAGAATAGCCAGTCCCAGACACAGCCAAAGGGTCACCCAGCGGAGCCACGAAAAGCGCTCGGTCATGATCTGGTAAAGGGCGGTCCAGGCAAGCATCATCAGCGCCACGAATGTCAGATCCGTGCTGGCGTGGGTGGCCTGTTGCCAAAACTCATACATGGTTGCCAGGAGCAGCGCTGCAAGCAGCCCTACCCATTTGTTGCCTGTTCTGCGCCCGAAACGATACGTCGCTACCAACACTACAAGCGTTGCCAGCAAGTTGGCCAACCGCGTCGTCCATTCGGTGACGTGGCCAAGAGGTGCCGAGATCAAGGCCACAATCCAAAAGAACAACGGTGGCTTGTCCGAGTAGACGTTTCCTGCGATCCGCGGCAGCAGCCAGTCGCCGCGCAGCACGCTCTTGGCGCCCAGCGCATAGTAGGCTTCATTCTCGCTCCAGAAGTCGCGTTCTGCCATGTTGATTGAGTAAACAACCGCCCAGAGAACGAAGAACAGGAAAACAAGGTGCAGCCGGCGGGAGCGGCGGAGCGCTACGCGAGGCGTTTCCGATGCCTCGGACGTCGTTCCGCCTTCTCCGGGGCCTTGGGCAAGCACCAAAACACGATCGGAGAACTCGCCCAAAGACTCGATGCGAACGGGAACCAGACCGGCCTCCTGGACTTCGGCCACGATGTCTTCATGAGAACAAGCCTGCTTTCTCTGGTGAGGTTTCTTGGCTGCCGGCTTGCGCTTTTGCCTTTGGAGAGAAACCTGCCCTTTCAGAGTCTCCGTCGTTTTGTATTCAACGATGACCCAGCGCCGCGTGGCCGCGGCGAACCGGCGCAGCAGTCGGATCCGTTCCGCGCGCTCGAAATAGTAAGCGAAACGGATGCACGCCACACAATCGGGTGTTTCGCCCAGCAGATCCGGCAGGCAGAATGCATCACCCTCGATCACGTCTCCCGACAAACCGAGCGAGTCCTTCTTTTCGCGAGCGGCGTCGAGCATGCTGCTCGACATCTCGACACCCAACACGCGGAAATCCTTTTCGCGCCAGTATGGAAACAGTCGCCCGGGCCCGCAGCTGACGTCGCAGATCGTTCTTATGCCCGTAATCCCCGCGAGACATCGATCGAGAGCCTGACGCTCCGCACGCCGCCCAAAAGCCGCCATTGGCGTTCGCGCCACTCTGCATTCCAGGTAGCGGTCGGGGTTGCGGAAAATCGGGTACTTTCCCATCTCGATGGGGCTACCCTTCGCTGGCTCGTTGGGCGAATCGCGAGATCTGACTCGGCGCATGCGCCAAGCCGTTTATGCCCGCTTGGTTTGCCCGTCGTAGATCTTCTCCCGCTCGACACCGCACCGTGTCAAACGGAATCGGATTTGTACAGTCCGCCCGGGCGCCTAAGAAAACGCTTTACTTCGGGCGGCACAGCGAAGATGCTTTGGCGGAGTTTTACCGGCGCGGCGGCAGAAGTTCGGCGTGCCGAGGGCGATTGCGAGAAAGGAGGATGGTGCCTTGGGGTTGAAGATCTTCCTGGGCGGTAAGTTCGTTGACGAGAAACAGGCGAAGATTTCGGTTTTCGACCATTGTTTGCTCTATGGCGACGGGGTTTTCGAGGGAATCCGCCTCTATCGCGGCTGCATTTTCCGGCTGCGCGAGCACATCGAGCGGCTCTACTCGTCGGCCAAGTATATCATGCTGCGCATCCCGATGTCCAAATCCGCTCTGGTCGAGAAGGTGCGCGAGACAGTCCGGCGAAACGGCCTCAAGGACGGCTATATCCGGTTGGTCGTCACACGCGGCATCGGAACGCTGGGCTTGGCGCCCTGGAAGTGCAAGAACCCGACGGTTTTCATCATCGCCGACAGAATCACGCTCTACCCCGAGGAGTTCTATAAGAAAGGGCTGGAGATCGTGACCGTCCCGACGCGCCGCAGCCACGTCGAATCGCTCAACCCGCGCGTCAAATCGTGCAACTACCTGAACAACATCCTGGCGAAGATCGAGGCGTGGAACGCCGGCGCCCTCGAGGCGCTGATGCTCGATCAGAACGGATTCGTCAACGAGTGCACGGGCGATAACATCTTTCTGGTCAAGAACGGCGAGCTGATCACGCCGCCTGTCTACCTGGGCACTTTGGGCGGGATCACGCGCGGTGTTGTCATCGAACTGGCCGCCAAAGAGGGCATCACGGTGCGCGAAGAGCCCTTCACGCGCTTCGATGTCTTCGATGCCGATGAGTGCTTCCTGACGGGCACTGCCGCCGAGGTCGTCCCCGTCGTCCGGGTGGACAAACGGCCCATCGGGACAAGCCGGCCCGGCCCGATGACCAAGCGGTTCATGCGCCGCTTCCGCGAGCGGACGGCAACCGATGGCATCATGGCCTACGACTGAGGCGCCGGTCGGCGGCACAGTTCGCGGTATCCGTGCGACACCGGCCCGCACGGGTCTCCCCGTTGCCAAGATTGCACGCTGCTCCGGTCACCAGCGCAGACTCCGCACTGTCTACACTCAGTCACGCGGGAGGGGGACCTGCCAAAAAAACACGTGACAAACCGGGCCGTCCTGTGCAAAGTCAGTATTTGCTTGGGGGCGCCAAGAGGGGTCGGCATGTATGGCTGATATCAGATGCCTCAAATGTCGCAAGCGGACGGCCAGCGTCAAGCTGGTCCGGATCGTGGATGGCAAGGCGCGCAGCATCTACCTTTGCCAGGAATGCGCCGCTGAGGTCAGCCCCTTCCACAAGCAAACGTTCAGTTTGCAGGAAGCGATCGAGAAGGTTCTCACGCAGCTCATCGAGAAGCAAAGCGCTGAGCAGGAAACCGACGAGGCAGCCTCTGGGCCGCGATGCCCCTCGTGCGGGACAACACTCACCGCGTATCGAAAGAGCTTTCTGCTTGGCTGTGCGCAATGCTATCAGGTTTTCGGGGGCGCGCTCGACCCACAGCTGCGCCGACTCCACGGCAGCACGCGGCACGTCGGGCGAGTGCCGCGCATGGTGGGTAAGCCTCTCGACGACGTCGCGGTGACGGTGACGGCTCTGAAGAAGGAGCTTGCCTCGGCGGTTTCGAGCGAGGATTTCGAGAAAGCGGCGCGATTGCGCGACCGCATCCGCCATTTGCAGGGTGGCTCGGACCATGTCATTCCAGAAATGCCAGAAATGTGATCGTCCGGCGACACACAAATTCACGCGGATTGTCGGTGGCGAGGCGGCTGACTTCTACTTCTGCCAGGAACACGCGGCCGAGTTCAGTCCGCTTCAGCAGAAGTCGGGCCTCAACCAGATGAATCTAACACAACTGCTCGCGGGCTTGCTCAAAAGCGAGCAGGGACAGAAAACCGACTCGGACGAGGCCACGGCGGCCGATTTGCGATGTCAAACGTGTGGCTTGTCCTTCCGCCAGTATCGGCAGACCATGCTTCTGGGTTGCAGCGACTGCTATAGCACGTTCGACAAGCATCTCCGCCACGACCTGAGACGCTACCACGGGACCGTCCGTCACTGCGGCAAGCAGCCGGTGGCCAAAGTGGGCAAGGTCTCGGACCACCGGCAGCTCGAAGCGCTGAAGAAGCGACTGGCCCTGGCCATCCAGGACGAGGATTTCGAGCTGGCGGCGCAGTTGCGCGACCAGATTCGCGAGGTATCTTCGCCGGCCGGCAAATCACGGAACGCCGCCACGGATTGAGCATGGAATCGAGCATCACCAAACTGACCGAGAAGTGGGCTGAACCGGCGGGGCCAATGAGCCACGTTGTCGTCTCGAGCCGGGTTCGTCATGCGCGCAACCTCGAACGGGTGGCTTTCCCACCGCGCGCCAGCAAAGAGGACCTGCGGCGCGTCTGCGACCTCGTGGATCGGCTCATCCGCAGCAACGACGCCCTGGGCGGCTTCGCGCGGGTCGACATCAACACTTGCACCGGCCTCGAACGCACATTTCTCAAAGAACGCCACGTGATCAGCCCCGAGCTCGAGCAGGGCGGCGAGCATCGCATCCTTTACATCGATCAGAAACGCAGCTGTGTGGTCATGGTCAACGAGGAAGACCACCTGCGCATGTATTGCCTGCGCTCGGGACTCCAGTTGGTTCCCGTTCTCAAGGAGATCAATGTGATTGATGCGGTTTTCGGCCAGTCGCTGAACTATGCGTTTTCGGAGAAGTATGGCTACCTGACGACCTGTCCGAGCAATGTCGGTACGGGCATACGCGCCTCGGTCATGCTCCATCTGCCGGGACTGGTCATGAGCCAGCAGATCGAGGAGATTCTCAAGCATGTGCCCCAATCGGGCATGACCGTGCGCGGGTACTACGGCGAGAACTCGGAATTCCTCGGCGACTTCTACCAAATCTCCAACGAGGTGACACTGGGCAAGACGGAAGACGAGATCGTCCAGTTGCTCCAGGGCGTTATCGACCAGCTCATCGCCCGGGAGGAGGCGGCACGCAAAGCACTATTCGAAAAGAAGCGCCGGTATGTCGAGGACGTCATTTGGCGCGCCTACGCTCTTCTGACACACGCGCGCATCATGGCATCGAACGAGTCGTTCAAGCTGCTCAGCCCCGTTCGTTTGGGCATCGAGCAGGGCTACTTCCCCGCGCTTACCCACCACCGGCTCAACCAACTGATCGTGGCAGTGCAACCTGCCCATCTCCAGCTCGCCGGGGGTGGGGAGATTGGGGCCGAGGAGCGCGACGTCGCCCGCGCGCAGTTGTTGCGTGCCGCTTTCAATGGCCCCGACACTCAGAACTGAAGCAGCCCCAACACTGTCCATGGCCGCCGAGCACCTTGCCCCAAGGGCGGAAACGGAGACTGCCAACTGCTGAGAGCGCGCGTCGGGCTGCCCCGCAAACCCGCCGTACGGCGGGCCGGACAAACAATCATTGACAACGGGGGGAGCAGTGGAGCATAGAATTAAACCAGTCAATGCTGCACGGCGGAAACGAACTGTCTGGGCGTGCGGTCGAGGCCGGTAGGCCAAGGAGACGTGCGATGTACGAGAAGCCTCCTTATACACCCGGTATGCGCGAAGTTCTCAAGCTCAGCAAAGCAGAGGCGGGTCGCCTGGCCCATGACTATATCGGCCCCGAACACTACCTGCTAGGGATCGTTCGAAAGGGCGATGGACTGGCCGTTCAGACGCTCCACAATCTCGACATTGACCTCGACGAACTGAAAAACGAGATCGAGCAAAGGCTGGACATCGGCAAAAGCCCGACCGTTGGCCTGGTTGCCCCCAATCTCGAGGCCAAGCGGGTCCTGGAAGCCACGCGCAACATCGCGACCGAAATGAAGCACGGATGGATTGGGACTGAACACCTTCTGCTCGGCCTGATCAAGGAAGAGGGGACGTTAACCTCGAAGATTGTCCGCAGCATGGGCGTGGATTTCGAGCGAGCGCAGCGCGAGGTGCTCAGTGTCATCGAGGGAAGCAACGCCGGCATGAAACCGAAGGGTCACGGCGCCGCCGGCCTGCACGAGAAAAGCAAGACACCTGCGCTTGACACGTTTGGGCGCGACCTGACCCAGCTGGCACGCGACGGGAAGCTCGATCCGCTGATCGGGCGCGAAGCGGAGATCGAGCGGATTCTCCAGGTTCTCTGTCGCCGCACGAAGAACAACCCGATTCTGCTGGGCGAGCCGGGTGTGGGCAAGACGGCTATCGTCGAAGGATTGGCCCAGAAGATTGTCACGGGCGACATTCCGGAGCTCCTGGCCGACAAGCGCGTCTTGTCGCTCGACCTGGCCGCGGTTGTTGCGGGAACGAAATACCGCGGCCAATTTGAGGAACGTCTCAAAGCGATCATGCAGGAAATCCGCCGTTCGCAAGACGTTCTGCTGTTCATTGACGAGCTGCACACATTGGTCGGCGCCGGTGCCGCCGAAGGCGCCATCGACGCCTCGAACATGCTCAAGCCCGCCCTGTCGCGCGGGGAGATTCAATGCGTCGGCGCCACGACGCTCGAAGACTATCGCAAGTACATCGAAAAGGACGGCGCTCTCGAACGCCGCTTCCAGACCATTATTGTTGACCCGCCGACGGGCGAGGAGACCGTGGACATTCTCAGGGGCCTGCGAAGCCGCTATGAAGCCCACCACGGCGTTGTCATCAGCGACGAGGCGATCGACACGGCCGTCAATCTCTCCGATCGCTATATCACCGACCGCTGGTTGCCCGACAAAGCCATCGATGTCATGGACGAGGCCGGATCGCGCGCTCGCCTGCAAGCGCATGTTAAACCGCCCGAGCTCAAGGAGATCGAACAGCAAATCCGCGAGATCGAGGAAGAGATCCGCGCCCTGTCGCTGCGCCAGGAATTCGAAAAGTGCCAGGAACTGAAGAGCGAGAAAGAACAACTGCTCGCGCGCCGCAAGCAGATCCTCGACGAATGGCAGCAGCGAAAGGCCGGCGACGAATTCAAACCTGTCATTCGCGAGGATGACATCGCCCACATTGTCTCAAAGTGGACCGGTATCCCTGTCTCGCGGCTCGAGGAAGAGGAAACCCAGAGAATCCTGCGCATGGAAGAGGAATTGCACAAGCGCGTGGTCAGCCAGGACGAGGCGATCCGAACGATCGCCAAGGCGATCCGCCGCGCTCGCGCCGGCCTCAAAGACCCGCAGCGGCCTACCGGCTCGTTTATCTTCCTGGGACCGACAGGCGTGGGCAAGACGCTGCTGGCCAAGGTGCTTGCCGAGTTCCTCTTTGGCGACGAGGACGCCCTGATCCGCATCGACATGTCCGAGTACATGGAGAAATACGCGGTCTCGCGCCTGGTCGGTGCGCCGCCCGGCTATGTCGGCTACGAGGAAGGCGGCCAGCTGACCGAGAAGGTCCGACAGAAACCCTACTCGGTCGTCCTGCTCGACGAGATCGAGAAAGCTCACCCCGATGTGTTCAGCATCCTTTTGCAGGTTTTCGACGCCGGCCGCCTGACCGACAGCTGGGGCCACGTCGTGGACTTCCGCAACACGGTTGTCATTATGACCTCGAACATCGGAACGCGCCGTCTCAAGAAGGGCGGGACAATGGGCTTCGCCGCGGCCGACGAGATGCAGGATTATGAGAAGATCAAGAACAAGGTCATGGCCGAGGTCAAGAAACTGTTCAGCCCCGAGTTCCTCAACCGCATCGACGAGACCATCGTCTTTCGGTCGCTGAGCGAGGAGGACATCCGCCAGATCGTCGAGATCGAAATGCGCGAGGTCAACGAGCGGCTCGGCGAGAGAAACGTCACCCTCCATCTGACGCCCACCGCCAAGGATTTCCTGATCAAGAAGGGCTACGACAGCGAGTTTGGCGCGCGGCCGATGCGCCGCTGCATCCAGCGCTACATCGAAGACCCGCTCTCGCAGCAGGTGATCGAGGGCGAGATCACTGACGGCGACGATGTCGACGTGGATGTCGGTGGCGACGAGCTGATCTTTCGCGTTCCCACCAAGGACGAGGAACCCGGCCCCGAACCCGTCGGCACCGGCTCCGCTTCCTCCCCCGAGTGACAAACTCAATCCCCGTAGATTGACCCGTGACCGCCTGTGCTTCGCGCGCAGAGTGGCCCGCTGTTGCCGCTCACACCTATTGCGTGAATTCCAGGACGCCGAAGAACTGCGGCAGGTGGAAATCGGGCTCGGGTTTGTCAATGACCGACCAGGTCAGCCAATGGGGATGCGACGTGTCATCGCCACACTTGTAGAAGTTGGCACGCCAGACGACTCCCGGGGCGGGCCGGATCACCTGGCCGTATTTCTCCAGCACACCTATCGGCAGCCGATACTCGATCGTCCAGGTCGTCGGCATGGTGATCTCCGGCTCGACCACTTTCGGCAGCGAATGTGCAATCTCGATCTGTTCCATATCCGCAACGTCGATGCTCCTGGCGTCTTTCCTCGGGATTTTCTGAAAGTGGAACAGCGCCGTGCCGCCGCAGTTGACTTCCAGGTTGAAATAGCCCAGCGACACATCCTCGCCGGGAGTGAAGAAGAACTCCACGCAGCTGTCTTTCCAGACTTCGCCATGATACTCCTTGGCCACAGCCCGGACATATTGGTCTTCGACACGAAAGATCACATAGATGTACTTGTCGTCGTAGAGCACTTTGGCCTGCGCCTTGGGGAAGTGCTCCGGTTTTTCTCCCATGAAGTTCTTGATCTCAAGCGGTGCGACCTTCTGCCACTGGGGCTTGTCCCAATTTCCGTCAATAGGCATAGCCTCCGCGAGGCGGTGCACCCTGTACTTCAGAGGCCTTGGGCCGCCGCCGGTATCGCTTGAACAGCTGATGATCGCCCTCATTGCGACCACCGGGCGCGATCACTCGCGCGGCAAGCCGCGAGGCGTCGAGAGATTCTCCCACCAATGGGGCGGCGGAGGTGTCAATTGCGAGGCGACATAGCGCGCCAGCATCGCCGCCGTTTCGTCCACGGACAGCCGCCAGCAGTATGTCGGCGAAAGCGACTGCGGTGTCGGAAGGCCGTAAACGGCGCCATCGTGCGCACCGCGCCGCGCAAAACGCACCAACACCTTGCTAGTCTCGAGATCCACCAGCCACCCCTCTACCTGGAGCTCGGTCGCTCCCAGCTGGAAACCGATCAGCATTCGCACCAGACCGATTCCCCGCTTGGTGTCGGTGATCGAGACGCGCAGCTGGGTGACGTTTGCGCCGGCCTCCACGAAGTCATTGACGTCGCGGCTGCGCGTGACAATTACCGACGAGGGCGTCGAACGAAGCAGGTAGACCCGGAGCCGGTTGTCGAGCAGATCGAGCAGATCCGCTTCTCCCAAGGAGCGGGGCAGTTGCTCGGCATTCCAGCGCGACGGAAGGATCTGAAGGACGTTGTCCACGCGCGGTTGCCTGCCTGCCGCCGTCCTCTCGCCGTAAACACTCGTATAGGGCGGTGGCTGGGGCAGCAGGCCACCGTAGTTTTCGAGATAGCCCGTCGGACGGGGCGCTCGGACACATGCAACGGCCGCGATCGCGAGGATCGCGGCCGCCAG
>Ga0111193_1202_pt1 | contig 10744 bp, 11 predicted proteins | sample DeeMarSWOR324_28_FD_80361 | JGI IMG/M metagenome (GOLD analysis project Ga0111193, IMG submission 80361) | candidate division BRC1 bacterium SM23_51 | reverse complement strand
AACCAATGTCATCCCCACCTTGCTGCTTGCCTCTATCCCGAAACAGCCGCACTCGATGTCCAGTCCCATCATAATTGCCCGGATTGCCGCGGCTGTGAACGCCACGAGCATCCCCAAGATCAGCGTCGCCCCCGTCTTGCGCCAGAATCCGGTCGCGACGCACAACCCTGACAACAGCTCCAGCCAGGGCAAGGTCACTGCCAACCATGGTGCCAGCCAATACGGGGCGAGCCGAAAGCCCTCGATCGCAATCAGAAATGCTGGCAGACTCTTGAGTTTCAAGATCCCAGACCCCAAGAAGGCGACTCCAACCACAACCGCACAAAGTCTGCTCGCCCAGGGCCAGCCCCTGACCTGTCCCTGCCTCTCCCCAGATCTGATAGCAGCTCTGTATGGGAATATAAGTGTCAACGTTCCTGCCACTTTTCGATTTCGTTTTCTCACTGACTGTTTTCTCCTGCGGTGGACTGCAACGGTAATCCCGCGTCTTTCCATCCCTCGAAGCCTTCGCGAAAGACAGCGACGTTCTTGTAACCATAAATAATCAATTGCTCTGCAACCAGTTCCGCCGTGCCACAATGTTCCAGATCTGAACAATAAACCACATAGCGCTCCGTCTCCGGCAGGTAGTCCAGCAGTTCCGGTCGCCCCGTACGGAAAGACGCGGCCGGCAGATTCAGTGCGGTGGGCAAATGCCCCTTCTCAAACTCGTCCGGCTCCCGCCCATCTACCAAGATGACCTCTCCCGCTTCATGCCAGGCCAGCACTTCCTCCAAACCGGCGTACGAGAACCCCTGAGTGGGCGCTTCAAAGTCACGTCCAGACAAACGACGAGTCCCATCGTCTTGCGAGATCCCTGCCAAACCGAATGCCCGGTCAGCACTGTCATCTCTTTGATCCCACAGCGGCAGGGGGTAATTACTCACTGCATTGTACGCGATGCCCAGCACCAGACTGAGGGCGAGAACGGTTGCCAGCCGAAACACCGATATCTCCCCGCTGCGCGCCGCGCCTCTTCTCGCACCCCAAGGTTGCTGCTTGCTGTTGATCTTCACGATTTCTGCTCGGACCCAGTCAGGAGCAAGCGCATTTCATCAGCCCGCTCCCTGTTTAGGCTGATTTCTCGCTGCCGCTTCCAATTGTCGGAGCAGCTCGGTCAACATCGTTTGCTCCTTTTCACGCAACGGCTCAAACGCGATATCGGTTCGGCACAAGATCCCTTTGCTCGTGCGCCGGAAGTCGAACCAGACCATCTTGCCGAAGAAAACTGCTTCGCGCCCTGCCTCAGAAATAGGCACATGCACGCGCACGAACCGATTGTGACGGATCATTCTCTTATAGTCGTTTTCGGAAATGCCCTCGATTTCAACTAGCATTCCACCTGCGGCGATGTTGCGGCTTCGGCCCGGGAAAGGCAGAGAGTGAAATGTTTCTTCCTCGAGCATCACGCGCACAAGAACCGGCACCACGAATTCATAGCGCGGCTGTGGGCCCCGCTCGATATCTTTCCTGGGCGGGCCTTCCCCCGGAAGAGTCGCATCAGACCGGGCTCTCTTTTCTACTTCACTCACTTTGTGACTCCCATGGTCCAAGCATCGCCCATGCTGTTTCCGGCGCGCCTTGCTCTACTCGTACGTCTTTTGGACTGAGGGTGTCTTGCCGATCAGAACGAGTCATGAGTCTCCTCGTTTCCAGCTTGCACTGGCGCCGTTGCTTTGCCGCACGTGTGCTCCAATTTCCCTCGCCACTCTTCCCACGAGACTGGGGAGGTAGAAATAATGTCACGGCGCGGATCGGCGTATTCTCGTTACCAGGGGCATGCCGTCCCCGTCGATCGCATTGAAATCCATGATGGTTGTCATGTTGGGCAACATCTCAATATCATCAACCTCGCCGGAAGCGCGCGCAAGGAGGCCATTATCGCTTTCTGTTGAATAGAACATGAGCCGGACAGAGACCTCATAGTCAGTGAGCAGAAAACAGCCCCTTCCAAACAGCGGAATGTCCGCGTCCCGGTAATCCTCGGACTCACACAGGAATGTTGTAGTAGTCGCCCCGTCTTGTGTGAAAGTAGCACGTCGAACAAGGTAGTCCTTTGTTGTATCGATCTCCAGGTGCCAGTTGCCAGAGTAACGGGAGAACAGTCGGCCTCGAGCCTCGACGCTGGCAATTCCCAGCTCGCTAATAGTCACACCTGTTATCTCATCAATCAATTGGGCATATCCCCTGCCAAGCGGTAGGAGATACCTGTAAAACAAGTTGGCAGGGTCTTGATGGCCAGGGGGATATACTTCAATCCGCGGTGGAACCATCGTAGGCGATGATGCAAGGGTATCGGCTTGGGTTATTGCCATTCTCCCCACATCAGTCCTGACTTTCCATGCCGTCTCGTTTAGGGAAATAATCTGCCGTTCGTTGTAGGCTAGTAGATAGTTCCCATGCTCGTCATAAGACCGGGGGCGGCGATTTCGAGCGTAGAACACCGGCTCCGTGGCAATCCGTTCCATCCTTAGCGTGGCGCGGGCCCCATCGCCGGTCACGGTAACGGTCGAGGTACTCACTCCCTGAGACATGTCGAAAGCACTTGTTGGGTAGGAGGCGACAAGGCCAAGCGTGTAGGACAAGAGAAACTCGTGATCGTACGCCTCCAACACATCCTTGATTGCCCCGTCCTGTGCTGAGGCTCTTGTGAACAGAGAAGCGAAAAACAGTGCAGAACAAATTAGACCACCAAGCCTCATAAGTCCTCGGTTGCAACGGTTCATAGTTTGTTCTCCTCGACATATTTGAAAGATACTTGGAACACGTCTGTTGTGTGTAATACGCGACTCTTGCCCTCGACGCTGAAATCAGTGGTCGCACTCAATCGCAGGACCTAGAGAATCCATCACGATCAGTGTCCCATCGCAGCTACCCGCTGCTTTCTGACAACGAACCCAGAACCACCTCTCCTTGCACTGAGCATCTTCCCCATAGTAGTGCTTGACCCAAAGCATCCAAATGTGGGGGTTGTAGGTGGAACAGCCGGGATCAACTCTGAGATATTGAATAATCGCATCCTTATTGGGGTCTAACTGGGTCTGGCACTCGTAATCCTTAGCGGGCTCACATGTATCTTCTACGAGATAATTCGCTATGCACTGATCGTCTCGACAGTCATCCGCAACGTCAAAGTGTGCACACTCATCCAGTCTCCGACCGTCGTACCCGCACTTTTTGCAACCCCCACTGTCAGAGCCGCGAAGCAATTGCATATCGCGCGAATCAAGATCCTCGTGGGCTACGGCGGGCATCGACGATAGCCACATTCCAAAAGCAAGCGTGCCAACCAACAGCGTAATGAGAGACAGCAGAATAGCACCATTCCTTGATGATACACTCATGTTCGCACCTCCAGATCAACGATCCCTGAGATGTCCGGCCCGTTAGGAGCCTGCCGAAATATGGATTTCTTCTCCTTCAGTACTTCGGTATGCACAACCACTTCACTCCAAGCCAGGAAGCCTCCGCAGGGTACAGTTCCACTTCACCTTTCAAGATATTGCTTCCCGGCGTAGGGGACTTTTCGGGCAAGGACAGAGACAGCTCGACAATCGCTTTTCCCCCCTTCTCCTGGATGACTTTCATTGTCGGTGAGACGCCGGACGTTTCTGCCTTCTCCTGTCTCGCCCGACATTCGACGAGCCGGACCGGTCTCCCGGAGCGACTTTGTAAGACGACAGTCCTGGTAATGGTCGCTCCAGACTTCGCAATGCCGAAAAAGACCTTGGAAGGCGAAACATAGTAGTCGCCGACCACTTCAAGACGCACTGGCACGAGAATCTCCGGTTTTCTGGGATCATCGGTCGCTACACGAAAACTCCCCTCGAACACCGCCTGGGGCGCGTCCGCAGGAACCACCGCCTCGAGCGCGAACCTGTAGCTCAGCGGCCCATCCCCCACCTCTGTTTCTACCATTCTTGCCGGAAAGGCTAGCACGTAATGCTCGACTACCCAGGCGCCGTACGAGTCCCAATGTACCGAAACCTTCGGTTGGACGCTCTCCAGCACTTGGCTTGTGGTCGCTTTCTCTTCACTCGCAGTGAGTCGAACCGAATCGAACACTACCTCAGCGCGCTTGACCCTCAAGGTCCCATCACCGCGATCGACAACGGTGACCTCGCGCTTGACGCTCTGGCCAGGAAGAATCTCGCCGAAGTCAACCAGCTGTGTCGACACTCGCACAGGCCTCCAGGCCACGCCTTGGCAGACAAGGATGATCGAGCTGGTCAGTGGATCGTTGGTTATTAGTTGGGTCGTATGGCTTTGGGGGCCTTGACGCCCATGAAGGTCAAGCGTCAGGACCACAGATGCGTCTTTACCCGGCGCCAGGATCCTCTTCGTGACCACCGCGCTAGTGCAGCCACATGATTTCTCAATCTCTTTGATTGCCAAAGGCAGGGAGCCGATGTTGCGAAAACCATACTTGTAGCTCGTGACGCTGTCCGCGTCAAGGGTGCCAAAATCGGTCAGCAAGGTGTCGAATCGCGCTCTGGGGCCCGGAATGGTTTCTGGCTCCACAGGCCAACGGATCAGTAGTGCCTCGCCTCGCCAAATCCACTGCAGCTGCTCGCGGCTCTTCCACACCGCAGGCTTCGGCGGATCGTAAAAGCGGACTTTGCCGGCATTCTCTCCCTTGCCTTTCTCGCGGGGATCAACACAGCAGAAGTGATCCCCTGAAACAAACAATACAGCGGGCGTTTCCAGGCGCACTAGTTCTTCCCAGCTCAGACGCACACCTTGCGCTCTAAGGCCAAATACTTCGGCACCTCGTTTCAGGTCGAGCATGGGCGCGCCCTCTGTCGTGACGCCGCATGCCTCTACAAGTTCCGGCAGATCAACCGGCAGCGACCCAAACACTTCGCGGCCCACACATCGGATCAGGGGAAACTTCTTTTCGCTGGGGTTTTGCAGCCCTTGCTCCGAACCCAGGGACTATGCCGCTCTTTTCGCTCTGGACAGCATAGCCAAGACAAACAAGAATCGGGAGGAGAGCAACGACGCACCACACCATGAGTTGGGGCGCAGCTCTGCCGCCATTATCATGGCGCAGACCGCGAATCCGGAGTTTCTGTGGGCACGTCATCCTAATCCAACCGGGCCATAGAGACTCATTCCAGCTCCTACCGACTAATCCATGCAACAACTTGCTTCTCGCACCATTCCGGCTGCCCGTCAAGCTCTTTTTCTACTATTTTTATTATCCTCTTGACCAAACTCGCGTTTGAGGGTGCCGTGACTGACTTGCCTTGTTTTCGGCCTTCCGTTCAGTCACATCGTGGTGGGCCCAACCGCCAACCGCGGCTGCATCGAGGCTCTCGCCCACCCCAGCGAGAAATAATAGTCATAGTTCGATAGCTATGAAGAGAATTGAGATCTCTTTCCGGTCATTGCGAGGACGCGTCAACCGTCGTCTTTTGACTGTCCGTTGGGTCATCTGATTCAGAGAATGCTCAGCACGTTGCGCAGCCGAATAACTCTTGAGTTGTTATCTCCAGGATGCCCAGGCAACGCCGCTTCAATGAGAATGCGAGTCCTCACACTCAGCTCAGCGCGTTCTGGCCAGACGAATCAACCACCGTTCGAGCCCTCATTTGCGGTCCAGCGCCCAGGAAACTTCGTGCGCCAGTATGTCGGGAGTGCGCGGCTCTTGCCAAAGCGTGATTCCGGGGAAGTATCCCTACAGACTATCGGCGATCAAAGTCTCTGCATACCCGAGGACCTGCTCGAGTTCGGGGCCGACATTGGCAATGGTCCAAAGCAGGCCCCCGTTGGCTGCTTTGGACCGCCCTCGACAGCAAGAGCTCTGGCGGTCCCTAAAGAACGCCAATGAATGTGCACGCGCCTTTCAAATTGTTCTGCGAGCGGCTCGATCCTCCCTTGCCACGAGCGCTCGCATCCCTGTGGTAGCGCTGCTTCGCCCAGTCACTTCGCTGGATACGACAACGACCGGCCAAGCTGGACAATTCTGGAATGCTGGATTTTCACCTCAAGGTTCGGGAAAGCATGAAGCCGCCAAGAGAAGGCCGCTTCGGGACCGAACGCGCTCCCTAGATTTGGACGGGGAGTGCTCGTTAGATCCACTCGAAGCCGTCGGCTCTGGGCGTCCCATCAGACCACCCCTCTCAGCTTGGACGACGCAGTCTTATCTGGCACCTGGAGGTTCAGTACTCTGACCGAATGAATTCCCGAATGAGGCGGATTGCGTCACGGAAAAACGCTTCCTTCGCCTCGGCGTAGTTGCCGAACTTCTCGATCAACAGCTGGATCTCCTGGCCCGTCGGCTGATAGAGAGCCCAGAACTCATCGTCCTTGAATATCGCCTTCATGCCTTCGGGCAGCATGGCGTCAGCCGACAAATGCTGGCGCAGATCACGTGGGTCAGCGACTCGGGCATAGTCCGGCCGTGTCTCCTTCGCGTAAGCGACCCCAGGCTCCGCGACGGCCGCAGCCGATAGGTCGATGAACGATTGATACTCTTGAGGCAGCTTGGCCTTTACCCAGAGCAGGACAGCCTTTTTCTCGGAGATGTCGCAATCGCGCGCCATTTTCAGCCATAACTCCAGTGAGGGTTTGACATACCCTCTTTCGAACTTGAAGACGGCCGGCCCTGACACGCCATAGCGCGCCCCAAACTGGTCCTGGGTCATCCCCAGCCGTTGGCGTGACTCGGCGATTCTCGTTCCAATAATGCTTTGCATGTTTGGTTCCCCCTTCCGACTCAGTTAACTATGTTTCTTCGCAGGGTTCCTAGGCCAAACTCAGGAATCGCCCAGTGGCCCCCTTGCGTCTAAAAATGATATTGATTGTTTTCGACTTATCAGGTCAAGGGAAAAGTGTCCCTTGTCGGAGGGCGTGCCGCGAAAAGATTGTTGGTGGACCAAAGCTGCAGCTGGTTCGCTGAGACAGGATCGCGCGAATGCACCTCCCGACAGGGCCAAGTAGCCAGCCGGTTTCCTCGAAGAGCCATGACGCCACGATCAAATCACCACGGGACGCGCTGACAATAGCCCGGTTGATCTGCCGGTCCAAAGTTTGAGGTCCAAAAGGGGGCATTTGTCCTTGGCAGGCTTCCTCGGTCGCATTTGTGTTTCGACGATTCTTTTTGTTGCCAGGAACTTCTACCGGTCGGTGTGAGCACGCACGCGTGATGGGCTGGCCACTCCAGAGCAGTCTCGCTATAGTGTCCACACCAAAGGGTTCGGCGGGTTGGGGACGATCTCCTGCCGTCAGAACCGCAGGAGGCCATGCTGATGCGGCCCGGGCACTCTCGTCGTCAACGCCCGGTTGGGCCACTTGCAGACTACCCGATCGCAGATCTGCTGCTGGTTCTTGTCAATTCTTGCGTGAGATTCCCTCCGCAACGGCGGCGTTCCACTTCCTGGTCGCTTCGGGGAAAAGGCGTTCGCATACACAGCCTACGGCCTCCTGTAGGGCATTCTTGGCTGCGATGTACTCAGACGAGTCAACGGCTGTGGTCGTGTCGCGTTCAACAGCCAGGATATGGCCGGTGCGCCGGTCAATTGCCTTGACCTCGACGCGAGCGCGGCACGAGACAAGTTCGTCTATGCGCACGGCGAACTCGCTGACTGCTTCGCCCACAACCAGCATGTCGATCGGTTCCTTGACGCCGTCCGGAATCGGAGTCCCAGGGTCTTTAAGATAAGCCCTGATCCAAGAAGTGCTATCCCAGTCTTCCTTATTGACCACCTTAAAGCCACACACTTGCAACAAGGAGGCGATCTGAGTCTCTGCGGATGGAGTGACAATTGGTGAGCCGAGGTGGCTCGTTGCGCAGGAAACGAGAACGCCGGGCCGAGCCGATCCCCCCAGGGCCTGGTTGATTCTGTAGGGCCGATCCTCTTCCCTGAACCGCGGGGCCAGAACGTCTCGATTCCTTTCAATCGTGCTCCTGAGCTTTTTGGCCAGGGCCGAAACAACCTTCGGCAATCCATCGTCACGCTTGCCCCGAACGATCACACCAAAAACCTTTCGCGATTCACCTCCCCTTATCTTGCTGAGGATGACGTATTGACCACCCACCAGAAAGGCACGGCCCGTGATCCCTACTTTCCCGACTAACGATCGCTCGACTGCGGTCGTTTTCTGTTTGTCCCCCGGTCCGAGAAACAACATAAAATCTCCCTGCTCATCGCGCCTGACTTGCGGAGACACTCGACCCGCCGCCAAACGCGCCGTCAGGAGCTCTTGGATTCTCTCACCGTCACCTGCGTTGAGCTCATCACTCGTTGCAAACGGCAGTACTTCGACTCTTACCGCGTTGGGTAGTCGCGAGACCTCGGCGGACGGTGAACTCGGCCTCGCGGAGGTCGAGCACGCTTGCACCTCACCGCAAATCAGACCGATCATCCCTGCCAGGCACGCAGTGAGGTAGTTCAAACTGTTTCTTTTCTTCATTTCACATCCGCACATGTATCGCCTGAATGGCCGCTCGCTCACTGCCGATAACATATCCCATCACGCCCCAATCGTTCACAACCGTCCAATGCCCTCTCGGCCTCGCTCGCTCCATCCTACACCCCCACGCGGCACGAGGGTCATCCCCGGGCTCAGAAACCCAGCGCTGCCTCGTTTCACCCGCGATCATCGGCGCACTTCTCTCCTTCCGCGCACAGTTCCGACTCTTGCGCTTCCGACACTGGATACCCAGGTGTCTCCCACTTCCGCTCGCTGGTAGCCGAGTAGTAGCAACCATCGCCGACGATGACATGGTCGCGAAGTGGGATACCCAGGATCTCGCCCGCGTTCCATATCAGCTCACTGATCCACCGGTCATCTTCGCCGGGGTGTGGGATGCCCGATGGGTGGTTGTGAACCAGAATTATGTATTTCGCGTTCGCAAGAATTGCTGCTTTGAAAACCTCGCGAGGCGTGGCGATGGCTCTATCCAGGCTCCCGCGTGAGACCATGGTGACCTTTGTGGGCCGCATGCATGCGTCCAAGCAGATAAGCCATAGTTCCTCGCGGTCCGGCTCCTGCGGGTGAAGGGCTCGCCAGAGCTGCACAACGTCCGTAGGCTCGGAGATGGCGTCGTGCGCAAAGATGCAATCTTCACGCACCATTTTCAGTGAAACAACTTCGATCTCCATCTCGCCCTGGTCACCTCATCATCCGCTCTGGCTATTGTGAATCCGGTAGTACTGCTTCCTTTCGTGGACTTTCAGCGATTCTCTCGCTTCTTTGACTCCACGCCGAGCCAAGTGGACAGCGGCGCCGATTTGGCGCTTGAGCTTTTCACGGCTCGTACTCAGTCCAATCCACCTTAGCTCACCTGGCGTCCCATTCTTGTTCCACCACCATTGCTCGACCAACGAATGGCCCCGTCGTTCATCATGCGGAAGAGCGAATACGACCGAACTCCAGCGACAAGCGTCGAATCGAAACAAAGACGGTATACACCGCCTGTCCCGATGAGAACGTCCCGGCACAGACCGGCCCACTTATTTCTGGGTCAAGCCGTGCACTGATTCCGAGAGAGTGGCGGTCGGCCTGGCTCACACCGTAGCGCAACTCTAGAACATCAGGGCAACGTAGTCCACCAGGCGCTCGCGCAAGTAACGACAGCGTTACGTCGGCTCCGTCCACCGACTTGGCATTTAGCCGAACTGATGAGCCCGGCAAGGCAAAAAGCCGCGCAACAAACGGGCGCGGACTGCCGCCACGCGCTCGGAGAACGCTGACCTGAAAATAAAACAGATCACTGCGGTCACCCTTAGCCCGATCCGTTGTCTTCCGCCATTCCGCCTCTGATTCGGGGGAACCTAGTCCTACCTGAACTTGGTCACCTGACACGGCTATCCATTGCAGGGAAGAGGGATGTCTTTCGAGCGTCTCAATGAACAACCTCAAATCTCCGTCGATCTCGGGGGGCTCATAGGCCAAAACTTTACCACTGCGATGAACGATCAAGTCCACAGTTGGATCGTATTGCTCGGGCATATGAATATCCGAATCTAGCTCGTGTGCCAAGTCAGCGTTCCTGTGTTCCAGCGACCGCGCCCGCAACGTCAAAGAGACCGAAACTGCGACAAGTATCACGGCTAGCACCGTGCTCACCCACGCCAGCCGGAGAAGCCACCGGGGCGCACCCACCACACCATTAGGGTACAGCTGAGACTGCGGCCAAATGCGCTCGCGAAGCGACTCGAAGCTCCCCTCGGGCGGCTCCACAGCGCCATGCTCGCGCAATACCGAATCAATATCGTCACGGTCGCCTAGCGGATCGCCTTTCACGGGCTCGCCAGACCGTTCATGCATGTCGTCTTGCCTGTTCTTCACGACCCTGCACCTCCAGGTCGAGTTTCCTGGCCAGAAGCGGCCTCAGTCGCTTACGCGACTCCCCCATGTACCAGGTCACGGTGGCGGTTCGCAGCCGTAACGCTCGTGCCGCCTCCTTGTGCGAAAGCTCCTCGAGCGCAACCAGGACAACAACTCGCCTATGGCTCTCAGGAAGCTGGCGAATAGCCTCGCGCACATGGTGGCACGTTTCTTCGCGGCTGGCAGCGGCGCGCGGGCTCGCTGCTGGCGATGATGTCTTCAAGGCCACTTCCCGTTCCACCCCAGGGTCGGTTATTGAAACCAATCGCGCATGTGGCTTTGAGCGTCTCTGGAAATCATGGCACACATTTGCACAGATACGAAACAGCCACGTTCTGAACTTTGCGGGGTTGCGAAAGCGCCCAAT
>Ga0111193_1048_pt1 | contig 10844 bp, 10 predicted proteins | sample DeeMarSWOR324_28_FD_80361 | JGI IMG/M metagenome (GOLD analysis project Ga0111193, IMG submission 80361) | candidate division BRC1 bacterium SM23_51 | reverse complement strand
CGGAACACTCGCCAAAGATCCTTTTCGGTCAGCTTGTCCTCGGTGTCCACGTGGATCGTCGCCAGAACGCCGCGGACCATGTCAATTGCCGTCACCGACATTTCGACCAGCCGCGGATCGTCGGCGCCCATCACCTGGAGCACCTCGGCCGTGTGGCGATGGCCCGTCGGCATGAACGAACGCACGCACCCGGCACGCTCAGGGTGGTGCGAGGCGGCGGACGGCTGCTTGCCACCCTCGGACGAGCCGACCTTGATGTCGGCCAGAACGTGGCGAACGCGAACGCCCGCCTTGACCAGAGGATAGAGGCCAAGGATCGTCGCCGTCGCGTTGCAGCCGGGGCCGGCGACCAGGTCGCTGCGCGCGATCGCCTCGCGGTTGATCTCGGCAAGCCCGTAGGCGAACTCGGTGAGCAGTTCGGGCGCCTCGTGGGGGACGCCATACCACGCCTCGTACAGTTTCGGGTCGCGGAGGCGAAAATCGGCGCTCAGGTCAATGACCCTGCGCGCGCGTTTTCGCAGCTCGGGCATCAGCTTCATGCTGACTTGATGGGGCACGGCCGCGAACAAAACGTCGCAGTCCCCCAGTTCGTCATAGCGGCAATACTTCATCGCCACCAGGCCGCGCAAATTGGCGTGGACGCTATGGATCGGCCGGCCGGGATGGCTTTCCGAGCTGGCTTGTTTCAGGACAACATTGGGGTGGTTCATTAGGATGCGCAACAGTTCGCCGCCGGCATAGCCCGACGCACCCACGACCGAAACCTGCAACTTCTCGCTCATCGGCGTTCCTCTTCGACGTTCTTGATAATGAGTCCCAGTCCATCAACCAGCGCACGGTTGATGGCAGCTTCTTGACTTCGCAAATCCTCGGGACCCCGGGCCTCGATGCGCGCGACCTGACCCTGGAGGGGTTCCAAAGATCCCGACGCGACCTCGAGACTTGGGAAGATCAGGACTACGCAACGCTCCGACGCTTCCAGGAGAAGGCCCACAATATGACCGAGGTATGGTCGCAGGGAAGGCGCCGCCGAGCTGGCGAGACTCAGCTGCACGTATCCGACCTGTTTCCAGAACGACGCCATCTCCACCGGGTCGAAAAGGGCCTTTACGGATTTCGAGAGATCGGCCAGAGCGCCCTGGCTCGTCTCGACGATCGGCCTGAACGTCTTCACGCCGACGGCCCGCGAGCGTGCCTGGAACAACTTCAGTAGCGCGCGTTGCATCTCGTTGAGTCGTTTCTGCCGGGCCGACCGCTCCTGCAAGACTTTGGCCTCCCGATCCCCCTCTTGCCGAAGCAGGGCATCGAGCCGGGACAGCTGCGCGGCGACTTCATCTTCGCCCATGACGTTCTTCCCCATTAAAATCCGAGATCTTCTCAGGTGTCTCGTCCTTCGGCGACGTCGAGCAGATAGTCCACAATCTTGGCCGTGATGTCCACGCCCGTTGGCTTGATGCTGTTGCGAAACTCCATTGTGTAGTTGACTTCGTTGACAAGCAGTTTGCCGTCGGGGCCTTCGAACAGGTCAACGGCCACGATGCCGCCGCCAACGGCTTTTGCCGCGCGCACCGACAGGTCGTTTAGCTCGTCGGTCACGGGGCAGTTGCTCGCCACAGCGCCCAGGGCCGTGTTGGTAATCCAGTGGGGCGAAGCGCGGTAAATCGCGCAGATCGTCCCGTCGCCGACGACGAACGAGCGAATGTCGCGCTCGGGCTTCGCGACATACTTCTGGATATAAAAAACAGAATGATGATAGGAGCCGAGAACGGTCTTGTGTTCGAGGATCGCCTCGGCGGCCTCGCGGTCATTGACCTTCGACAGCAGCCGCCCCCACGATCCGACGGCCGGTTTGAGGACGACCGGGTAGCCCATTTCCTCGATGGCGCGCAATGCTGACTGCTCGGTGAACGCCACCTTGTTGGGTGGAACGGGAACACCCGCCTGGATGAGGTGCACAGTCGTATTTAGCTTGTCGCCGCACACGTGGGCGACCTCGTAGGAGTTGACCGTGTGCACGCCCTGGGCGTTGAGAATCAAGAGCGCATGCAAGGCGCGCGAGTGGTTGATGCAGCGCTCGAGGACAACGTCGTATTGCGTGCAATCCGACCGGTGGAGATCAAAGACGATCTCGCGGTCGTCAAGGCGGTCATACGCAACACCGCGCCGCTCCAGCTCCTCGAAGAGCAGTTTCTCTTCCTTGCGCACCCGAGAAAGCAAAACCCCCACTTTCATTGTTCTCTCTCCCTGGACATGTCGAGTGAACAAAGCTGCGCACAGGCGATCCGGCCGGAAGCCGTTGCCGCCAATGCCCTACACAGGCTGGAAGCCTGTGGCACCCTCCGTACGGCGGCAGGCAGGATGCCCGCGTTGCGCGCTGAGGCGAGACGCCTATGCCAGCGCACCTCGCGCTTCGCGGTCACTGGCCCCAGTCTTCTTCCTCTTTGGGGGCCTCGGCGAGCTGGGGCGGATCGACACTCGTGACCTCAAGTTCGGCCCCGCACTCCTCGCACTCGATGATTTCGCCCTTCTCGACGCCTTCCAGTTGCAGTTGCGCCTCGCAACCCGGGCAGACAAACGTCGCCATTGTTATTTCTCCTTCGGAAAGTCATTTGGCATCGTTGAACCTTCTTTCGAGAAGCGCATAGATGGCCGAAAGCGGCCCGCGGCCGCCTCACGCAAGAGATGGTCCACGAACTCGGGCGTCAGGCGCTCCTGGTCGCTCATCGTCTTGATCTCCCAGGTCACCTCATAGAGCAGATCCTCACTGAGATCGAGGCCGAGTTCGCTGGCTCGGTGCTTGATCACATTCTTGCCGATCAAGCGATGGGCACGGTCGAGCGTTCGGGTCAAGCCGAAATCGTCAAGGTCAAAGATCTCGTAGCTGTGCGGTGATCGCAATATGGCGTTCGTGTGGATTCCCGCCCTGTGGTGAAAGGCCGTCGGGCTGGTCAACACATTGCTGAACGGGATGTCGATGCCGAGCTTGGAGGCCACCAGCTCGTCGAGCTGTCTGAGCTGTTTGAGGTCGTATTTGGTCACCAGCTGGCGGTCGATGCCATAGAGGCGAGCAATCAGGCCGCCGAGCGGCGTGATGCCATTTCGCTCGCCGATGCCAAGGACCGTGACGTCGATGTGAGTTGCCCCCGCCTCGAGCGCTGCCCACGAATTGGCAACGGAACAGCCCGTGTCGTTATGCGCGTGGAATTCGATCTGGGTGTCGGGGAACTTCTCGCGAAAGCGCGAGACGACGTCATGGACCTCGAAAGGCGTCGCACGCCCAACCGTGTCGGGCAAACCGATCCGGTCCACGCCCGCGTCCGTGACCGCCTCGAAGACCCGATCGAGCCCTTCGAGTTCGCTGCGAAAGGCGTCCTCGCCGCTGAAGCGCACCTCGACGCCCTCGGACTTGAGATAGCGTGTCATTTCGGCCGCCCGCTCGCAGATGAAGTCGATCGTCTTGCCGTGGCTGTACGATTGGAGAAGCGGCGACGTGCCAAACATCATATGGACCACACGAACGCCCGTCCCAAGCGCCAGGTCGATGTCTTTTCGGTCGCAACGCAGGTGGGGGACAATCTTGCTGCGCAAACCGAGATCGAGAAGAATCTTCAGGTCCTGGAGACTGATCGGCGACGAGGCTGGCGAGCTCAGCTCGATATACTCGACGCCGAAAGTATCGAGGGCGCGCGCGATCTCAATCTTGTCCTTCGTGGTGAAACGGGCATAGGCGAACTGTTCGCCCTCGCGCAGTGTCGAGTCCACAAGGCTGTACGGGCCAATCGACATGGTGTCGCCTCCGGTCGCACTCTGGGATTCAAACTAAAAGACCCGCCGTCGGGCGGGCGGCGGGCCGATGATCGTTTCGCTCGGGTTCTATCCAATCAAACGGAGATCCTCGTCACCGCCGCCCGCTGCCAGGACGGCGCTTCTTGGTGCCGGTGCGGTTCGCCAATTGCGAGAATCTCGAACGAAACATTTCGGGCCTGTCCTTCTGCTAAAAAACGGCGCTAGAGATGGACCCGCAGCCAGCCGTGTCAAGGTTTTTCGCGCACCAAGGGCGCTTTTCTTCGCGCGGGTGTCGCCGACAGCGATCAGTCGCGCGCGCCCGGCCCTACGCCCAGGGCAAGCGGCACGCCCTTGGGAACAACTGGGCGCGGTCGGTCGATGCCGCGTGGGACCCCATCCTCGTCAAGCGAGTAATCCTGCGCCAGCCGGTAGCGCACCTCGTTGATCTGCCCGCGCGTCCATCGGTGGTCGCGCAGGACCCGCTCGACTACCCCGATCGAACCGCAGCGGTCGTAGAGATCGCGAACCTTCTGATACTCGCTGTCCCAAACGTACTGTCGGTCGTTACGATAAAGACTGCACCCGGCCAGACAGAGCACGAAGGCTGCAGTGGCGATCAGAAGCCATTTTCTCATGCGATCTCTCCGCTACGACGATCAGAGAACTGTTCCGGCGACCAAGACGAGCAAATCGTCCCGACGCCCATGCGCCGTGTCAACGACTTTCTCTCGGCCGCGGTATCCGCCGCGCGGCAGATTGGCCACCGCCCAATGAAGAACTGACAACGGACAACCGATAATGCGAAATCGAACCATAGATCACACTGATTTCACGGGTTGGATTGAACCCGTTCGGCCGGAATCCGTGTCATCCGCGAAATCCGTGTCATACGCTGCTGCATAGGCGATGGAACAAACCAACAGGAAGGTGTCATTGCGAGTGGTCCGCCGTCTGGCGCAGACGACGAAGCAATGCGACAGACCAACCCAAAGTGTCATTGCGAGGAGTCCGCTGTCTGGCGGACGACGAAGCAATCCCGTGGTCATAGAACGAGATTGCCACGCCGCCTTTCGGCGGCTCGCAATGACGCGAGAGGACATCGGATGAAGGACTCCTTTGCTTACGCAGCGAACTGCAAGACCTCGAACCTACATGACTTATCCTACTGGTCGGAACATGATCGTCGCAAAAGAGGAAGATCCTACGCCCTCGTAGCACGGAGAGCCGTGAGACGCACGCCGCTCTCGGCATGATCGGGAAAACGGTTGACAATCCGTCGAATGCACGATAGGCGACTCGAATCTTTGATTTCTCGCAACTTAGGGCTGTTTTCGACCGCTTTCACGCAGAGATTCGCCTATGGCCATCGAGACCGACATTCTGATCATCGGCTCCGGCATTGCGGGTTGCTGCACGGCGCTCGCCGTCGCCGACCAGGACTGCCAGATCATATTGGCAACGCGTACAGCCGACCCATTCGATTGCAGCACGGGCCAGGCGCAAGGAGGAATCATCTATCGCGGCGAGAACGATCATCCTGACCTTCTGGCCAAAGACATCCAGAACGCCGGCGCCGGCATTTGCAACGATGCCGCCGTTGGTCAGCTCGTCGAGAAAGGCCCGCCGCTGGTCGACTCACTGCTCATCCAGCGCTTGGGTGTACCATTCGAGCGCGACGAGCAGGGACGGTTCGACATCACCGAGGAAGGGGCGCACAGTGTCCCGCGCATTTTGCACGTGGAGGATTGGACAGGCCGCGCCATTCAGGAACGACTCTTGGAGGCCGTCCGCAAGCATCCGCGAATTGAACTGGTCGAGCAAACCACGGCGGTGGACCTGCTGACGCTGTCGCATCACTCGAAGCGACGGACCGACGTTTACCGACCGCCAACGTGCGTCGGCGCCTACCTGCTCAACCAACAGACCGGCCGGGTGGACATCTGTTTCGCCCGCGAGACGGTCTTGGCGGCAGGGGGACTCGGCCAGATTTTCCTGCATACGTCGAACCCTGACGGGGCACGCGGTGATGGGATCGCAATGGCCTACAGGGCAGGTGTGCGATTGATCAATCTGGAATACGTCCAATTCCACCCAACGACGCTCTACGCGCGGGATTCGGGGAACTTCCTGATCTCCGAAAGCGTGCGGGGCGAAGGAGGGGTTTTGGTGGACGCCGCGGGGCGCCAGTTCATGGAGAAGTACCACTCTCTTGGTTCGCTGGCTCCGCGCGACGTGGTTTCGCGCGCCATCCACGAAGAGATGCTGGCTCAACACCTGCCGTGTGTGTATCTCGACATCACCCACAAGCCGGCCGAGTGGATTCGCGAGCGGTTTCCAAACATCCACCGGCGCTGTCTCGAAGCGGGCATTGACATGACAACAACGCCGATCCCGGTCGTGCCGGCCGCGCATTACAGCTGCGGCGGCGTGGCGACGGATTTGCAGGGGCGGACGTCGCTCGAACGGCTCTGGGCGGTCGGGGAGATTGCCTGCACGGGCCTGCACGGTGCCAATCGCCTGGCCTCCACGTCATTGCTCGAAGGGCTGGTGTGGGGTCACGAAGCCGGGTCGGCAATCGCCGAGCGCCTCAGTGAAAGCCAATACTATTTCCCTCTCGTTGACGAGTGGAAACACGAGAAAGAACGGGCTGACCCGGCTCTGATCCACCAAGATTGGCTGACCATCCGCTATACAATGTGGAACTACGTGGGGCTGGCACGCTCGCGTCGCCGGCTCAACCGCGCCCGGCGCATCCTGCGCGAGCTGCAAATGGAGGTCGAAGATTTCTACCTGCGCGCCCGCCTGACCGATGCGATGGTGGGGCTGCGCAACGGCGTGCAGACGGCTATGGCAGTCTTGTTCGCTGCTTCCGAAAACCGCTTAAGTCTCGGCTGCCACTATCGCATTGATTGAACGATGCGCGCGGGCAGCATGCGAACGATCGGTCTGTGCGGTCACTTGCCCAGTTCGAGGAACCGGCGAATCAGCCGGAGGGCGTCGCGATACATGTCTGCTGCCCCCTCGGCGAGCGGGGCGCAGAAGCGCACGAGATGATCGATCTCGACACCCGTGGGCTTGTAGAGCGACCAAAACTCATCGTCGCGGAACAGCTCGATAAGCGTACCCGCCAGGGACGGGTCGCACAGAACGGCTTTGCGCAATGCGTCGCGATCCTCGTATTGACTATAGCCCTGGCGTTCCTCTTCCGCCGCTTCGACTTTCTCGCCCGAGGTCTCGATGCTTTCAAAGATATCGAGATACTGCTCGGGCAGCTTGTCCTTGATCCAGCACAACAGAGCTTTCCTGGGCGTCAGGCCGGCATCGTAGGCGATCTTCATCCATAGTTCGAGCGACGGCTTGACGTAGCCCTTTTCGAACTTGAAGATGGCTGGTCCTGTAACAGAGTACATTGCGCCGAGTTGGTCCTGGGTCTTGGCCAGCGACTTGCGGTACCTCTCGATGGTCTTGCCGATACGGTTGTCCATAAGCGTTCCTCCAGAACGTAAAGAGTAGAATCTACCTCCCCGGCCGCAAACACAAGAGCTTCCATTCGCTGCCACACGCCAGCGGACCGGCCGCGACAACGAAAAGGCGTTTCTTTCCTATACTCCCTCGGCGATACGCCGGCTCGTCGGAGAGCCAAGTGATGAAATGGTGGAGGTAACGGGATTTGAACCCGTGACCTCTACACTGCCAGTGTAGCGCTCTCCCAGCTGAGCTATACCCCCACGGTGGCGCGGTCCGCCCGAAGCACGCGAACCGACGCCTATCGTTAAGAAACAGAATCACCGCGTCAAGAGACTTTTTGATCTCCGGTTTTCGCGTTCGGCCCTGGCGCTGCTCATCGGCGCCGTGACCTTCCACCTGGTCGCACTGAACGAACTGCGACCGGCCCCTCGGACCGGGGTCGAAGAGGCGGTGGAGGCAGAGTCTCCGGCCCCGTGCCGAAGGGGATGGCGCAGCCTGGGCAAACCATGTAGTCAGCGGGAAGGCGGACCTGTTTTCCAACCACCGTAATTAGCGACTCCTCGTCTGTCTTGTCCTTGACTTGCGCCGACTCCTCGCCCACCACACAACGCTCAGCGATGATGCTTTGCTTGTCGATGACGCTGCCACGTACGATACAATCGCGGCCGATCTGGACACCGTTGAGCAGGACTGAGCTCTCGACCACCGAACCCGGCCCAACGTACACGCCCGGCGACAAAACGCTGTGGCGCACCTCGCCCTCGATCTGGCAGCCGCACGAGGTCACACTCCGGCTGACGCGACCGCCGCTACGAATGCGCGCCGCCACGAGGCAGCCATCGTAGAGACTTTTGGTTGCCGTATAGACCTCCCAACGATCAATCTCCAGACCCGACCTCGGGTCGAGCATGTCCATGTGTGCTTCCCAGTAGGACCGGCAGGTTCCCACGTCGCGCCAGTAGCCCGAGAAGCGATAGGCGTAACACGGAGCAGACTCAATCATGGCAGGGATAATGTCGCGCCCGAAGTCGTGCGAGGATTCCTTGTTGTGCACATCGGCGCGCAAACGGTCGGCCAGCACCGCCGCCTCGAAAACGTAAATGCCCAGGTTGGCCAGATTCGAACGCGGCGAGTCCTTGGGTTTCTCCTGAAAGCCTCGGACGCGATCCTCGCCGTCGGTTTCGACAATACCGAATCGCGAGGTCTCCTCGACCGGAACCTCCTGACAAACAACCGTCAGTGCAGCCCGGCGCCGGCGATGAAAGGCCAGCAAGGGACGATAGTCCATTTTGTAGATGTGGTCGCCCGAAAGGACCAGAACCAGGTCGGGCTGACAGCGCTCGATGAAGCCAAGGTTTTGATAGATGGCATCGGCGGTTCCCGCATACCAGTCAGAATCCTCCTCGCCCGTGTAGGGCGGCAATACCTTGGCCACGTGGCCGCGTCGGGCAAAGCCCCAGGCCTCGCCGATCGAGAGATGGTCCGTCAGTGAGTAGGGCTTATACTGGGTGCAAATGCCCACGACGGGGATCTGCGAGTGCATGACGTTGCTCATCGTGAAATCAATGATCCGATAGATGCCGCCAAAGGGAACCGCTGGCTTGGCACGCTTCTCCGAAAGGATCGACAAGCGGCTTCCCTGGCCGCCGGCCATGATCATTGCAGTCGTCCGAACCGATCGCATCTCTTGTACCGCTGACATCAGTTCGCCTCGAGTGGGCCTTGGCCGCAGCGGCCGAGTGCCTGCCCGGCACGCCACTGCGACGACGACCGGGAGCTGACCACGGAACCCTTGCCGATAAGCGTCAATTGCAATCGTCCATCGCGTGGGGGCGTATCCTGAAATCCGACCGTGCTTCCCTGCTCGAAAATGGCATCCTTGTCGGCCACAACCTGGCAGAGGCGGGCGCCTCGCTCGACCCGCGCGTCGTGCATCAGGATCGAATCGCGAACGACCGCCTCGCGTTCGACCACGACACCGGGCGAGAGAACACTGTTCTCAACAGTGCCCTCGATGTCACAGCCGGGACTGATCAGGGAATCGCGCACGTCAGCCGTGGCGGAGAAACGGGCGCTGGGACGGCGTGCGAGGTCACGATCGTCGAGATTGGTCAGAACCTCCCAGCCCACCAGATCAATCTCGGGTGAGTCGCCAAGCAGCGAGAGACTGGCCCGGTAGTAGTCTTCGACCGTTTCCAGGTAGTCCCAATAGCCCCGAAAGCGATAGCTGGCAACCCGATACCGATCCACCATGGTGGGGATGATGTCGCGCGCCAGGCTGAAGCATTTCTCGCCTTGCCCCAGGCGGTCAAGCTCTCGAACAAGAACATCTTTGGTGAACACGTAGATGCCGATCGAGATGCGATCGTGCGATGGCTTGTCGGGCATCTCCTGGAACCGAACGACTTGCCCTTGCTCGTCGCTGATCACATAGCCGAACCGTTTCGACAGCCGCTCGGGCGGCATCTGCTTTTCGACGATCGTGAGGTCGGCACCCGATGACTCGTGGAAAGCCACGACGTCGGCGAAATCGAGGCTGTAGACGTGTTCGGCCGAACAAATGACAACATACGAGGGATTCCAATCGTAGATGGCGTTCATGTTTTGATAGATGGCATCGGCTGTGCCGCGAAACCACTCGACTTTGCCCACGCCCATGAAAGGCGGCATCAAGCGCACCTCGCACCCAAAGCCACTCAACCCCCACGGCTCGCCGGTGCCAACGTGCTCGATCAGGGAAGCGGGCAAGTACTGGCACAGCAAGCCCACTCGCCTGATGCCCGAGCGACTAAGACCGCTCAGCGCGAAATCCACGATACGGTAGAAACCGGCGAACGGTAAGGCTGCCTTCGCGCGCAGCAACGCCAGAACACCATAGCCCTGGATGTGTCCCCCAGCCAAAACCAATGCGGCCGCTCTTTCCATGTCTCACCACTACGGAAAAAATGTGTCCGCGCGTGTCCGACTGCGATTCGCACCAGCGCGACAGGTTGCCGCGCTTCTGTACCCTGCGAGCGACTTTACTAGATGAACCGGCGGCTTTATGTCAACCGCGAACGCCTGGAAAGACCGGGACGAGGAACCTGGATGCCGGAAATCAACCTGCCAGTGTCTGCGAATTATTCTTCGTCTTTTCAGCATCCGTTTCAAAGTGTTTTTTTCTTGACGGTTGGAACATGTGTTCTATGCTTGCTGATGAGGTGAGTTGGTTCGAGAGTCCGAAGCGGAGGTTCCTTGGCCAATGTTGAGAGAGAGGCAAAAACATCTCCTTGAGTTTCTCAGCCGCTACCAGGCTGCCCACGGCTTCTTGCCCTCGGTGCGCGAAGTGATGGATTCCCTGGGGGTGCGTTCAACCAACACGGCTCATTACCATCTCAGCCGTCTCGAGACCGAGGGCTACCTGCGGCGCGAACGCGGGCGGGCGCGGGCTTTCTCCCTCACGGAGCGCGCACACGAGGCCATCCGGCGGATCGGCCGGTCGGTGCGTGAGACTCGGTCACGGGCCGCGCGGACGGTCGCCTCTGCCACACGACGCACGATCCCGCTGCTTGGTCGCATCACGGCTGGTTCGCTCGACGCGGCAGTCGAGG
>Ga0111193_1047_pt1 | contig 10860 bp, 11 predicted proteins | sample DeeMarSWOR324_28_FD_80361 | JGI IMG/M metagenome (GOLD analysis project Ga0111193, IMG submission 80361) | candidate division BRC1 bacterium SM23_51 | reverse complement strand
CGGCCTGCTGATCAACTGCACGGCCGAGTGCGTTTTGCGCTTGCTGCCGCCACTGATCGTCGCCGAGCGGCACTGTCGCGCGGCCGCTGCGATATTGGGTGATGTCTTGCGTGAACCTGGCGCTTGACGGCGGGGGGTTGCAGCCGAGCGAAGCCGTGCGCGCCCACACAGGGTCGCTCAAATCGGCTCGGGCGGAAGCGGGCGCGCGTCGCCCGGTTTCCCCATGTCCCGTCTGAGCAAGGGGCGAGGCGCGGGCGTTTCACTTCGCGGCCTCGCTGCGCGAACAAGCCGCAGGAAGAGCCGAAGGCCGTCAATATCCAACTCCCCGAAGGTAATCGCCAGGTTGTAGAAAGCGTGAACCTCGCGACCAGTCATTGCCAGCGACCGCGAGACGTCTGGGTCTTCGAGTGCCTCTTTCAGGCAAGGGCACAAATCCGTCTTGGCGAACAAGAGCCGACGCACCTGGTCGGGGTCGTCGGTGGCTTGGAGCCTCTGGTCGAGCGCGGCTTCGCTTTCTTGGTTGAGCAACTGCCGGACAGTTGCCAGGTGGCCTTTCATCTTCTCGTGCAGGTCGCGCATTTCGTGCAACGTCTCCAAGGTGCGATCCTCGCGCCCGGTCAACAGCCACTCGATGGTTTTGCCGCCGAGCTGGGCCGCGCGGACATAGAAATCCACCGGGGCGCGAGATTTGCCCTTCTCATAAAGGCTGATCATATTCTGCGAGATGCCAAACCGTCGCCCAAACTCGCGTTGGCTCAGACCATGTTCGCTGCGGATGTGGCGCAAGCGCCGGCCCACCTCGCCCCAATCCACAACCCCTGCGCTCATTGAGGCCTCCTCATGTTATCCTCCGGGACCGTCATTGTTTCGGTGGTGCCTCGCGGTGTACAATGCCTATGACCGAAAGCAAGTCCTTGCGGAGTAGTCAAGGGAAATTCCGCGTCCGTTGTTTTTTTCTGACCCGGTGTGACGCGAGCAACTGCCGCTTCGGGGTGTCTGACCGGCTTTCGTCGCAGGTTCCGCCGCGCCGATCGTTCCCCCTTTCAGCGGGGCCGAGCGAAATGGCGTTGGGGAGATTTTTCGTCCACAGCCGTAATACTAACAACTTCTAAGCATATCAGTCGTCTTGACGCCCCCGTACATATTCTATGCATCGTGCATTTTTGACTTGACGGGATTAGTCAGAAGCGAATATCATTTCTAGTTGGAGAGGTTCGATCGAGCCTTTGCTCGGAGAGCGGTTTCAGGGAAGAAGCCGCACAGACGCCAATGCCAGGGATGGTGGAAAGGACGGGGTCAGCCATGCAGAATATCCTCGGATCGCGAATTGCCGAGTCACGCGAGAGGTTGGGCATGACTCAGGACCAGTTTGGGGCGCGCTATGGCGTGTCGGGGCCGGCGATTTTCAAGTTTGAGAGGGGCTATGTCAAGCCGTCGCTGGACCTGTGGCTGAAAATGGCCCGCGACTGTGACATTCTCGAGAAGAAGGCCGTCCTACTCTGGGTCAAAGCCAAATTGCCCCAGGAGTATCAATCGTTCATTGACCTGTCTGCCGCAGCCGTCGCAGAGCCTGAGGCTGTCTATGCAAAGGAAGCGCGAGCCAACTATGCCCGAATTGTCGACCCGCGCGAGATGCGTCAGCGCCTATCGTCTGACGCCACGCTGCCCGAAGGCATGAAGGCGATGTTTACAGACGATGAATTCTGGGCTTTGTATCGGCCGACGGGCCAGGAGATTCAACTGTTGGTCGAGAAGTTCGGCAACTATGCCGAGGCCAAGGAAGGGCTCTTTCGCGACGCCATCCGATTGGTTCGCGAGTTCATTCGGTCGGAGTATTGATCGCGGCCGCACCGCGGGCCAGGCGCTCAGGTCCCTGCTTCGAGTGTGGGCCAGTCACGCGCGACCAGGCCGATCAGTCGGTAGAGTAACCGAGCGGCAAGATAACTCGGTGCTGCCAGGCCGCTGATCGGTGCCAGCTCGACAATGTCGAGGCCGATGACGCGTCGGCAGCGCGCCAACTGTTCAACCAGCTCGAGCGTGCGATACCATGGCAACCCTCCAGGCTCGGGTGTCCCCGTCGCTGGCATGATCGAGGGGTCCAGAACGTCGAGGTCGAACGTCAGGTAGACCTCCTCGGGCAGGTCTGCCAACGCGCGGTCGAGCGAGGGGACAAGCTCGCCCTCCAACAGCTCGCGTGCCGTGAGCGCGGCGACTGAGGCAGAGACCGCGGTCTCTTGCTCCTCACGACTCCAGGCGCGAATTCCCAGCTGTGCCAACGGCAGTTGCCATTCGATAATCCGAGCGGCAACGCAGGCGTGACTCCAGGGACTCGAATCATAGATGGAGCGCAGATCGCGATGGGCGTCGAATTGTACAACACCAAAGGGGCGGTCGGCGCGTTTTTGGCGGTGCGCCGCGATGGCTCCGAGTGCTGCCGTGTGCTCCCCGCCGACAACTGCAACGAACTTGCCCTGGTCCAGCAGCGTCTCGCATGCCTGGCGCACATCGTCCACCATCGCCGCGGGGCCGCTCGCATTGGGTGGCACAGGTGGGCAGGTGTGGATGCCGATACGATAGGTCTCGCGCTGCAACTGCTCGTCAAAAAGCTCGACCTGGTGAGATGCGGCAATCAGCGCAGCCGGACCGAATCGCGCTCCCGGCTGATACGATGCCGTGCCGTCGTAGGGGACCGGTAGGATGCAAACGGCGGCCGACGCCAGCTCGCTGAAGGGGGGCGAGAGGTCGAGAAAGGGGCTTGTTGGAAAAATCGAGCCAATGGTCACCTTGTCTCACGCCTGCGAAAGCCAATCACCCGGGGAAGCTTATTTCACAAAGACCGCGGCGGCGACAACAGTTGTCCAGTCGCCGTTGCGTGCGCCGCGCGCCGTTTGCGTGATGTTCATCGTCCGAACGATATGGTGCGAGATCTTCCACAGCTCCTTGCGCTCGTCGTAGGATTTGTCGGGATCGAACGGGACGCCCAAAATTGTGGCCAGCATGCTGGCGGCGAGATCTTCCGCATAATCGCCCGCCTCTTCGCGCGTCTGGCCAAAGCTGTTGTGTTCTGAGACGTAGCCATACTTGGTTCGATCTTTGGGGATGGCGACGCCCGTGGCCGCCGCGATCAGCCTGCCCGGTTCATTGGTCGCATTGCGCGCCATGACGCAATAGGTAATCTCGCCGGCTTGAAGAAGCGAAGTGCCGTGCTCGCGTGTCAGCAGGCGGCAGTGGGGCGGGAAGATGCTCGACACCTGGACGAGATTGAACTGCGAGATGCCGGCGGTGCGCAATGCCGCCTCGAAGCTGGTAAGCTTCTCGCGCGCGACTCCCTTTCCTCGCGTGAAGAACATCTTTGACGGAACGAACACCTCATTGTGCCTCCTGGACAGGATGCTCGACGCGCTGGGCGACCCTCAGGCGTGAAAAAACCGCCGTCGTGCTACTGGTTGTCTGTTTGCGTGTCAATAGGAAAAGCGTCGTGCAATGACGCCGCCACTTGTCCGCAGCTTGTCCAGGCTCGAGGCGCTGAGCGGCGTTATTGCGAGGGGGAGCCGCCGCACGGCCGGTGAAGTCGCGGCCGGAGAAGGTTTCGGAAGGGGATGCGGGGGACAACCCTATCGGGAAACGGGTTTTCCCCACCAAAGGCGACGTCCTCCATGATAAGTCGTTGTGGGCGTCTGACAGAAGCGTGTTACGCGCCCGCGATCCCCGTGTCCCCCGCGGTTCAATTCGCAGGCACGGGAATCGCTGGGAGACTGTTGGGGCAGATCAGGCGAAAGATACTCACGGGCTGGGCGGCTCGTTTTCCGCAGCGGCAGGTGGTGGCGCGGGTTCGCTCGCCTCGGGTCCGCGACGCAACAGCAAGCGTAGGAGCAAGCCGATTATCAAGCCCAGAACAATGAAAAGCGCGAGATTGATCAGCAATGGCTTGACGCGATCGAGTCCCCAGTGGTCTTCGATCACGTTGTACAGATGCCAGAGGCAGTAGTTAAACGGTCCCGCGGCGGCAACGACAACCCACAACACGCGTGCTCGCCGCGACAATCGACGGGCCAGAAGGTAGTGCATGAGGCAGCCGAGGGCTGCCGCCGCCGGCGTTACGACAATCAACGCCAGAAAGAGCGTCGAAACAATCTGCTCGTCATAGAGCCACTTCATTTCTCACCCTTGCCGAACCCCCCGAACCGAACCACACGACCGCCCACACCGTCAACCACGATGACACGGTTGGTCAACCGGGCAACGAAGAACGGACAACTGGCAACCGGCAACTGGCAGTTTTTCTCTCCGCAGCGCCTTCGATCAAATCGCAACAAGCTGTTTCCCGCTGGTCGTTGTGTGTTGCCCGTACAGTTTCGACAGAGAAACGGCGGGATACATTGTGACACGCGGGAGGCCTTCCTCGCTTCTGACCTGGACTCTTCGCGTTCTACACGCCCAATCGTTCGCGCAGCTTGGCCAGCATCAGGTCGGTGTCGGGCTTGACGCCGAACCAGATTTCAAACGAGTGGGCGCCCTGGTGCATGAGCATCGTCAGGCCACCGAGCGTTTCCAGTCCGCGCTCGCGAGCCTGGCGAAGCAGTGTCGTTTCGGCGATGTTGTAAACCGCGTCGAAGACCATGCAGCCGTCGGGCAGGACCGACACGTCGATCGGTGCAGCGTCGTCGGGTTTCATCCCCATGGGCGAGGCGTTGACAAACAGGTGGCAGCGCGCGAGCGCTGTCCGCCGCTCGCTCTCGTCGGTGCAATGGGCGAGCAGGTGGTGGGGCAAAGGTGCTTTGCTGAGATCGCTCACCAGCCGGTCGGCGCGGTTCGGCTCGATGTCCCAAACAGCCACGGCTGAGGCATCTTCGAGCAGTGCGGCGGCGGCGATGGCACGGCCGGCGCCTCCCGCTCCGGCGATTGCCACCCGCTTGCCCGAAAGCCTGAAGCCAACGTCCGCGAGGGCGGTTGTGAACCCATAAACGTCGGTATTGCCGCCCCACATCCCCTCGTCGTCGATGCGGATCGTGTTTACCGCGCCGATCGCCTGCGCCTCGACCGACAGGTGGTCCATGAGCGGGACGACGCGCTCCTTGTGGGGGATTGTGACGTTGAGGCCGCGAACTCCGCAACGGCGCAGTCCCCGCACGCCCTGCTCGAGGTGATTGGGATGGATGGGGAACGCCACATAAACAAACTCCAGTCCCGCGCGGTCAATTGCCGCGTTGTGCATTGTCGGGGACAAGGTGTAGGTCAACGGCCAGCCGATGACCCCGACAATCTTGGTTTCGCCGGTGATCTCCATACGCGCGCCCTTCCAGAAACGATTGCCCTCGAGGGGCGACCACACCGCCCGCAGGAACCTGGTCTGCGTTTTATACTCTAAATGCCGCTCGGCCGCGCCGTCAACAAGTCAAGCCGGCGATGCGGCTTGAGTCGGTTCAGCCTCCGGCGAAAAGATCGAGAAAGAATACATGATGCATCAGCCATGCCGTGATCGGGCGGTAAAACAACGCCACTACGTAGCCGGCTACCGCGATGTAGGGGCCGAACGGGAGATGGTGCAGCTGGCGGCGCTTCGGTGGACGGCGCGGCGCACTCGCGGCGCCAACGGCGGCTGGTTGGTCGGATGCCGGGACCGCATCGCCGGCTTCGCTGCCGACCGGTTCGGCGTCTGTGGAGACGGGGCGGTTGGTCGCAGGAGACAGTTTCGCGACGATCCATTGCGCCAGAAGCAGCGAGAGTCCCAGCGTTGCCCCCAGGAACGAAGCCAACGCCAGGACCAGGAGACAGCCGTGCCAGCCCAGGAATGCCCCGATGCAGGCGAATAGTTTCATGTCGCCCATGCCCATCGCTTCTTTGCGAAAAAGCAGCGTGCCGATCAGCCCCACCGTCCACAGCAGGGCGAAGCCAAAGACGGCACCGGCCAGGGAGCTGGCCGCGATTCCCCAGGGTGGCATTCGTTCGAAGGGGTATGCGACATAGAGCGACTGACCGATGTCGCTCCATCGCTCCGTTGTCCCAAGCGCCGAGACGACCAGCGCGCCGGCGATGCCTATGGCGGTTCCGCCAAGCGAGACCGAGTCGGGGATGATCCAGTGGTCGAGGTCGGTGAACGTCGAAATGATCAGGACGGCCGTGAGAGCGAGAAACAACGGTGTTGCCGCCGAGTAGCCGTGGACCCAGAAGACGGCTGCGAACAGCAGCGCCGTCAGGAGCTCAACCCACCAGTAGCGGCTGCTGATGCGTCCGCCGCAGTGGCGACACAGCCCGCCCAACACGGGATAGCTGACCAGCGGGATGTTGTCATACCACGCGATTGTCGTCCCGCACAGAGGACAAAACGACCGACGCGGGCGGTTGGGCGACTGGCCGTGGGGCAAGCGATAGATGCAGACGTTAAAGAAGCTGCCCATCAAGGCGCCGAAAAGGAAAACAATCAGTAGGTGGAGCGAAAAGAGGTCGGGCGAGAGAAGCAGCAGGTCACTCAAGGGTTTGTCCCCTCGACAGGGTCGGAGAGCTTTTGCAGCACGCGAGACTACCGGCCGATCAGCACTTCGCCGGCCTCAAGGCGCACGGGGTACTTCTTGAGAACGTGGTCGGGTGCCGCCAGGCAGACACCGCGCTCGAGGTCAATCTCCCAGCCGTGCCAGGGGCACAGCACCTTGTCCTCGCTCTCGACAATGGTGGTCCGCTCGAGCGAGTGGCCACCGTGGCTGCACCGGCCTTCGAGCACGTGCAGCTCGTCCTCCAGATTGATCACCACGACCGGCTCGCCGTCCGGCAGCGAGATAACCTGACACGAATTAGCGGGGAAATCCTCGACGCGACCCACTCGAATGTATTTCATGATTTGCCTCCTTTGCCGCCGGTGGCGCGGAGCCGCGGTTTACTCAGCCGGGCGGTTTCGGGCTTTGCGCGCCGCCGCCGGCGCCGGGATCGCTCCATTCGTGATAGTCGCTGTCAATCTGACCAGCCGTGAGGCCTTTGCCGGTTGTCTTTCTGAGGTAGTTGTCAATGGCGCGACGTAATGCCTGCTCGGCCAGGACCGAGCAGTGAATCTTGGGCTCGGGCAGCCCGCCCAGGGCTTCGACGACCGCCTTATTGGTCACCTTGAGTGCTTCTTCGATCGTCTTGCCAATGATCATTTCGGTGGCGATTGACGACGAGGCAATCGCGGCGCAGCAGCCGAAAGTCTTGAACTTCACGTCCGTGATGTGGCCGTTCTCGACTTTGATTGACATTTTCATGACATCGCCGCAGACGGGGCTTCCCACGCGGCCCACACCGTCGGCGTCTTCGATCTCGCCGACGTTGCGCGGGTTCATGAAGTGTTCCATGACTTTCGGGCTGTAAGGTGGTCCTTCCGCCACGGTTTTTTCCTTTCCCACGGGCACGGATACTCCATCGCCGCCTGGCCGCGCAAGGGCAAAGACCATGTGACGCGACTTGACTTCTCTTGTTACGGCGGCCACGATGGGCGGGTTTGTTGCTGGAGCCGTTTTCACTCTGAAGGCGATGGAGGATCGAACCGTGGCAGAGCTGGCGATCAATGGGGGGCCGAAGGCGTGCGAACGCGAGTGGCCGACCTGGCCGGTCTGGGGCGAGGAGGAGCGCCGGGCGCTTCTTGGCGTTCTCGAGTCGGGCGAGTGGTGGTATGGCGAGAAGGTCAGGCAGTTCGAGGCCGCGTTCGCCCGCTTTCAGAGTGCTCGCTATGGGGTGACCTGTTCGAGCGGCACGGCGGCGCTTGAGGCAGCGCTTCTGGCGCTGGGGATCGGCGCGGGCGACGAGGTCGTTGTTCCGCCCTACACGTTCGTCGCTACAGCGAGCGCTGTGTTGCGGATTAACGCGATTCCCATTTTCGCCGACATCCAGCCGCATACGCTTTGCATTGATCCCGACGACGTCGAGCGCAAGATCAGCGAGCGAACCCGTGCGATCATGCCCGTTCATCTGGCTGGCTATGTCGCCGACATGGATCGGTTGAGCGAACTCGCCCGCGCTCATGACCTTTTCATCATCGAAGACGCCTGCCATTCGTGGGGAAGCCAGTGGCGCGGCAAGGGAACCGGCGCGTTGGGCACGTGTGGCGCATTCAGCTTCCAGGCGACCAAGAATATCAGCAGCGCCGAGGGTGGCATCATCCTGACCGACGACGAGGCGCTGGCTGAAACCTGTCGCAGCTATACCAACTGTGGGCGCGGCAAGGACCGGCCCTGGTATCAACATTTTGTCCTCGGCGGCAACCTGCGCATGACCGAGTTCCAGGGTGCGCTCCTGCTGGCGCAGCTCGGGCGGCTCGAAGAGCAGACGCTGCGGCGCCAGGCCAATGCCGAGATTCTTGATGACGGGCTGGGCGCTGTCGCCGGCATCCGAACGCTGAAGGGCGATTCGCGCATGACCCGCCGCGGCTATCATATGTATTGTTTTCGGCTGGACTTGTCGGTTCTCGGGACGACGCGTGAGCGGTTTCTTGAGGCGCTGCGGGCGGAGGGAGTTCCGTCCGTCGCGGGCTATCCGTATCCGCTTTACAGGAACCCGCTTTTCGAGCGCCGTGGCGAGGGGCCGAAGTTTTGTCCCGTGTCCTGTCCCTATTACGCAAGAGAACTGGATTACACGAAAGTTGCGTGTCCGGTTTGCGAAGAGGTTTGCAGGGATACGTGCTGGATTATGCACGCGAACTTGCTGGCCGACGAGACGGCAATGCACGACATCGTCGCCGCGATCGCCAAGGTCTGCCAGAATGTCGGGGAACTCAGATAGTTCTCGCTTCTCGTTCCCCGTGCACCCAGTGTGCCCGGTCGTTCAGCCATCAACCACGGGGAGCACGGGGACCACAGGGGAAAACACCTTTCGGGTTTCACCGCCAAGACGCCAAGCGCGCCAAGAAAGTCCCTCTTGCCCTTTACTCACTTCTCGCCTCTGACCTTTCGCCTCGTCATCATCCGCCGTAGCGTTCGCGGCCCCAGGGGCGTCAGGCCAGTTCGTGCAAGGACACCTACTTGTCGGCCTTTTGGTTGTCATCATGGGTCCAGCCGATGGAGAGGGTCTCGGTCGTCACGTGCACATAGTCCGTGTGGAGACCCGCACGAGTTTCTTTCTGCCGTGCGCGGCTGCTCTCGGCTGATCTACAGTTGAGAATCCTATGGTGCGTTGGGTCAAGGACCACCGTGCCGGAGGCTGTCGAGTCCGCCTCGATAACTTGATTTTGATTGAGCAGCATCTCCAGAACCAAATCAACGGAAGCTTCACGAGAATAATGAGTTGCCCTCTTCCAGGAGAAATGGGCCCGTTTGTTCCCTTCTTTCTCCTCCAATGTCACGTAGCGGAATAGTGTCCGGCCGGATGTCAGCCAAGTTTCCCCTGGATGGACCGGATGGTCAGGCCACTCAATGGGGATCACAGGGTTGAGCAGGTGTGGTGCAGAGAGAATTATTAGGTCAAACGGTATCTGGCCGAACGGGCCAACACCGCCGGGTCGAAACGGAGAGCGGACTTCCTGGCCGTTGAACAACTGCGGCGATGATGGATCAACGACGATCTCCCCTAAAGTCGGGACGAATTCTGTCGGGAAGCTTTCAGGTCGCTTCTCCAGACGCCGTCTGACAATGTTCCTCTGCCGGTCGAAGTCGGTGCGAAACACAACATCCTTCCACAGATCCCAATTCTGAATGACCCCCTCCTTCGGAAGTGGACCTCCACCAGCTTGCAGAATCATTTTCCGTAGGCTCAGGCTATCAGACTGAGTGCGCAGCGTGTATGAGGTAATGTTCTCACGTATGCTGACCCGGCGCGAGGTCCTGCGGACTACTGACCATTTGCAGAAGCAGTAATACTGAGCCTTTTCCTGCGAGACCACCGACCCGGTCGTCACCCCCGGGAACTCCTTTGCAGCGCGAAACTCGTCCTCCCTCAGCGCCTTGAGACAATAGGTCCCGCTGGGGGCGGCAAAGATTTCATCGTCCAGCATTCCCTCGGGCATGTGTGGACTGCATGCCGCGACTAGGAAGCACCAGGCCGAGAAGACGACCGGTGCGAACCAAGCCAATCTTGACCGCCGTCGACCGCGCAACATCGTTCTCTTCGCCCCGCTCTCGCTCGTGCTCCCGGTATCGCCTGTGGGTCAATTATCAACCACTGGGAGCACGGGGACCACAGGGGAAAGCACCTTTCGAGTTTCACCGCCAGGACGCCAAGCGTGCCAAGAGAGTCACTCTTGCCCTTTTCTCACTTCTCGCCTCTGACCTCTTGCTTCTTGCCTCTTATCATCCCCCGTAAAGTTCGGGGCCCCAGGGGCGGGTGACGAGTTCCTGTTTGGGGTAGATGAGGGTGTTGTTTGGAACGTCTTCGTTGAGGATGACGCCGGCACCGACGACGCTGTAGGGGCCGACTTTGACACCGGGCATCAGGATGGCGTTGACGCCGGTGCGGGTGAAATCGCCCAGGTAGACGGCGTTGGCGCCGGTTCGCGGGATCTGGCGCCGGCCCTTGACGCGGTGGATGGTCAGCTGGTCGTCGAAGCGCAGGTTGCCGCAGACGGTTGCCGCGCCGATGTCGCTATTGCGCCCGACCACGCCCCAGTACTCGCCGTAGTGATACGAGTAGGCGCCGTCCATCAGAACGCCGCTGAACTCGGCGCCGTGGCCGACGACACAGCGCGCGCCGATTGCCGTGTGATCACCGATCAGGCAGCCCTGACGGACGATCGCTTCGTCGCCGATGACCGAGTGGGCACCGACCATCGCACCGTCGGTCACCTTGGCGTTGGCGCCGATCCAGCACGGGCCGATCTCCGCGCCCGGACCGACGACGACCGGGCCGTCGAAGCGGACGGAGGGATCGACGGCGGCCGAGTCGTCGAAGTCGCTCTGATCGAGA
>Ga0111193_1184_pt1 | contig 10917 bp, 6 predicted proteins | sample DeeMarSWOR324_28_FD_80361 | JGI IMG/M metagenome (GOLD analysis project Ga0111193, IMG submission 80361) | candidate division BRC1 bacterium SM23_51 | reverse complement strand
CATCGGATTGCCCGGCCGGCGGATCAGCGCAAGTGGGACCCGCTGGCCACGCCGTCTGGTTGCACAGTCTCGGTAACGTGCTTCGGTGTGGGCCGCTTGACGGATTGCGCTCGGCCAAGGCGCTCACTGTCGAGCTATGGGTCCGTGCGTCCACGCCTTTGAACGGCAGCCTGGACCTTCATTGTGCTGGGGGCCCGCAGCCCGGCATCGACTTCGCTTTCTCACTGACCAAGGACGGCCATCTTTCTGGAGCATTTCGCGAAAAGAATTCGTGGTTCGGCGTGCCGTCGGTGTTTCAGCCTCAGCCGGGTGTCTGGCAACATATCGCCATTGTCTGTGATGACCAGAGCATTTCAGCGTACGTGAACGGGCGCGCTGCGGGAAACACGGCTGGCGGCCTCGCTGGCTTGCTCCACGGGCGTCCGTTGGCTATTTTCGTAACTGCCGACCAGATCTCTGAGCCCTTTTCGATCGAGCTGGATGAACTCCGCGTCTGGAGTGTGGCTCGGAACGCGAAACAGATCCGCAACGCGATGAATCGCACGGTCGCACCCATTGAACGCGGTCTGGTTGGCTACTGGCGGTTTGACGAGGGCGGCGGCCAGATCGCGCGCGACCTTTCGCTTTCCGCGGCCCATGCGCAATTGGGCGAGACCGTGATGCCTGACGGCAGCGACCCACTTTGGCTGGTCTCGGACGTGCCGCTCACCCGCACCGCCACTGAAAAACCAGCCCGCTCCGCCGAGCAGGGCAGTGCTCTCGAATTCGACGGGACGGACGACTATGTCGATATGGGCAACGCTCCAGAACTGCGTATTGCCAACGCTGTCACAGTCGAAGCCTGGATCAAACCCGCAATTGTCAAAGGCGAGCGCCCCATTCTCTCCAAGGAAGTCGCCAGGGGCCGCCAGAATGCCTTTGAGTTGTTGGTTCGAGACGGGCATCTGGGCTTTCGCGTCAGCGACGGGACTGCCGGCTGCTGCGGCGACCAGGGATGGTTCCCGGCGACGGGCAAAACGCCGATCGAGCCGGGCTTCTGGCACCACGCCGCGGGCGTCTACGACGGCCAACAGGTCTCGGTCTATCTCGACGGCGTGTTGGAGGGATCAGTGGCTTTCGAGAACCCGATTGCCCACGTTCCGACCTCGGTCAAGCTGGGGATCAATTCCTTGGTCTCATCGAAATTCTTCGCCGGCCAGATGGACGAGGTGCGGCTGTGGAATCGCGCCAGGTCGCAGAGCGAGATTTTCGATAGCATGAATCGCTTATTGCGCGGGAACGAACCCGGACTGGTTGGCTATTGGACGTTCGACGAGGCAGCCAATGCGGCGGCCTCCTCGGCGACCTGCCAGGTGGTCTTCGACCACTCGCGCCACAACAACCACGGCGTTTTGGGCGGCTCGATGGCCCGCGACTCGAAAGACCCACGCCCCGTCATCTCCGAGGCTCCCGTTGCCCCCACCACAGAATCTTGGGGTGCTAAGGAGGCACAGGCGTCGGTGGGGCGTACTGCGCAATCCAGACCTTTGCTCCGGTTGTGGACGAGTCTATCAGTCTGGCAACGTATCTATTCCCCCTAACTTCAAACGACAGTTCCTTACCCTTCCGGGCCCCCGTCCAAGGCACGCTTTCATCGAATACTCTGAACCTCAGATTTGCCCCCTTCGCACTACTTCCAAAGTTCTCAATGGTGATTTCACTCGACAATATGACGAAAGCCTGATTCCCCGACTGCACCCAAACTTCCTCTACGTTGGCCTGCACCTTCTTGTTCGACGTTGAACCGGGCGTTGGAGAAGGTCCTCGTTTCTCCAATTGGGCAAGCTCCTCTTTCAGCTGTTCGATACGGTTATCTCTCCCCGGGACAACGAACTGTTGATAGAGGAATGCAGCAGTGCCAAACCCAGTTACAAAGACTATGAACACAAATGAGAGCCACTTGACAAGCGGGTGCTCCCTAAACCAGTCGAGAGTCCCTTTGCTGCTCGGAGCGTCCGTGGACTCACCTTTTTTAACGAAAATGGGAGTTACCTGAACCATAGACAGATCTTCCTCTGGCGGTTCCCTTCTATCGCGAGATTCGCGGAGCACGTCTCGACCAAAAGGTGTGATTGCGAGTTGTCCCAGTGGGTGATCGAAACTCTTGATCCCTATGTTGATACACGCCCGATCCTCAAGGTCGCTGATCAACCTGACGAACTCGGCTTCCTCGATAGCCAGCTTATCTCTGACAACCTCAGCCAGAGGACCGTCGATTGGGCGGCTCGTATCGCAGAGCTCGTCAAGCAGTGCGAGGACTCTTAACTGCTTAGGATCTGGGAAACGTTTCACCGACCCGATCTCCACTTGGCACTCCCATCGTAATCCCCTCCCACGGGAGAGTGCCGTGGTTAGCGACAAGTAATAGTCATTGTGGAACCGGGGCAAGGCCTCGTCAAGAACTTTCAAGAAAAATGGGAGAAAAATGGGGACAGGCACTCTTCGCGCGGCAAGGATTGTGCTGGCATTGCAAGGTAGTGCGGTGCTGCGGGACGGCAGTCCCCGTTTTTCATTCCCCCACTGGGAATTCGGTCTCACCTATTTCGCGTTCGGAGTAACAAGAGCGATTAGGGCGTGTACAATAATCCCATCTTGCGGCGTCCGAGTCTCAGGTTTCACATTTCAGGCTGCAAACCCTTCCGATTCCGCTGTGATTCTTGCCGCTCCGTGACCTGAAACTTGAGACCTGAAACGTGAAACCAGCTCTGGTCCGCAATCATTGGACAGACCCTAGGCACCATTTCCTATTCGACGCGAATCAGCAGCGGGCTGGTGACATCAGCGACGATCGTTTGGCCTGGTTGTACGATCAGAAAATCGTTCTCATCCCAGCGGCCTTCGACCAGGCGTTGGATCAGACTCGCGTTCCCACGCAGCTCGTCGTAGTTCCATCCCAAGCCCCCGGCGCATCGGCGCGCGAACTGTTTGAGCGCTGTTGTGTCGTAGAAGCCCAGGTCTATATAGGCGACGGTATTGTATTTCTCATACCAGTGTCCGATGCTCTCCATCAAATAGCACGCGTTTTCTTCGCCGTATTTCTCACAATACTCCTGGTAGGTCCTCTCGATCCGGTCGGGACTGGGCATGTCCGAGCAATCGATCCATCCGGGGCTGTACCAATAGGTACCCGGATGCTCATCGAAATACGCTCGGTAGCGTTCCTTGCTACCGAGCAGGAAGGTGATGCAGTCGTGGGCGCGGGGAACGACCAGCGCGGTGGATCGCGCCCGAAGCCCCACGATGCCGTTGCTGCACAACCCATAGCCCACCAGGATGGCGTCGAACTGCTCGTTGGAGATGGCGTCGATCTGTTCCTGCAAGCCGGTGCGCAAACGGTCGGGCGTGTTGTGCAAACCCTGTTCGAGATAGACCGTATAGATGTCGTGTGGTGACTGCGAGGAGTAGTAGTTGAACTCGCGCCAGAGAACGCGGCAGGCGATCAGGCGAAGTCGCTTTCGTTCGTTAGAAAGAGAGGCATTGCGCTGTAATCGTGGTTGTTGGCGGCTTTTGTCCATCGCAGTTACATCCGAAAACAGTCGAAATGAAATTTAGAACCCCTGAAAGAATGAACCACAGATTGCTCAGATTTCCGCAGATTTGTTGGTCTCGGGTGCGCTCGACGGTCCGCAAGGAAAAGGGAGATCGCCACAGCTTCGCCGAGCAGATTTCGTTAATATGGAATCTCGCTTTTTTGTGACGATTTTGTTCCGAGGAGCCTGAGAAGTCATGCAAATGCAACCCCTTAACACGGATTTCGCGGATGACACGGATTATGGACGTTCGGGTCGAATTCAATCGGTGAAATCCGTATCATCTGTGGTTGCGTTTTTGATTTTCCATTGTCCGTCGTTGATTTCTCGTTTCTCATTTCGCTGCGGCCACCGGCCGTACGGCGGGCGCTACGCAATCTGCGGTTGCTCGCCTTCAGTCTCACGGTCAGAAGGGGTTGTCATTTGTCTAGAGTCTCTGATAGTGTTCAGGCCCTCTGCCGCGCTCAACCGCGCTAATCCAGATCTGCCTACGGGTAAAAATGCCACGCGCCAGCAGCGGTTGCGCCTCCCACTATCAACCATTTGTCAAGTCGATACAGCGTGTTGTTGTTCTTGTTGGTTTCGACCTGCGCACCCTGGCGATCGATCACAACGCCAAGTCGATAGCGTCCGTTGGCTAAGCCCTGAGCCGGCCCGAAAACTATCCGATGGAGTGTGGAAAGGTCAAACGCTTCGGCCGGTCCCAGCGGCCCGATCTTTGCCGAATCGCACAACAGATGATCCAGCGATCCACCCGCCGGATCAGTCGAAACCCAGAATTCAACCCAGACTTCACAACTCATCTGCCCGCCGAAATTGACGATCCGGCCCGCCAGCGCGATTGGCTCAGCCGCAGCGGTCCATGCGGGCCAAAAGTCAAATCCCTCGACCGTCAGGTCCACGTTGGTCGAGCCTGCGCCCACCTGCAAAAGCGAATCTTCCTGATAGACGGTATTGTTCGACTCATCGGTCTCGATCTGTTCATTCTGACGATCAATCACGATGCCCAATCTGTAAAGGCCGTCGGGGACAGCGAACGAGAGGTTCGCCGCAATCGGTTCGAGCCGAAATTCCGCTCCTGGCGCCAGGGCCGGCAAGAAGACCGACGCGTTCAGCAGGATGTCGAGGGTCGCGTACGAGGGGCTGCGCGAGAGCCAGAACTCGAGCCAGCACGGCGCGCTTGCCCCACTGCCCAGATTGCGCACACTTCCGGAAAAACTAAGTGTCCCATCCGCTGCGACGGCCTTTGGCTGGAAGTCGAAGGCAATCGCCGCGAGGTCGGGCGCGGTCAGAATCACGGCGCGATCGGCATTGAGACGCCCGTAGCCATAAGCGTTGCTGTAGCCGGTGGCGTCGTAGGCCGCGCCGGCGGGGTCGATCTTGTCCGCCGTATCGCGCAGAATGGTTTCGACCTGGAGGCGTGAAAAACTGGGAGCGATCGAAAGGATCAGCCCACAAACGCCTGCCACCTGGGGCGGGCACGCCGACGTCCCTGTGAACCATTGATAGCCTCCGCCGGGTCGCAACGTGTAAACGCCGTTAGTCAACCCTGGTTCGCTGCTGGGAGCGAGAAGAAAAACGCCGTAGCCTGGCGCGTAATTGCTGTAGGCCGAGCGAACGTCGCGGAACGTGCTGGCGCCGATTCCCATGACATTGTCCAGACTGGCCGGGAAGCCGATCGCGTCGCTGCTCGACTGGTTGCCCGTCGCCGCGCAAAGAAGGCAACCCAGCCCGCTGCGACCGCTTGTCGCCGCGTGTTGGAGGCTGGCCGCTATCGTGCTGTCTGCTGGCGCCGTCCAGCTCATCGAAAGAACGTCGGCCATCGCGCCGGCATAGTGAATCGCTTGCGAGAGCTGATAGACGGTCGGATCGCCTTCGCCCATGATGCGACAAGGGAGAATCTTGCAGCCCGGGGCGACGCTGGCGACCCCGGCTGTGTTATCCATAACGGCTGCCGCCATCCCGGCGCATGGCGTTGCATGATAGTCCATCGCGCTATCCGGCTGCGGATTATTGTCGTCGGCGTAGAAATCCCACCCGTGCACGTCGTCAACAAAACCATTGCCGTCATCGTCGTGGCCATTGCCGGCGATCTCGCCGGGATTTGTGAAGATGTTGTCGCGCAAATCGGGATGGTCGAGATCAAGGCCATCGTCGAGGATAGCGATCGTCACACGCGGAGAGCCCGACGTGACGTCCCACGCCTCGGCGGCGTCAATGTCGGCATCGGGCAAGCCGCCGGTCTGCCCCGTATTGTTGAGGTGCCACTGCAAGGGGAAATAAGGGTCGTTCGGCATGTAGGCCCGACGCACCTCGATCACGAAATTTGGCTCGGCCCATTCCACGGCGCCCGAGCGAAACAGAGCGTTCGACAGCTCGAGCGCACTGAACGGCTCTGCGTTCTCGATCCGAAGCCGGAGGATTCGATCGTCGTAGATGGCATCGTCAGCCCTGAGCAGGGCAGCACGCTCCCGCCACGCTTCGGTCGAAAACGAAGTCGCCAGATCGAAGAGGAATAGGCACCCGTCGCGTCCCAGCGGCCGGGGCGATAGCCGCACCGTTTGTCCGAGGTGCCGCCGAACCGCAGCTTCCAAAGCACCTGGCGTGGCCTTTTCGGCTGTCTCCACGACTATCTCGTCCGACACCAGCTGGAGCGCAACAGTCGAGCCATCGGCCAGAAAGAAACAGTGGCTCGATGGCGATGCTAACGCTGGCTGCACGGTGAGAAGCAGTATACAGCCAATGAGCCAACCGAATCCCCACGGCTGTCGTTGCTGTTTGGCAGCTTGTTGGCCGATCTTCTTGCCCACGCCGGATCGCCTCGGGAACTCCCCTCGGGTCAAGTTCCCTTGCGCAAGCAGGCTGTGTCCGCAAGAGGAAAACCGCCAATCGCTGCTTGCCGGCGAGCGCTGGCGTTCGATGGGCCACTGCAGGCAATGGATAGCCTGAGAAGGCATGGGGAACGTCAAAGCAGTCGTCGCTGGGGCAACCTTTTTCACATCGGAATCACGCATTCGGAGAGCTATTTCCCGGTCGGAGGGTCCTTTGCGTTAGGTGGCGTGGCGACTTGGCGAGCGCGGCTCGTGTTTCTCGACCCATTTCATCGTTTTCTCGCGCCGGCGAATCTGTGCGATTGTCATCTTCTTTGGGCGCACGGTGAACCCAGGTGCCGATGCATATGTCTGCAGCCGTTGTCGCAGCGTTTCTGGGTCGAACGGCTTGGCCAGGAAAGCGTTCGCTCCCAACCCCCGGCAATACTCCTGGTCGCGCGCCGATGACTTGGCCGAGATAAACACGATCGGCGTTCGGCGATGGCTGCGGTTCCGTCTCAGCGAAGTGCACAACTGATAGCCGCTCATCTTCGGAAGCATTGCGTCCAACACGATGAGGTCGGGCTGGTAGATAACGATTCTCTCCACGCCCTCGATGCCGTTCTCGGCGGTCGTCACCTCGAACTCCTCGCCGAGCGCGATCGAGAGCAGCTCGAGCAGCTCGGTGTCGTCGTCAACGAGCATGACACGCGGCCTGGTCGGGGCCGCTGGTTGTGCGGCCGGCGGCTTGGGCGGTGCGGCTCGCACTGGTTCCTCCGCCTCGGCCGGTTCAGCGACCGCGCTCGCCGTTGGTATTTCTTTCGCGCTCGGTCTGCTCAGCCGCTCGATCGTGTGACGCTTGCGACGTGGCCTCGCGTTTCTTTCTTCGAGCAAGTATCTGACATTCTTGACCAATCGGTCAGGCTCAAAAGGCTTGGTCAGATAGAGGTTGGCACCTGCGCCGTAGCCTTTCTTGATTTCTTCTTTCTCGTGTTTGGCCGTGAGAAAAAGAACGGGGACGTCGTGGAATTTAGGGTGTTTGCGTATCGCTTGGCAGGTTTGAAAACCATCCATCAGGGGCATCATGATGTCGAGCACGACAAAGTCCGGTTCGGCCTGCTCGAGCTTGTCGAGCGCATCCAGTCCATCGTGGGCTTCGACAGATTCGTATTCGTTGCCCAGGGCCAGTCGCAGAACCGCCCGAACGTCTTCCTCGTCGTCCACAATCAGGATTCGGAACTTGGGCATTTTCCCGTTGCTCTCGCCCAGTGCTCTCCCGTTCGCTTGCAGAAAGCGATTAGCACACCAGCGAGGCGAGAGTCCAGTGTTTTTGGACCGAACCCGTGGGAACGGATCAAGGCGAATGTTGCTCCTGTGGCGCACTGATCTTGTCGGCTTCGCTGCAACCTGCTGCTGGCCCGCTTCCGCCGCGAGCGGCGACTCACGCGGTCCTCCAGCGCCGATGTGGCTTTGGAGCAAAAATCCCTTGCGCCGAGGCGAAAACAGACCAGAATCCTGGCAGAGGACAAAAGAACAAGAACTCGGGGACTGCCATATGGAAAGCCTTGTCCGGAAGAGTCCGACGCTACTTTCGGACACGGAAGTATCACCATGACGTGTCTGTAGCACATCGCTCAGAACCAGTGACCGTGGATAGTATTTCCTGACACAAACTAACCAAGCACAAGGATGTCGTGCGGCTACTGTTGCACCACCGCCTCGCAACGATCCTTGTGCTCATCGCCCACCTTGCACTGGTGCTGGCATTATACAGCGAGGCGTTCGTTCGAATCGATGGGGAGGCTTTCGCCCTCCTGGGTGACGACGAGTTCATCTCGATGGTCTATGCCCGCCAGGTGGCTCAACACGGCCAGCTGGTTTGGAGCGACGGTCAGCGCGTCGAAGGCTTCTCGAACCTGTTGTGGACGCTCATCATGGCGGTAACCCACTTTCTGCCGTTTGCGGAACGGCTGGCCGCCTTGCCTATCCTATTGTCGAATGTTCTGCTCGTTCCCCTGTCGGCCCTGTTGGCAGCCAGTCTTGCCGCAAGGATGGCGGGCGATCTCGGTGGAGCGCCCTCGACGCGCGCTGTGGCGGCAATTGTCGCCGCAAGTGCCGTCCTGTTGAATTTCTCCTATCTCAACTATGCTGCGGCCGGTTCGGAAGGACCGCTCGCCGCCGTTTTCCTCCTGCTTGCATGGCACTTCTGGGAACGGCTATCTGCTGGCAGCCGTTCCGCCTGGCCGGTGGGTGTGTTTCTCGGCCTCGCCGCGCTGACGCGCACCGAGCTTGGTTTGTTTCTCTGTGCAGTATTGGCTGTCGTGGCTTTGTATCCCCGGTGGCGTCAGCGCGCCCTGCGGGCATTGCTGATCACGGGCGCCGTGGTACTCGCCATGACCCTTTGGCGGATTGTCTATTACGGCGATGTCTTGCCGAATACCTACTACCTCAAGGTCTATCGGTTCCCCCACCGCTGGCACAATGGCTTACGGTACGCTGTGGAGTTTCTCGTCGGCGGAGGGGGAGTCCTGCTTCTCGTGTTAGGGGCAGTTGGGGTACGCGGTTCGAGTACCGCTCGGATAGCGGCTCTTTGTGCCGGGTTGTTCATCCTTTACATTGCCTACCTCGGAGGAGATGCATTGCCGCTTTATCAGCTGTATGCTCCCATCTTTCCGGTTCTGGTCGCGCCAGCAGCGGCCGGCCTTGCGCACGTCGCTGCGCGCATCGAGGCCCAACCCCACGTGGCCGTTGTCTTGGGAGCCATTCTGCTCGTTGTTGGAACGAATGCAGACAGCCACTATTACGCGCGCGCACTTTCCGTCCGGCGTTGGAAAGGGATTCCCAATCCTCCGACGCCGCGTATCCGCGAGAATATCATTCTGGCAAAATGGCTGAATGTGAACACGCCGCCGGAGGCTCGAATCGCTGTCTTCATGGCCGGCGCCCTGACCTACTTCTGCGAGCGCCTCGCGGTAGACATGCTGGGCAGGTCCGAGCCCCACATCGCTCGTTTGCCGGCAGGGCCGGGACGAGTTCCGGGCCACAACAAGTATGATTTCGACTACGTGGTTGAAACCCTCCGGCCCGACTATATTCTGGGTGAACGCCTGCACCCTTCCCCTGGCACTGCTCCGCCGGGCGGCGATCCGCGTCTACGCGATTACGGTTTCGTCGATGCGTTGGCCTATTCCGAGGCGCTGCAGCGCGACTACGAACCACTTGCGGCAGAGTATCCCTCCGCGGAGCAGCGCACCCTTTACGTCAGGTGTGATCAGAGTGGCGAGTAGCTCACGTTCTTGACCAATCGGTCGGGCTCAAGAGGAAACTTCGATCGAGGCAGCGGAAGCGGCGCGCTATTCCTGCGGGGTGGCAGTCTCGCCGGCTTGGCTGTCGGAGAGCATGTCGTGCTGCGCGAGCCAATGTGCGATGTTCTCGGCCGTGCGGCGGCTGCCGAGAGCGTTCAGGTGGCCCTGATCGCGGAAACGCAGCTCGCCCGTGGCGTAGCCTTTGCGAAAGTCAAGCGGCTCGTCGAGATAGGCAATCGCCTTGTCTTCGCAAAACTCGCGCAGCAGTCGGAACGGTTTGTCCGGGTCGAGCCAGTAGGTTTTGCCCCGGTTTGTCCACTTGACGCGCGGCACCGGCGGTGGCGGTTGGCCATAGGCATACAGAACAAAGGCGGCGTCGTGTGAACGACATCCCTGGTCTATCTCCTCGATCAGTCGGAGTGTCAGGTGCCATCCCTGAGTCAGCGGGTGGCTCCAGCTTTCACCCAAGACCGACGCGTGGCTGTAATCGTTTTCCATGTCCTCGGCGAGGGTATTACTGACGGGAAGCCAGGGCGACTCGCCCGGCATTCGGGCGTAACGAAGTTGGTGCACGTCGTGCTTGAACGGCCGCGTCTCTTGCCAAAAGCGCAAATGCCGACAGATCGCGCTATGCCCAAAAAGCCGGCGGAGCACCGACGGATGTGACCGCGGCAGCGGTTGGAGCTCAAGCCGATCGCCCACCAACCGGAACGCGGGCTTGCGCGCTGTTCCGAAGAACGCGCGATCATACATGTTGTTCATCACGTCGTTGCCGGCTGTGAACAGAAGCACGACGAGGTCGGGCTCATAGGTCCAGCCCTCATTCTCCAGGAATAGAAACTGCTGGTCGGTGCCCCAACCCGAAAGGGCTATCGCGATGACCTCCCAGCGCTCGCCCAGCAGGCCCTGGAGATGGTGCCCGATCGTCTGGTCGAATGGAAGGCCCACACCGAAAACCTGACTGTCGCCGAGAACCAGCAGTCGCGCACGCGACTTCTCGGAGCGGTGTTCGACGTCGCGCCACCCTTCGCTGTTGCTTTGCTCGTGGTAGACGTCGCCCGTGTCCGGGTCGGCGATCACGATCGGTTGGTGGGGGGCAAACGCCCAGCCGTAGATCTGGGCTTTTGGAACGTCGAGATGGCCGGCAGCGGGCAAGGGTCTGATTCTACCCACCGCTACGTCCGCAACGATAAGGCCCGCGAGCAGAATCCCGAACGAAGCGGTGAGATGGAC
>Ga0111193_1046_pt1 | contig 10919 bp, 9 predicted proteins | sample DeeMarSWOR324_28_FD_80361 | JGI IMG/M metagenome (GOLD analysis project Ga0111193, IMG submission 80361) | candidate division BRC1 bacterium SM23_51 | reverse complement strand
AAGCCAGCGCGCACCAGCTCGTCGCGAAGCGAGTCGAGCGAAGCGTCGCCGCTTCTTGGTAGCACAGGCATCTTGCCTGTGGTGGCGGTCTCCCCGTCCTCCTTGCCTCTAAGCGCAATTGGCGCCAGGACGATGACGCGCTCGCCCGCAGCCTGCGACGCCACGGTTTCGGCTGCGCTTTCGGGCGTTTCGCGCCGCACCTCGATGTTGCAATCGGGACAGACCGTCCGGCCGATCTTGGCAAAAAGCAGCCTCAGGTAGTCATAGACCTCGGTTGCCGTGCCGACGGTCGAGCGGGCGTTCTTGACCGTGTTGCGTTGTTCAAGCGCGATCGCAGGCGGCAGGTTGAGAATCTGGTCCACGTCGGGCCGCGGCATCTGCTCGATAAACTGCCGCACGTAGGTGGACATCGATTCGACATAGCGCCTCTGGCCTTCGGCAAACAGCGTGTCGAAAGCCAGCGACGACTTGCCCGAACCCGAAACGCCGGTGATGAGGGTGAGCTGGCCGTGGCCGAACCGACAGTTGATATTGTTGAGGTTATGCGTTCGTGCGCCGAAAACCTCGATCGCGCGGCGCGCCATCTTTTCCTCTACCTCGACTGCACCAGACTCTTCACCGATGCTCCGCCCGCCCCGCCCGCAAGATCAAGCACTTTCAAAGGCAGAGGTAAGAAGTTAGAGGCAAGAGGCAAGAAAAGCGGAGGTGAGAAGTGGGAGGCGAGATGTTGGAAACCCGAGCCATGAACGTGAACGAATCCGTCAACGTAATCGTGTTCGTTCTCGTGTTCGTCCTCGTCTTGGTGCTTGAAATCACTCACCGCCAAGACGCCAAGAGCGCCAAGTCCTTTCGACTCTTTCATGGCGTTCTTGGCGCCTTGGCGGTTGATACTAGGGTGTGTACAATAATCCCATCTTGGGGCCATCCGAGTGTCAGGTTTCACGTTTCAGGCTGCAAGACCTTCCGAGTTCTCCTGGGATTCTTGCCCTTCCGTGCCCTGAAACTTGAGACCTGAAGCGTGAAACCAGCTCCAGTCCGCAATTATTGGAGAGACCGTAGTGTCGCGTCCCAGAAGTTCCTGGCAAGTATGCGGGCATTAGGAACGACGGGCACAAGGCCCGAAACTACAACAAAACGCTCGCAGCATAGCCCCCTCGTGGGCGTCGATGTTCTTCGAACCAGCCTCTGAATAATGCTAGGAACTTGTGGGACACGACACTAGCGACTGCCGCAGAGGCCACTTTGCCATTGCGCGGCGGGGTCGGGCCGGGAAGAATCAATGCAACTCATGCAGGCAAGGATGCCTGCGCTACGACCTGTCAGCGCAAGAGAGTGAAAGATCGCCATGAATATTTTGATCGTCGGAGCGGGAAACATCGGTTCGCACATCGCCGAATTCCTCAGCGCCGATGGACACGACATCAGCGTGATTGACCACGACAGCGCGCGCTTGACCGAGGTGGGCGATTCGCTCGATGTCCAAACACTTCGCGGCAACGCGACCGACCCCGCCGTGCTCGAACAGGCCCAAATCGAGGAATGTCAGCTGTTTCTGGCCATGACCAACTGCGACGAGGTCAACCTGATCGCCGCAATGACTGCCAAGCGTCTCGGCGCGGCCCGCACGGTGGCGCGGGTCGGTCGGCCCTGGTTCCTTCACCACGCCGAGGTGCGCTACCGCAGCGCGCTGGACATTGATCTGATCATCAGCCCCGGCCGCGAGACGGCCCACGAGATTGCCAAACACATCGAGCAACCCGATGCGTTGGCGCTCGAGGAGTTCGCGCGCGGGCGGGTCCAGATGCGCCAGATCCGGCTCGAACCGCCCAACCCGTACATCGGCCAGGTGTTGCGCGACCTGTCGCTGCCGGCCGGTGTCCTGATCGCCACCGTCACCCGCGACGAGGCGACCATTATTCCCAAGGGCGAGGACATGCTTCGGGCCAGCGACCGGATCGCCCTGGTCGGCAGGCCCGAGGCGCTCGACCAACTTGATCTGCAATGGCATAACGGCGCGCCGGGCATCCGCAACGTCGTTCTATTCGGCGGCGGGATGGTGGGCTTCTACCTGGCGGAGACACTGATTTCGCGCCGCTACGACGTGAAGATCATCGAGCGCGAACGCGAGCGATGCGAATGGCTTAGCGCCCGTTTGCCCGAGGCAACGGTTATCCACGGCGATGCGACCAATCTCGGCCTGCTCAAGGAGGAGCGCGTCGCCTCGGCCGATCTGCTGGCCGCGACCACGGGCGAAGACGAAGACAACCTGATGAGCTGTTTGCTGGCCAAGTCACTCGGTGTGCCAAAGGCGTTCATGGTTCTCAGGCGACCCGACTATGCGCAGATCGTCGAACGCCTGGGAATCGACCTGGCGCTCAGCCCACGCATCGTCACCGCACAGAAGATCCTGGCTCTGGTTCGACGAGGCAACATCCGCTCGGTGTCGCTGCTCGAGGGTGGCCAGGTCGAGATTCTCGAATTCCAGGCCCTTCCCGACACGCCCGTTGTCAACCGTCCGCTCCGCGAGATTCAATTTCCGGCGGGCTCGTTGATCGGGGCGGTCGTCCACCGCAGACAGGTGCGCGTGCCTCATGGCACGGACGTGATCCGGTCGGGCGACGTGGTCGTGGCGTTTTGCCTGACTACGGCGCGCGACGAGCTCGAGGCCCTCTTTGAGGGAACCGCATGACGACCGCCCCAGAAAAGGGCGCGCCCCAGTTTCGAGTTTCAAGTTGCAGGTCGAAAGTTGAAGGTTTCAGGTTTCAAGTTCAGGGGCATCGCGCCCCGAGCAGACCAACCTGAATCTGTGGGCCGTAGGCAGGCGGATTCGGGCGGGAATCAGGAGCAAGATCGGTGGCAACCGAGAGCCGGACCTTCGACTTGACCGTCCTCATCCCTGTCTATGACGAGGCGGACAATGTCGAGCCGCTTGTCGAGGAACTGGTTCCCGTCCTCGAGGAGCTGGGCAAAGCATACGAAATCCTGTTCGTTGATGACGGCTCAACCGATGCGACCTACCAGCGTCTGCGCGATCTTCAGTCGCGCTGGCCGCAGATTCGCCTGGTCAAGTTGGCGACCAATTGCGGCAAGACGACCGCGTTGGTCGCCGGCTGGGATCGCGCCCGTGGCAATCTCATCGTTACCATGGACGGCGATTGTCAGAACGACCCGCACGACATACCGAAATTGCTCGAACAGATTCCGGCTCACGACCTGGCGATCGGCTACAGGGTCAAGCGCCACGACACGTGGTTTCGTCGTCTTCAGTCGCTCATTGCCAATCGCATTCGCAGCGGGGTCATTCAGGACGGCATACGCGACGGGGGCTGCGGATTTCAGGCATTTCGGCGCGAGGCCCTGAGTGGCCAGAAGTTCTTCCGCGGTCTACACCGCTTCCTTCCCGCGCTTTTTCTGCTCGAGGGCTATAAGGTCACGCAGGTCCCGGTCAACCACCGCCCGCGCCTGCATGGCCGGGGCAAGTTCAACATGCGCAATCGCGTCATCCGCGCCTTCGACGACATGATGGCCGTGCGTTGGATTCGAACACACAAGATCCGCTACGAGGTCGAAGAGGAACGCTGAGATCGCGTCCCGCCCACCGCACATGTGGGGACAAAGACAGACCCGGCCTGCGCGGTGGCCGGCCGGATGACGCCGGAACACGACGAGCCCGCCCCGCGGGCCGCCGCATCGTTCACCGGTTCTGCTCGGCGAGATCAACGAGCCGGGGAGGCGCCTTGCGCCGAGTAACCCGCACACGGTCGTTGACCATTTCCTGGTAGGCAATTGTTCCTACATCACTGCCGCTGGGTGTTTTAACCAGTGGCTTGGCGCCGGCGTACAGTTCGCGCGAGCGGCGCATCACTACGTTGACCAAAAGATAGCGTCCTTTGCCCGACTGGGCCAGTTCGGATAGTTTTTCCCCGAGGATCATCAAGCTGTTATTCCTTCTTCTCCTCGACTTCAAATTCGGCGTCTACGACCTCGCCCTCGGGCGGAGAGCCCGCCTGGGCGGTCTGCTCGCGCTCGGCCGAAGCAGAGGCCGTAGCGCCCGCTGTCTGCTGGTACACCGCAGCCGACAGGCGGTGTTGAGCCTTTGTCAAGCGTTCGATGCCCCGCCTTAGCTCATCCACCGAGCCACCTGCCATGGCTTTTCGCAGTTCGCTGACCTCTTTTTCGATCGTCTCGCGGTCGCTGGCCGTGACCTTGTCGCCCAATTCCCTGAGACCGCGCTCGACCGAATAGATCAGGGCATCGGCCTCGTTGCGCGTCTGCGCCTCCTCGCGTCGCTTCCGGTCTTCCTCGGCGTGAGTCTCCGCCTCTCGAATCATCCCCTGAATCTCGTCCTCCGACAAACCGCTGGACGACTCGATCCGAACGCTTTGTTCCTTGCCCGTTCCAAGGTCGCGCGCCGAGACATGAACGATGCCGTTGGCGTCAATGTCAAATGTCACCTCGACCTGCGGCACACCACGCGGCGCCGGCGGAATGCCGATAAGGTCGAACCGACCCAGGGTGCGGTTGTTGGCCGCCATTTCGCGCTCGCCCTGAAGGACGTGGATACTCACAGCCGACTGGTTGTCCGTGGCCGTCGAGAATATCTCGCTTTTCTTGGTCGGAATCGTCGTGTTGCGTTCGATCAAGCGCGTAAAAACGCCCCCCAATGTCTCGATTCCCAGCGACAGTGGTGTGACATCGAGAAGCAAGACGTCGGTGACCTCGCCGCCAAGCACACCACCCTGGATGGCTGCACCCACCGCGACCACCTCGTCCGGATTGACCGAGTGGTTCGGCTCTTTATGGAAAAGACTGCGGACGGTCTCCTGGACCAACGGGATACGCGTCGAGCCGCCGACCAGGATCCCCTCGTCAATATCGCCGTGATTCAAGCCCGCATCCGCCAGCGCGTTTTTACACGGCTCGATCGTCCGCTCGACCAGCGGCTGGATCAACTGTTCGAGTTTGGCACGCGACAGTGTGTAGTTCAGGTGCTTCGGGCCGGACTGATCCGCCGTGATAAACGGCAGATTGATCGTCGTCTCCATCGCCGTCGAGAGCTCACACTTGGCTTTCTCGGCGGCCTCTTTCAGACGCTGCAACGCCATGCGGTCGTTGTGCAGGTCAATGCCGTAATCGCGCAGAAACTCCGCGGCGAGCCAGTCAATGACCAGCTGGTCGAAGTCGTCACCCCCCAGATGGGTGTCGCCGTTCGTGCTCTTGACCTCGAAGACGCCCTCGCCCAGTTCGAGGATCGAAATATCGAACGTCCCGCCGCCCAGATCATACACGGCAATGGTCTCGTCCTTCTTACGGTCCAGACCGTAAGCGAGAGCGGCCGCCGTGGGCTCGTTGATGATACGCTTGACCTCGAGGCCCGCAATCCGCCCGGCGTCTTTGGTGGCCTGGCGCTGCGCGTCATTGAAGTAGGCCGGGACGGTGACGACCACGTCCGCGATCTTTGCGCCCAGGTAGTCCTCGGCCGTCTGACGCATCTTCTGAAGGATGCGCGCAGAGATTTCGGGCGGTGTGTAATGCTTTTCGCGAATTTGGACCACCGCGTCGCCTGCGCCGTTGCGGGTTACCTTGAAAGGGACTTTCTTGATCTCTTCCGGGACCTCGTCGTATCGCCGCCCCATGAATCGCTTGATCGAGAAGACCGTATTCTCGGGATTGCTGATGGCCTGGCGCTTGGCCACCATCCCTACCAGCCGTTCGCCTTTGTCCGTAAACGCCACGACCGACGGAGTGGTCCGTGAGCCCTCGGCGTTCGTCAGGACTTTTGGTTCACCTCCCTCCATGACGGCCACACAGGAGTTGGTGGTTCCAAGGTCAATTCCGATTACCTGCCCCATCGCCGTCCTCCTATGCCTCGCGGGCAATCAGCCACGCGGCACATCGCCGCATCCGAATGGCCCCGATGGTGATCCGCAATACGGTCACCGCCCGACTCGACTCGCTGCCCGCTTTGCGCGCTAAAGGGAATGGGCCGGAGGGCAGGTCGAGCCCCCCGACCCCTTTCCCCACTGCTTCTGTGCCAAACCAACCGGCCGAGGAAACAGCTAGCCAACGAGCGGGCCGACAGGCGCTTGCCGGTCTCTCAGTATTCCGGCATGTGGCCCCCTGGGGGCCCCTTTCCCTCTTCCTTCTCCTTGATGTCGGTCACCAGACACTCGGTCGTAATGAGCAGCCCGGCGACGCTGGCCGCATTCTGAAGCGCGGTTCTCGCGACCTTCGTCGGGTCAATGATCCCGGCCTCGACCATGTCCTCATACTCGCCGGTCTCGGCGTTGAAACCAACCGTGCTCTTTTTCTGTTCTTTGACCTTCTCGACGACGATCGAGCCTTCCGCACCCGCATTGTGTGCGATCCAGCGAGTCGGGTTCTCAAGAGCACGCCGGACGATTTCACCGCCGATCGCCTCGTCGTCCTTCAATTCGAGTTTGTCTATGGCCTTTGCGGCGCGAATGAGAGCCACACCGCCACCGGCAACAATCCCTTCCTCGACCGCCGCCCGTGTGGCATGCAACGCATCTTCGACGCGCGCTTTCCTGTCTTTCATCTCAATCTCGGTCGCCGCACCGACTTTAATCACAGCGACGCCGCCCGACAGCTTCGCCAGTCGCTCCTGGAGCTTTTCGCGATCATAGTCCGAGGTGGTTTCCTCGATCTGCAAGCGCAGCTGGTCGCAGCGTCCCTTGATCGCCTGCTTCTCGCCCGCGCCCTCGATGATCGTTGTGTCTTCCTTCTCCACACGCACGGTCTTGGCACGACCGAAGTCCTCCAGACGCGTGTTCTCGAGCTTGAAACCCGCCTCTTCGCTGACCACTTTGCCGCCCGTCAAGATCGCGATGTCCTCGAGCATCGCCTTGCGCCGATCGCCGAACCCGGGTGCCTTGACCGCCACGCACGGCAGTGTCCCACGCAGCCTGTTGACGACCAGCGTCGCGAGCGCCTCGCCTTCGACTTCCTCGGCGATGATGACCAGCGACCGGCCCGCCTGGACTACGCGCTCGAGCAGTGGCAGCAAGTCTTTCATCGACGAGATCTTCTTGTCATGGATCAAAATGTAGGGATCCTCGAGCTCGCAGATCATCTTCTCGGCGTCCGTCACGAAGTAGGGCGACAGGTAGCCCTTGTCAAATTGCATGCCCTCGACCACTTCGAGTGTGGTCTCGATGCCTTTGGCCTCTTCGACCGTGATGACGCCGTCTTTGCCGACTTTGTCCATCGAGTCGGCGATCAGCTCGCCGACATCGCTGTCGTTGTTGGCCGAGATCGCTGCAACCTGGGCGATTCTCTTGTGATCACGCGTCTCCACGCTCTGTTTCTGAATCGCCTCGACAACGGCCTCAACAGCCTTGTCAATGCCCCGCTTGAGCGCCATGGGGTTGGCGCCCGCCGCGACATTGCGCATTCCCTCGCGACAGATCGCCTCGGCCAGGACCGTCGCGGTCGTCGTACCATCGCCGGCCACGTCGCTGGTCTTGCTGGCCACCTCGCGCACCATCTGCGCACCCATATTCTCGTAAGGCTGTTCGAGCTCGATCTCCTTGGCGACTGTCACGCCGTCCTTCGTGATCGTGGGTGCCCCGAATTTCTTATCCAAAACGACATTGCGCCCCTTGGGACCCAAAGTCACACGCACGGCTTCGGCCAGCTTCTCCACGCCGCGCATCACGGCCGTCCTGGCTTCCTCACTGAACAGCAGTTGCTTGGCCATGATTCTCCTCAACCTCCTTGTTTGAAGCAGTTTTCTGCCACAGTCAAACGGCGCGGTGCCTGCGACGCACCCAGCGGGCGGGCCGCGACACCTCCGCCGGATTGTCAACCGCGGTCATTTTTTCTTCTTCTTCGCGATGAGCCCGTAAATCTCGTCCTCCTTGATAATCAAGTACTCCACGCCATCGATCTTGATGTCGCTCCCCGAGTACTTGCCAAACAAGACCTCATCGCCCACCTTGACATCCATGGGCAGGCGCTTGCCGTCGTCGGTCAGACGACCCGCACCCACTGCAATCACTTTGCCCCTTTGGGGCTTCTCTTTTGCAGTGTCGGGGATAAAGATACCACCGCTTGTCTTTTCCTCTTCTTCTTCCAAACGCTGCACGAGGACCCGATCACCGAGAGGCTGGACTGGCATACGCGATCTTCCTCCTTTCAAGGTTTTCAACTACACTCGAGTGGCAAAATACATCTCTCCCGTTTTTGCGAAGGCCTTCCCGCAACAAACAGGGTTCAGCAAATCCGGGACCATTTCGAGCTGATCCGAGCAAGGCATCGTAAGTGCTTACTTTCCAATCATCTACAACCGACCAGAACCTTCGAACCCGATTGCCTTCGACAAGACAGAATCTGTTGTGTGTCGTTTCGACATAAATAGAGGCCGCTCCCAGAAATGTTGTGTCATTTCTACCCACTGCCGTCTAACTCCAGTTCTTTCAATGCCTCATGGATCTTCGGAAAGACCTTCTCGCGTGCTGCTCTCAGATCATGGAGATAGTCAATCTCTATCCAAGGGAGACCCCCAGTGAGAACGGCGAAGAATGGGTGAGTCTCGCACAGACTGTCAATCGCAAAAGGGACCCAGTGGTTCCACTCGCGTCGGCGAACCATTTCGTCGGCAAACTCGAAGAACCGTCTTGCTCCCTCTCGCCCGAGTCGCACGACACCGACATTCTCGCCGTCACCGGTGACGGGTTCGAGGTCCTTGCTGATTCTTCTGATGCGACCGTCCTCGGCCAGAATGACTTTCATCTCCTCCTCGCCTAGGCGAGAGCTCGAATCCATGAGGAGACAATCCACGTGGGGGGCCGACAAGAGCCGCTCGACAAGAGCGGGATGAAACAGCACGTCGGAATTGAGAATGAGGCAGCCCTCGCGGCCGAACTCGCGCGCCACCCAGGCCGAGTAGAGACTGTTGGTCTCACGGTAGCGCTCGTTGCGCAAATAGGTGACCCGCTCGCCACACTGCTCGCGCACCTTCTCGCCGCCGTGTCCAATCACCATGGCGATCTCGCTGATCCCCGCCCCCCGAAGGCAAGTGACCTGATGATCCACGATCGAGCGGCCGCCAACGTCGAGAAGTCCCTTGGGACGGTCCTCGGTCAAAGGCCGAAGCCGTCCGCCTCCTCCTGCAATCAGGATGATGGCTCGACGGGGTCGTTCCAAAGAAGGCGGTGTGGACAATTCGCAAATCCCCCTTGGACGTCCGCGGCTTCGCAGATGACAGCAGTTCCTTGTTCGGCCAAACGCCAAAGACGCGCTATGACGGGAGCCGCTTGCATGAAAGTCAAGAACGAAAAGGCCCCTCGGCAATGACGAGAGTTCCTGCCGTTGCGAGGCGGGCCAAACAAGAATCGGAATGATTCCCTTTGACCAAACCGCGCTGGTATGGCAGCAGGCCGAGCGGTGTTAAGCAAAGCCGCTTGCGATCCAGCGACTGGATGTGAGTTCCGCGAGGGAAGGAGAAGCATTATGGCAATGACTCGAAGAAAGTTTATTGGAGCAACAGCGGTGGGAACATTGGCGATGGCTGCCGTGCGCCGGGGCGTCGCGTCCTCTGAAAGCCTCCCGCATTGCCCTTCGGGCAAGATCCGCGTGCGCAAAATCTACCTAGCCAAGCCGGTGCCGACCTGGCCGACGCCCAAGCTGGACGTGCCCGCTGAGATCAGGCGCGTTGACGGCGAGATCGCCAAGCTCCAGGGCGAAATGCCCGATATCGAGTTCACGGGTGGCGAACTGTTCCGCACCACCGAAGACCTGAGCGACAATCTCAAAGAGCGCATCGGTGATGTGGACGCGGTGCTGGTTTTCAACCTCACCTCGACCGTCGGCCATCTGGTTCGGGCAGTCGCCGAGGTCGGAAAGCCAACAATCCTGTTCTCGCAGCCGTACAGCGGCCACGACTGGAGTGGGGTCGCCACCCTGCAGGAGCAAGGCAACAAAATCGAATGCCTGGCCACGAGCGACTGGCACGAACTCGTGGACGCCATGCGGCCGATCCGGGCAATCCGCCGAATGAAGGAGTCGAGAGTCGTTTACTTGCGCAACGGCGAGGCAAACAAGACATATGTCGGAAAGGCCAAGGATATCCTCGGCGTCGATATCATCTCCATCAACGAAAAGCGCCTGAATGCGGCATACAAAGCGGCGGACGAAAAGGAAGCACGTGCTTTCGCCGACCGCTGGATTCAAGGAGCCATCCAGGTCGTCGAACCCACGCGCGAAGAGGTGATCAAATCGGGACGGCTCTACCTGGCGATGCGCCGCCTTCTTGCCGAGGAACAGGCGCAGGCGATCGCGATCAACTGCCTGGGCCTTTTCGGTGCGGGCAAGCTCCCCGCCTACCCATGCATTGGCTTCTCGCAGCTCAACAATGACCTGTTCGTCGGCGCGTGCGAGGCCGACCTCGACTCAACGCTGACAATGTTGCTCTTCCGCTACATGGTCAATCAGCCGGGTTTCATCAGCGATCCGGTAGTTGACACTGCGACCAACAGTGTCATCCACGCCCACTGTGTCTCGGCGACCAAGATGGCCGGGCCCGATGCTCCCGCTGCACCTTACATCATCCGCAGCCACCTGGAGGACGACAAGGGGGCCGCTCTCCAGGTCAAGATGCGTATTGGGCAGACGATTACAATGACCCGGCTCGTCGGTAACCAGCTGATCCTGGTCTCAACGGGAACGATCACCGATACGCCCGACGTGGACCGCGGCTGCCGAACGAAGATCACGACCCGGGTCGCCGACGCGCGCAAGATCCTCGAAGGCTATCACCATGGCTTGCATCGCGTGATCTACTACGGCGATCACGTCCTGGACGTCAAACGGCTGACGCGTTTCCTCCCGGCGCTCAAAGTCGTCGAGGAAGGGTGAGACCCGTACCAGAAATCAACGCAGAGAATCGATCTACGGCG
>Ga0111193_1064_pt1 | contig 10939 bp, 13 predicted proteins | sample DeeMarSWOR324_28_FD_80361 | JGI IMG/M metagenome (GOLD analysis project Ga0111193, IMG submission 80361) | candidate division BRC1 bacterium SM23_51 | reverse complement strand
GGCGTTGATCTCGGTTGCCGGCACGACGTAGGCCCAGTTTGTCCACTGACGGCTCCAATAGTAGTTGTACAGCGAGATCGCCTGGACGGCGATTGCGGTTGCGAATGCCGCTGCCCGCACGCGCCGGTTGCCGATCGCAAGAATTCCGCAAGCCACTATCAAAATGAAAAAAGGAGCCACAAAAAGCAGGCGCAGGGGAACGAAAATGAACGGCGCCGGCAGCCAACCGACCAGTCGCATCGCCGCCGGAGCCCCCAGGCCCAACGCAACCATCGCCAGGATGACGTGGCGGCGTGCCGTTCGCCCCTGCCACACCCGGCGCACTCCCAACGCGGTCAGGATGGCATAGAAGACCACCACCGCCAGCGAAAATGGCAAGGCAAACGGCGAAATCGAATCGCTCGCCACAAAAGCGTAGAAGGTATAAGCGATCTGTCCTGCTGCGGCCTGCGTTCGACCGCCCAGGTTGATGGCCGCCGGATGCGCCGCGATCCGGCCGATCTGGCGTCCCATCACGCCGACCCACGGAGCGAAAAGCAACCCGACAACCGCGACGACCAGCAGCGGCGGGATGAAACGCCGGGGTTCGCGCCGCCACGCGATTGCGAAAACGATCGCGTGTGCCGCTATCGTTATGACCGACAGGTAGAAGGTGTACAGCGACAGAGCGATAACTGCTCCATAGACGATCCAGAGCCGGCGCGTTGGGCGTTCGAGCAGCAGGAGCAACAGATAGGTCGCCGCTGCCGTTTCGAGCAATCCCAACGAGTAGTAGCGGATGAACCGCGAGGAGAAAACGACAAAGGAGGACGTTGCCAGAAGCCATGCCGCCACACCCACGCTTCGGCCGAAGAACCGCCGGGCCACCGCCCACAGAAAGCCGAAGGCACCGATCGCGCAGATGACCGACAGCAACCGCAACACCCAACCGCGTTCGCCTCCAATGGCCCGAACTGCCTTAAGCAGCAGAAAGTAAAGCGGCGGGGGAACATCTGCCGCCACTACCCCGATCGTCTGCCCGACGCTGCCGCGGGTCATTTCGATCGCACTGAGCTCGTCGCCAAAATAGGGACGGCTATTGGGCCAAATGGCCAACAGGAGACAGAAAAGAATGAAGGGCAAAAGGAACGAAGGCTGTCTCGCGTCGGCCAGTCGATCGGCCAGCCAGCGAAACAATGCCCTGCGGCTATTGGCAGGAGGGGCGTCCTTGGCGATCCTAGTATCGCGTTGTATAAGTCTCACTACCATCAGCGTGTCGGTAGGCGGGACACTCCTGTCCCGCGTCGAAAAGCCCGAAAAGCGCCCTCGGGCCTTTCGACACCACCCAGCCCGACTGGAGAGTCGGGCCTACCGACCCTTCTATCAATGGTTTCGAAACTTATGCGACGCATTGCTAGGACTCCTGGATGATTTGGGGTACTTTGAAGAAAGGGCCTTCGCGCTCGGGCGCATTGGCCAACGCCTGCTCACTGGTCAGAGAGGGGCGGACCTCGTCCTCGCGGAGGACATTTTCCATCTTCAGCGCGTGAGAGGTCGGTTCAACATTCTCCGTGTCGAGCTCCGCAAGCTTGTCCACATAGGCGAGGATATTGTTGAGATCCTTGGCCAGACGCCGGACCTCGTCGTCATCGAATTGCAGCCGCGACAGGTGCGCAACGTGTCGAACGTCGCCCTCGCTGATTTTCTCGTCCGCCACTTGGTCTCTCCTGGCCCACGGTCTGGCGGTCGCGCGTTTCGCTCAACAACTGCTATTGCACTTTCTTCAGACGTGCCTTTCTGACAAGAAGCTTTTTTTGGCCCTCGTCGGGGAAAACCACGACAACCTTGGCGTTTTCGCCCGAGCCGCTTTTGAAAAGAATTGTGCCGACGCCCCACTTGGGGTGCTTGACCTGGTCGCCGATCTCGAACTCATCCGTCACGACGTCGGCCGCCGTTTTCTTCTCTCCTGGAATCATGGCTAAGCGATCCTTTTCGCGGAATAGTCACTGCGTTGCCACGGGAGCCTCTCACTGGCACTCGCCGCGGATCTGCTCGACAGTTTGGCTCGTCGAAAGCCCTTCGGTCGGCGGGACAACGCAAACCTCTCCACCGTAGTCCCAAACGATCTCGCGCCCAACGACACCATCAAGATCGTAGTCGCCACCCTTGACGAGCACGTCGGGTCGCAGCTCGCGCAACAGCTCACAGGGAGTCGGCTCGTCGAACGCGACCACGTAGTCAACCGCCGTCAGCGCCGAGATGATGCGCAGCCGCTGATCCAGCGGCAGGATCGGCCGACCGGAGCCTTTGAGCGTGCGGACCGTCGCGTCGCCATTGACGGCCACAATCAGCCGATCGCCCTTCTGCCGGGCGACCTCGAGATAGCGCACATGCCCAACGTGGAGGAGATCGAAACAGCCGTTGGTGAAAACGATCCGGCGGCCCGCTCCCCGCTCGCGGTCAATCGTCTCTTTCGCCTGTTTCCTGCTCAGGCGCTTGCGCCCGAGGTTCACTTTCGACATCTGCGGCCCCGGAGCGACGGAGAACTCGGTGCAAGCGGGTCAAGGAGTTGTCCCGACCGGCAGTTGTTTCATCCTGGCTGCCAGCCTCGCGCTCTGCCCGAGACTCCGTCTTCTGGAAACCCTCGACGATGACGTTGATCGCCGCCACGCCGCCCACCCCCAGCGTCTGCTCGAGCGCCTCGCGCAGGCGCGAACGGATCGTCTGTTCAATCTGAGGCAGCGTATCGGTAACCAGCACCTTGGTATAGAGATCAACAACCAGCCCCTGGCGCGTGTTCGCGATTTCGGTCCGAACGCTCTGAACCGAATCAATGTCCATGACCACCTGCTTGATGTAGCGGGTGATCGCCGACTCGACGATCGTCACCGACCCCTCTTCGCTTTCCTTGGTAATATGCACTTCCTCGCGCAGCTGCCGCACGGTCAGCAAGCCAATGATCACGATCATCACGATCGCGCAAATCAGCACAAATCCCCGGACCACAGAAGGAATTTCTTCAACAACCTGGTAGCCGAAATCCGAAAGCGCCACCCAGGTAGACATCTGAAAAAGCAAAAGCAAGGCCACGAAGAAAAATAGAATCAGGCAGATCACCATCAGGACTGATTTCACGTGCCGAACCATTTTTGCCTCACCCTGCGCGGCCACGGCCGGTCGGGCCCGTCCGCCTCTTACGCGGTCTTCGCGTGGCCACGTTCCTTGGACTCGCGCGGCGGTACAAGAATGTCGCGCACATTGACGTTGACTCGATCAACCACCAAGCCCGTCATCTCTTCGACGGAGTCTTTGACCTGGCGTTGGAGACGATGGCAGGCGTCGTAGATGTTGATACCGTATTCGACGTTAACCTCGACGTTGATCGTCACGCTGCTGCCATCAATCGCCACGACAACACCTTTGTCCACGTCTTTTCGCCCCAGCATTTCGCCGATCGAGAACTTGCCGACCAGGCCGACAATTCCATCGACCTCAACGGCCGTCAGACTGGCAATCTTCGCCACGACCTCGTTTTCGATCTTGATCTCTCCGAGCATTTCGCCCGCCGACTCATCGCCGTAGCGGACAGGGAGAGCGGAGCTCTGCTCGGGCGACTTCCCTGTTTTCTCCTCATCCAACATCAGCTGTCGTTTCCTCCTCTTTCGTGGCGACCGACTTTGCCGTCAACTCACCTCTGGCGATCGCGCGCTCTGACGCTGACCTGTCAGGAATTCAACCACTAGCGCTCGAGCGTGTCAAGAAAAGTCACATCGTATTCGCCTCGCCGGAACCGTTCGTCGCGAAGAACACGCTGATGAAACGGGATCGTCGTCTTGATCCCCTCGATGACAAACTCATCGAGCGCTCGTTCCATGCGCTTGAGCGCAGAGGGCCGGTCGTCATCGTGGACGATCAGCTTGGCAATAAGCGAATCGTAGTGGGGCGGGATCGCGTATTCGCTGTAAGCATGGCTGTCCACACGAACCCCTGCCCCACCGGGCGGATGAAAAACCGTGATTCGGCCCGGTGCGGGGAGAAACTCGTTCTCAGGGTCCTCAGCGTTGATTCGACACTCGATTGCATGGCCCTGCAATCGGATGCCATCCTGGCGAAAGGCGAATTTCTCGCCCGCGGCCGCCTGGATCTGCTTCTTGACGATGTCAACGCCGGTGACCATCTCCGTGACTGGATGCTCCACCTGGATTCTGGTGTTCATCTCCATGAAATAGAAGCGCCCGTCGCCGTCGAGCAGAAACTCAACCGTTCCCGCGCCGACGTAGCTGACCGCCTTGGCCGCGCGAACTGCCGCCTCGCCCATCCGGCCGCGCAGCTTGGCTGTCACCGACGGGCCGGGGCTTTCCTCGATCAGCTTCTGATGGCGACGTTGGATAGAGCAATCGCGCTCGCCCAAGTGGACTACGCGCCCATGGCGGTCAGCCAGGATCTGAACCTCGACGTGACGCGGTCGCTCGAACAACTTCTCGATGTAGACCTGCGGGTTGTCGAATGCGCTCTGTGCCTCGCTCTGTGCCATGAAAAAAGCGTTTTGCAGCGCGACCTCGGTGTGGGCGACACGCATGCCGCGTCCGCCGCCACCTCCGGCCGCCTTGACGATGACGGGATAGCCGACGTGTCCCGCCACCCGCACCGCTTCCTCGACGGTCTCGATCACCCCATCGCTGCCCGGAATCACCGGCACGCCCGCCTTGCGCACCGTACGCTTGGCCTCCGCCTTGTCACCCATGCGGCGGATTGTCTCGGCCGACGGCCCGATGAACGTAATCTCACAGGCTTCGCAATTCTCGGCGAATCGATCGTTCTCGGCCAGGAAGCCGTAGCCCGGATGAATCGCGTCGGCTTGCGTGATCACCGCCGCCGAGATGATCTGTGGGATATTGAGATAGCTCTGGGCACTGGGCGGCGGCCCAATACACACGGCGTCGTCGGCATAGCGCACGTGCAGCGAATCGCGGTCGGCCTCCGAGTAGACCGCCACAGTTGGGATTCCCATCTCGCGGCAGGCGCGAATGACCCGCAAGGCCACCTCCCCACGGTTTGCGATCAGAACACGGTTGAACATCGCCCTAAGCGTGATTCCTTTCCGCGCTCGATCGGTTCGTACGCCCGACGCCCCGCGCTTCGATCCACCAGCAGATGCGTACGCGTGGGAGCACTCATTGCGGTTCGATGCTAAACAACGGTTGGTTATACTCTACGGGTTGGCCGTTTTCGGCCAGGATTTTGACTACCGTCCCGCGTGTCTCCGCCTTGATCTCGTTCATCAGTTTCATCGCCTCGACAATACACAGAACCGTGTTCTCCTCGACCGCGTCGCCCATTTCGACAAACGGTGGGGCATCCGGTGCTGGTGCCCGGTAGAACGTTCCCACCATCGGCGAGCGGACTGTGACATACTCTTCCTCTTCCGGTTGTGGCTCGGCCTCACTTTCCACGCGCACGCCCTCTTCGCCCGGTGGGGCTGCAAGCGGGACGGCGACCGGTCCAGGACCAGCGTTTGTGTTGGCCACGTACTCGACGGGAGCACCCGCACCGCGTCCCTTGAGGTGAATGCGCGTCCCCTGATGTTCGATCGTCAGCTCGGCAATATCGTTCTCTCGACACAACCGGATGATCTCGCGCAGATGCTCCAAGTCGAAGGCGTGCACAAGGGGCGCGGTTTCTTCTCCACCACCCGATTGTTCAATCTCTTTCTTGGCCATCGTTCGCTCTCCCTGTAGGAGATCGCCCCATACCCCCGCCCCAGGGACCAAACCAGCCTCCCGTTCTTGCCGGTGTGGACTGCGCCATACGAGCCCCTATCGTCCAGACCCGACGCTTCGGGTGTCAAGGGTTTTTGACTCTCCCGGGCACGACAGGGTGCGTCTCGCGAATTCGGGAGACGCACCCGTAACGGCGCGGCACCTCAGTTTCTGGTTGCAAATCGCTCCGACCCACCGTAGCAAGAATAAGTCCGAGACCCGGCCCGGAGCAGAACGGATGGGAAAGGCTGAGACCGTAGTGACCGGCGCAGCACAATGGTTATGTCGCGATCGTGTCCTCGATCTGGCTCAGGTCGGAATCATGGGGATTCTCAATGTCACACCCGACTCGTTCAGCGACGGCGGTTGCCACCTCGATCCCCAGACAGCGATTGGACACGCGCGGGCGATGGCAGCTGCGGGCGCGACTATCATTGACATCGGCGGAGAATCAACGCGCCCGGGCGCTCAACCGGCCAGCGCTGACGAGGAGCTGTACCGCGTCATGCCCGTCATCGAGGAGCTGACCGGCGACAATCTGCTCCTGTCGATCGACACCTCGAAAGCGCCGGTTGCCCGGGCGGCGCTCGAGGCCGGCGTACGGATTGTCAACGACGTGACGGCCCTGCGCGGCGATCCCGAAATGGCCGGCGTCGTCGCCGAATCCTCCGCCGGTGTCGTTCTCATGCACATGCTCGGGACACCACGAACCATGCAGAACAACCCGACTTACGGCGATGTCATCGCTGACATTGCTCGCTTCTTCCAGGGTCGGCGCCAGCGTGCATTGCAGGCGGGCATTGCCGACGCGCAAATCGTTTTCGATCCAGGCATTGGCTTCGGAAAAACCGTCAAACACAACCTGGAGATTCTGCGGCGATTGGGCGAGCTGCGAGAACTCGGTCGGCCGATCCTGGTCGGGCCCTCGCGGAAGTCGTTCATCGGCGAAGTGCTTGGCCTTGGCGTAAATGACCGGCTGGAGGGCACAGCGGCAGCGGTTGCAGCGGCAGTGTTAGCCGGCGCCTCGATTGTTCGGGTGCACGACGTGCAAGCCATGTTGCGTGTGGCGCGCCTGAGCGAGGCCATTCGCCAAACCGATCGATCGGACCGAGAGACAGGACAGCCGTCCACCGACTCCCGTGCCACAGGTGATTAGCAATGGGCGAAGCGTTCGACCTTTATCTGCCCAACACGTTGGTTGACGTTCTCGATATCCTGGTCGTGGCGGCCATTTTCTACTTACTCTTCCGGCTGCTTCGCGAGACACGGTCGGCCGTCGCATTGCGCGGGCTGGTCAGTTTGCTCCTTTTCTCGTTTCTGGTTTTCTTTCTGGCCGAGGTGGCCCGGTTAAACGCGGTGACGTTGATTTTCCGGAGTTTCTGGATCGTCGTCCTGCTGGTTTTCATTGTGGCGTTTCAGCACGAGTTCAAGCGCGCGCTGACCAACGTTGGCCAGATGCGTATTTTCCGGGTGCTCTTCACCCAAAGCGGCGAATTCCTCGACGAGCTGATCGGGGCCGTCGGCATGATGGCCAAGCAACGCGTGGGAGCGCTGATTGCCGTCGAACGGCTCAATTCGCTCAAGGTCTATTGCGATACCGGCATCCCCTTGGATGCCGTCGTGACAGCCGAGATCCTGCGGACGGTTTTTACGCGTCCGACGCCGCTCCACGACGGGGCAGTGATTGTCCGCGGCGATCGGATCGTCGCCGCCAGTTGCATCCTTCCCTTGAGCAACAACCCAACGCTGAGTAAAGAGCTGGGAACGCGCCATCGCGCCGCGATCGGCCTCTCCGAAGAGACCGACGCCGCCGTCATCGTCATCTCCGAAGAGACGGGGGTCGTGTCGCTGGCCTTCCACGGCCGGCTCGAGCGGCGTCAGACTCCCGAGAGCCTGCGCGATGCTTTGGCCGATCTGCTCGAAATCCGTTCGGAGGCCAAGTAAGGTGGTTCAGAGGCTGCGCTCGACTGACGTTGTTCTGATTGTCTCCGCGCTGCTCATCGCGTATTTCATATGGCTGATTGCCAAAATCGGCAGCGTCGAGGAGGAAGTATTGGACCACGTCCCGATCCGCATCAACGTGCCGGCCTATATCGAGACTAAGCCCAGCCAAGAAACCGTCCGGATCGATGTACGCTATCCAAAAAGCCTGCGAAAAGGGATCCACAGCAGCGCGTTTTACGTCCTGGTCAATAACCCGGAGCTGATCACCCAGGCCGGCGTGCGCGAAGCCCAGGCCGTTACGGTTCCGCTGCTGGCCGATGATGTCCAACGCCCGTCGCTTCCCCAGAGCGTTCAGGTGCAGAAGGTCGAGCCTGGCGGTATCACGGTCTGGGTCAAATTCCGCGCGGTTTCGGCACGGATCAGTCCGCAATTCGACGACAGCCGCCCGGCAGCCGGTTACCACCTCGAGAAGGCGCTCGTCGGCCAACCGGAGCGGCTGGTGACCGGGCCGCAAGACCTTCTCGACAGCCTTCGAGGCAGCGGAAACGGCACAGCCGAACTGCAAACTTCCGCGATCTCGTTGGCCAACCAGCGCGATAGTTTCAGCACATCGGTCGCCATTGTGGTGCCCGAAGGACTCAGTCTACTCGACACAAACACACGCCAGCGCGTGCCAAGGGATGCCTCCTTTGCCGTTGTCCAGGTCATCATCAAGGAGGAACAGACGACTCGAACCATCGGCGGCGTCCCGATTCAAGTGCCAACCCTGGCGCGTGATTTGCTGGCACGAACCGAGCCAACCTCGGGCACTGTCACAATCGTCGGCCCGCGAAGTCGCGTCCAGTCGCTCGACCCGCGCACCATCCAGCTTCGCCCGAAGAGCCTCCCCGAGGAAACGCCCGGCTTTGCCGGCGACATTGCCATTGAAGCGAGCCTGGGCGAGTTGGTGCCGCCCGACGTGCGAATCATCGCCGTCCGGCCCGAGACTGTCACACTCCGCTACGAAACCCGCCCGGTTGAGAAGAAAACGACACCCACGCTTGAGCCATAAGATCCTTCACTGGGAATTACATGCCAGCCACGGCGGCGAGATTGCGCGACGGCTCAGGACGTGTCGAGGCGGCGGTGTTTGAGGTGCTCGTGGAAGTAGTTGCGGCACGCCGCGCAAACGACGAACCGGTAGGCCTCGAAGACTTGTGCCTCGCATTCGTCGGGTCCCAGTCTCTCCATCTGCGCGATCAGCACCTCCATCTGCGCGATGTGGTTCTGCTCCAGGTTTTCGGGAGTGATCGTCGGCGCCTCGGGGCTGGCGAAAATCTCGAGTCGCACCCAATAGGCAACTTCTTCGGGGTCGATCTGGCGGCCGCAATTGTCGCACAACCGTGGCTTGCCCATTGCCTGTAAATCCTCACTCGTGACTTTCAGACTTCAACTTGGGACTTTCAACAATGAATCTTGACAGGCCCAGCCATGCCCCGACATCGTTACCCGCGTTTGCCATTCTTGCACCGAACGATCTGCCATGTCGAACGCGGAAAGCCAAAACGACACCGAGCAAGCCGCGCCCGAGCTGCGTCTGCTCAAGGGCACCAACGACAGTTTGCCCGAGGACCAGATCCTCGGCCAGCAAATTATCGAGACGCTTCGCTCGACGTTCGAGATTTACGGCTTCAGCCCCGTTGACACGCCCGTCCTTGCGTTCTTCGACATTCTCGCCTCGAAGTATGCCGGCGGCGACGAAATCCTCAAGGAAACCTATCGCCTGACCGACCAGGGCGGGCGCGATCTCGGACTTCGCTACGACCTGACGGTGCCGTTCGCACGCCTGGTCGGCATGTATCAAGGCGCGCGCCTGAGGCTCCCGTTCAAACGTTACGAGATTGGGAAGGTCTTTCGCGATGGCCCGACCAAGAGGGATCGGCTGCGCGAATTCATGCAGTGCGACGTGGACATTGTCGGAACGACTAACTCGCTCTGGGCCTCGAAGTGCGTTGCGAGATCAACAACAGGCGGCTGCTGGCGGGGATCGTCGCCGAGGCCGGTTTCGCAGATGAGTTGATCTCGACCGTTATTCTGTCGGTGGACAAGCTCAAGAAAATCGGCCGCGAGGCTGTCGAAAGGGAGATTCTTGATAAGCTCGATCCTGACGTGCCGGTCGAGCGAGGCCAGCACCTTCTAGACGTCTATGGCGCCGACCGCGTGGCACAATGGCGCGGCCAGGCGACTGACGCGCTTGAACGGCTTTTCGCGGTGCTTCTCGCTGAGGGGAACAGCAGCGAGCGGCTGGGGCGGCTGCGCTCCGAGTTGCGATCGCCGATGGCGCTGCGCGGCCTGGAGGAACTCGAACAATGCCTGGCCGTCCTCGAACCGCTCGAACTCCGCGCGCCGATCGAGTTCATCCCCAGCCTGGCGCGCGGGCTCGAGATCTACACGGGCACAGTTTACGAGTTTTTCCTGCGCCGCGAACCGAGCGTTGGCTCGTCGCTGGCCGCCGGTGGGCGATACGACCGAATCATCGGCCAGTTTCTCCATCCCGACCAACCCGAGCGGGCCGAGGACTATCCCGCGGTCGGCCTGAGCTTCGGCGTCACACCGATCCAGGAAGCGATCCGCTCGCTGCAGCCCGAGCGCGCATCCACACACACCATTGTCGAGATCGTCGTCGTCCCACTCGGAGCCGACGCTGCCGCGTTCCAATGGGCCGAGCGACTGCGCGGTCGCGCCATTCGCACCGATCTCGATCTAAGCGGCCGGCGCCTGCGCAGGGCGCTCGAAGCAGCCAATACGCTCGGTGTTCCTTATGTCGGAATTGTCGGCGAAGATGAAGTCAAGAGCGGTCGCTTGACACTGCGCGACATGCGGTCGGGGCGCCAGGAGCCGGTGGATCTCGATGGGGCAGTCGAGGTGATCCGCGGCAACCTCTGGGCCGGCCCACCCGTTGATTCCTCCCCCGACCGCCACACCGACCGATAGAGATTGGTTTTCTCTTGAACGCCAGCCAAATCCGGGCAAGTCGAAACCAGGCTGTGTACGAGAATTCCAGTTTATGGAGGTCGGGGTTTCAGGTTTCACGTTTCAGGTTTCACGTTTCACGTTTCAGGTTGAAAGACCTGCAGATTCCGCCGTGGTTCTTTCCCTTCCGCGACCTGAAACCTGAAACCTGAGACTTGAAGCGTAAGAAGTGCGTGTACTCCACAATTATCGTGCAAAGCCCAAGACTACGCCAAACTCGCCGCCGAGCAGCATTGCACTCACCG
>Ga0111193_1044_pt1 | contig 11000 bp, 10 predicted proteins | sample DeeMarSWOR324_28_FD_80361 | JGI IMG/M metagenome (GOLD analysis project Ga0111193, IMG submission 80361) | candidate division BRC1 bacterium SM23_51 | reverse complement strand
TGTCTGTCTCTGCACGAGGGGTTTGGCCTGCCGGTTCTCGAGGCGATGGCGTCGGCCACCGCTGTGGTTGCGTCCAACTGCTCGTCGCTGCCCGAGATCGTGGGCGATGCGGGTGTGCTGGTTGATCCGCTGGATGTCGGCGCGGCGGCCGATGCACTGGTTAGCCTGGCAGCAAGCGAACTGGAACGGACAGACCTGGCGAAGCGGGCACGCGAGCGGGCGCGCACGTTTTCGTGGGAGCAGACAGCGCGCCGAACGCTGGCCGTCTATGAAGAGGCAGCCGCATCGGCGGCCCCGCCTCGCTAAGTGGACTCACAAGTCCAACTACACATAAGGAACCCAGGAAACCAGGAGAATAAGTGTGAATGTAGTTGATGCTAATTGAGTTTTCGCCTTCATCCCTTTGCGTTCAGGTGGCCTGACAGATTACCTTCCCGTACTTCTTGGCGGGATAGGCTATTCCGCCGTTGTCGGGAAGGATGCGATGCGCAGGTGGGCGCAGCCCATTGGGATTAGTGTGATGTCTTCGGTCGGCTGGTCGGAACGGACAGGGCTTTGGGGCAGCGGACCCGCGCAGTTCTTGACGAGCGTCCAGCTCGGGATGCGCCTGCCTTTGGCGCGAAGCAGGATCGGGGCGCTTTCGGCTTCCCAGGGCTGGCAGGGCAGCCAGCTGTGCTCGACGACTTCGAATGACGACGCGGGCTTGTCGCGATCAACGATCAGGCCATAGTTCCACGGCGTTGTCGGGAACACCTCGTATTCGGGCCATTCGTCGCTGGCGCCATAGCGCTGCCAGTTCTCGCCGATCTTGAGCGAGAAAGTCAGCGGGCCGCGATTGACCGAGACCGAGTTGGCGGTTTTCTGCCAGACCGAAAGCGTGATGCGCATGGGCAGTTCGAGCCGAACGCGATCGCCTCCGTTCCATTCGCGCTCGACGAGCAGGTAGGATTGCGGTTCGGCTTCGACCTGCTGCGGCTCGCCATTGATGAGAAGTCGCGGCGAATCGCACCACGCGGGAATGCGAAGCGCCAGCGGGAAGCCGACAGGGCGCGGGCTCTCGACAACAAACTCGACCCAGTCGCCGAACGGATAGCGCGTGTATTCGTGAATTGTGACCTCGACGCCGTCGGCAACCTTGGCTTTTACCGAACACGGCGCATAGAGAACCGCCGCAAGGCCGTTGCCCTGCGTGGCCATCCAGAGGTGCTCGGAGAAGTAGGGCCATCCCTGGGCGACGTTGTGTTGGCAACAGCGATAGATCCACGGCGAGAAAGAAACCATCGTGCCACGGTTTTGGTAGATGTGCTCGTGGCCCTTGTCGCATTGAACGACGTTCGGCGCGGTCAGGTAGTGCAGGCCGCGCCAGTCGGGTGCGACGGCCGCGGGTAACGAGTTGAAGGCGATGTTGTCGCAGCGATCGGCATATTTGGGATCGCCTGTGATCTTGAGAAGCGATTCATTGGAATACATGAGTTCGACGATCGAGCAGGTCTCGGCGGCCTGGCGCGCGCCCGTGAAGCCTTTGCGGCAGTTTTCGTCGGCGGCGAACATTCCACCCGGCACTTGGCCGTATTCGTCCATGACGGTGCGGTAGTTGCGCTCGACCGCAGCGAGGTGCTTGGGGTCGTGCGACTGCTGGTAATAGACGCCGGGTTGGCGAACACCCATTGTGATGTTGACGCCGTGCCACGTTGGGATTCGCTCGGTCCAGTTGGCTGTGCGCTCGAAGATGATCTTTGCGATCTCGAGCAGTTCGGGGTCGCCCGTTCGGTTGTAAAGCCAGTAGACGCTTTCGAGGTTGTCGCCGCCGCGGATCTTCTGCCAGCTGCTGGGCAGTAGGTGCTCGCGCGGCATGTTTTTCTCGAAACGGAAGTAGCGTGCCATGAACGGCGGGATGCGCTCGTCGCCCGTGAATTCGTAATAGGATTGCAGGCAGAAGAGCACGATCATGTTGGGCCACATGTCGTGCTTCTCTTTGTTCTCGGGCGGACCGAAATAGCCGTCGGGTTGCTGGCTGTTGAGGGCGGACTCGAGCCAGCGGTGCGCTTCGGCGATCATGCGCTCGTCGCGCAAGATGTAGCCGAGGTTGCCGAATCCCTTCAGCCAGTAGGGCGCCTCTTCCCAGCCGCGGGTGTTGAGGGTCAGCCAGCCGCTGTCGTTGCGGCAAAAGCCGCTGAGCTCGGGCAGGTGGCCGACCATGCCGTCGGCCATCAACTGCAACTGGTGGCGAAGCCATCCTTTCGGCTCGATGCTGCCGACGGGGAGCTTCATCAGCGGGCTTGGCAGAAGCGGCGAGCGATTGCCGACATAGTGGTCGTTGCCACCCGCCGTGTGGCGGGTCGGCAGGCGCGTGACGTTCAGAATGGCGATCTCGCAGCCCTGTGCGAGGGCCGATCCGCAGAGTCCAACAGACAGAATTAGCGCGATGAGGCCGTTTTGCACTCGCGACATTTCTGCTTTCCTCCATTTCTTCCAAAAGTGCGATCATCTCGCCGCGCGGAACATCATGTGCAAGCGACGCTTCGGAATCAAGCCAAGAAACTGTCACTGCCTGAATGTGGTTCGGCTGCCCGGGCTACCGTTTTCGTCGGGGAACAGCCTGGACATGGGCGGTGTCGCCACGGAGCTTTCAGGCAAGCTCCTAGGCGCGGCCCAAAGCGCCGCCGACCGCGAACTCTGTCAGCGCCAGATCGCCGCCACCGACCGCGAAATTGACCGCCTAGTCTATGAGCTCTATGCCCTGTCCGACGAGGAGATCGCCATCGTGGAACGCGAGAACCAACGACGCTCCGGGAAACGACGATGGAGGAGAATAACCATGACTACAGCTAAAGGTAAGCCGACTATCACCTGGCTGATTCTCGTTTACGACAGAACGGCGGTTCAGCGGTTTCCCTTCAAACGGAAGTGGTACCGTTTCAGCTACGCGCGCGCCACAGAAGCTCAGGCTCAAGAAGTCCTGCGCTTGTGCGGCTACAAGTGCCGTGATGATGGCCCGTCTCCAGACACGCCGACGCACGACATTCGCGCATCGCTCAGGCTGGGTGGAGTCAGCTGGACGAGCAAGGACATTCTTTCGTATCGCCACCTCTTTGATTACGTGCCCGATGAAACGAGCTTGTCTGCCGGGGCCGAGGACGCCTGTGCCTTTTTGAATGTGTTTCTCCCGCCCGAAAGCTACTTTGAAGACGAGAACGAGCAGCCCATCTCCCTGGTGCAGGCATACGACGAAGAGGCCAAGCGGAAGCGGGGCGAGGGTGCAATCTCGATTGTCCCTGACCACCCAGAGTCCGTCTTGCGCTACGGCCCGGCCGACCCTATCCGGCCAGAGCTGTGGAGGCAAGCCGATCACGAACTCATGATGCACCTCTGGGATGTCTATACCCAGTTGGTGCGAAGTCGGTGGCTTAAGGGTGACTGCGAGGTTACTTTCATCTCTCAGGATAATCTCGACGCCATTTTACCGGTGAATGAAGACTGTATGGCTGTGATTCTACCGTTCCGGCAGCTTTACTCGAAAGACCCAGCCGATGACCTCTTTAACCGCTGCTGTAATGTTCACAGTCGCCACTGCCCTGCTGACCACGCCACGCAGAAATGGGTGAAATTCTACCAAGCCGGCTTCAACGAGTTTCTCGATCAGCCTGTGGGACTTCCACGGTTTAGGAGCAACCTGAATCCCAAGCGATACTTGGACGCTTTCGCTTATGGAGCAAGGGTTGTGCATGCGTCGAGCAAGAAATATGAACCCCGCACCGACCTCGAAGCCCTGTTGAGAGATCACCCGAAAGAACTCGTGGTTATGGGGTATCATTGGGTCCTAATAATGCTTTTGGGATACGTTTCCATGGTCTTGCCGGTCTTGCAGCAGAACATAACCCACTGGACCGACGACCTCGGTTGGGTAAAGAGCCGGACATCGGGACCGCGCGATCTCTTTGGGGCCTGAGTCGCACCCAGGATAGCGGGTCGGCGTTCATTAGATTGTCAAGAGGGCGCCATAATGCAAGTTGGAGGCGATGGCTGGCGGTTGCACGGTGGCGAAACCCGCCGTACGGGGGCGACCGCGAGCTTCTCCAGCGGCAAATCGCCGCCACCGACCGCGAGATTGATCGCCTCGTCTATGACCTCTACGACCTGACGGAGGATGAGATAAGGATTGTGGAAGAAGGATGAAATGGGGAAAATGAAAGGGGAAAAGAATCAGGCTGAAGCCTGGACTCCGAACGGTTTGGAGTTCAAACTTCAGTTTGACTCTATCTATATGAGTTCCTTGACCGAATTTGTCGCCGATCACCGTCTGAAAGGGAATCGATAGATCGGGTCGACCGATGTATGACTGGCGAAAAATGACCTGGGAGCAACGCGAGGAAGCGCTGGGCCATCGCAGGAGCAAGCATTTTCCCTGGCACAGCCCTCCCCATCAGGACCGAGGCGAGGGTGCGTACCATGTTACAGCGGCTTGTTACGAGCACCAGCCGATCATCGGTGTTTCACCGAAAAGAATGGCCGAGTGCGAACTTCGCCTGTTGGAGACTATCAAGAGCCATGTGGAGGGCGTACTTGCCTGGTGTGTGCTGCCCAATCATTACCACTTGCTGATTGAGACAAACGGCATTGCGGCGGTGATCGCCAGCATTGGCCAGTTTCATGGGCGGCACGCTTATAGATGGAACCGTGAGGACGACGCGCGTGGCCGAAGGGTATGGCACAACTGCACGGAGCGGAAGATCAGGTCCGAACGTCATTTCTGGGCCACAATGAACTATGTGCATCACAACCCAGTGCATCACCGTTATGTCCGGCAATGGCAGGATTGGCCCTTTTCCAGCGCCAGTGTTTTTCTGGCGCATGTGGGCAAAGAGAAGGCTGTCAGGATTTGGAATGACTATCCAATTCTGGAATACGGGAGAGGCTGGGATGAACCAGAAATGTGAATCATATCGTTCGGAGTTCAGACTTCAGTTTGTATAATCTCCGAATGCGGGACAAGTCATGAAAGACTACCACATCAACATCTTTTACAGTGAAGGCGATGGCGGGTATATCGCGGACATTCCCGATCTCGAAGCCTGTTCCGCATTCGGCAAAACACCTGCAGAGGCGCTCGCCCAAGTCGAGATCGCCAAGGAGGTTTGGTTGGAGGCGGCGCGCGCCGAAGGCAAACCGATCCCCAAGCCAATCTATCGCCCGGCTATCTACCGGACCGCCTCATAAATCTGTTCCCTTGGAGCGCTCGTTCCTTCTGTCGATTTGTTCGGTTTCCTTGCCCTCGACTTGAGGCGAGGACATTCCGGCGGTCATGGCGAAGCGCACGGCGTCCTGGACGGTCATGTCCACGCGTTCGACGGCGGAGCGAGGCAGCATGGCCGTAAAGCCGCCGATCTGGTAGCTCATCGGCAAATAGACGGCAATGGTGTTCTGATCGCCGACCCCGTCGGGGACCGCGCTGAAGTCCTGCCGCGTGACGAAACCCATCAGGCGCAGCTTGGTGTCGCCCAACGTCACCATCACGACCTGCCCCAAGGCCTTGTCTTTTGACGGCGAGAAGAATGAAATGAGGTCCTGGACAGCGCCGTACACGGTCTTGACGAACGGGATTCGCTCGAACAGATACGAACCCAGGTCGAAGATCTTTCGAACGATCCAGGCCCGCAGCGCGAGTCCGGTCAGGAAGATTACCACGACTCCCGCCAGAATTCCCATGCCAAACCGATAGAAACCCTCGGGGAGTACCTTGCGGATCAGACCGCCCAATGCGTATTCGGCCGAGAATCCCAACCAGTACAGAATGTAGAGCGTAACGAGGATCGGCAGGATGGCGGCGAGGCCCGCGAGGAAGATTTTGCTGATGTTGCGCATGGTCGAGCTCTCCTTTTTCAATCATTTGCCTTTCCGGCATGGCACGGTGAAACCGCGAGGTGCCAAACCACTCACAATGAAGAATGATGAACGATGAACAATGAACGGGGAAGCTTTGTCCTTTGTCCTCTGTCGTTCGTACCCGATATTGGCGGGCATCGCCGCGAGCATCGTGTCCGAGCCCGCCTTAGAGGGTGTGCGAGAAGCTATTGGCGCCGTTTCTCTTTCGCCCTTTCAGGGCTCGAACGTGGGGGGATCGCGTGTACCCAGGGCGGCGTCCGCCGTCCGGCGGACTTGCCCTGGGCTATGTTCTCACGCCCTTTCAGGGCTTCAATCGAACTTCTCACACACGCTCTTATTGATGTTCAGGAATCTGGTTGACAGGAAGAAATGGACAATTCTGGCGCATTTCTTGGCGTTTTTGCCGCGTTTTGCATGTCAACCATTTTCATGAAGCTCAATAGTCAGCGCCGCTACGGTCGGACTCGAGGGCTTCATCAAGGAATTGCCGGAAGGGTTCGGCCAGGTCTTTGCGCCGCAGGGCGAACTCGACGGTCGTCTTGAGGTAGTCGAGGCGGTTGCCGATGTCGTAGCGGCGGCCGTCCATGCGCCAGGCATAGACCGGTTCCTGGCCGACCATCTCGTTGAGCGCATCGGTCAGTTGGATTTCGCCCGATTTGCCCGGTGGTGTATGTTCGAGACAGTCGAAAACGCGCGGTGTCAGGATGTAGCGGCCGGCGATGGCGAGGTTGGTCGGGGCCTCGTCGGGTGAAGGTTTCTCGACCAGGCGATCGAGGCGGAAAAGGCCTTTTTCGACTTCCTCGCCCGAGATGACACCGTAGCGTGAGACCTTGTCGTGGGGAACCTCTTCGACCGCCACAAGCGAAGCATGCACTTGCGTGTAGAATTGCATCAGTTGCTGCGTGACGGGTGTGTCGTTGTCGCTTTCGACAATCGTATCGCCCAGGAGCACAGCGAACGGCTCGTTGTTGACGTGCTGTTGGGCATAGAGAATGGCGTCGCCCAGACCGCGCTGATCCTTCTGGCGAACCGAAAACAAACGGACCAGCTCGGAGATGTTGCGGATCTGGCGCAACAGGTCGTGTTCCGCGCGTTCGTCGAGGAACTGCTCGAGCTCGAAGCTGCGGTCGAAATGGTCGTTGATCGCGCGCTTGTTTCGACCGGTGATAATCAGGACATCCTCGATGCCCGACCGCACGGCTTCTTCGACGACGAACTGGATGACGGGCGTGTCAATGATGGGAAGCATCTCTTTGGGCTGGGCCTTTGTGGCCGGGAGAAACCGCGTTCCCAGGCCTGCCGCCGGGATCACCGCCTTGCTGATCACAGTTCCACCTCCGGGAAATAGAACCGACAGATCGCCACGTGGGGCTCTCGGCGCGGTTCGGCGGCGATCGTCGAGCGATAGGGCTTGGGTGTCAACGGCGAATTCGCCGAAGGCGAACAAGTTGTCGGCGAGTCGGTCAGCGCACGGGATAGTCGGCGTCGGCGACCAGCAACCGGCAGTTGATGCGTTCGAATTCCACGACCAACCGCAGTTTGGGGATACGATCCTCGTCGAAGGGCTTGCCGGCGTCGATCAGGGCTTTTTGCGCCTGGACGGCATTGCGGAATTTGGCGGAAAGGCGGCCGACGAAATAGCCCTGGCCAGTCGCTTCGCTATAGAGGTAGCCGGTCTGCCACCGTTCGCGCAACCAGACGTTGCATTTGGCCATGAACTTGCGTGTTTTCAACTCAGGTTGGACGCTTTCGACAACGATATCCTTCTCCAGTTCGCGCAGCTGCTTCTCCAACGCCGTTCGGCGGAAGTAGGACCAGTCGACGTGGCGGAGAACCTGGCACGTTACCAGCGCGACGAGAAGCAGAATGCCGAACCAGTAGAGGTTGTGTTTGAATTGTTGTCCCTTTTCGCCGAGTGTGAGTTTGACCATGGCCTTGGCGCGGCAGGGTGCGTGCCGCTGCGTTTATTCGACGTTCTGAAGTTGCTCGCGGATCTTTTCGGTTTCGTGTTTGAGCGCGATGACGGCGGTGATGATTTCGGTGTCACGCGCTTTGCTGCCGATCGTGTTGGCCTCGCGAAGGATTTCCTGGGCGATAAACTCCATGCGTTTGCCCGAGGGCTCTCGCTCGGACGCGGCAAGCAACCGCTCGAACGTCTCACAGTGGCTGTGGAGGCGCACGACTTCCTCGGTAATGTCGGAGCGGTCGGCGAACAGGAGCACTTCGGCCTCGAGCCGTTCGTCCGAAAGCGCCTGGCCGACCTCGGGGCGCATCTGCTCGACGAGCCGCTGCAACCGCTCGCGCTGCTTTTCGAGAACGCACCCGCGCTGTCGCTCGATATCGTCTGTCAGCTGGCGGACCGTTGCCAGGTGGCTGGCCAGGGCCTTGGCCATTGCGCGCCCCTCGGCCGCGCGCATGGCGTCGAGCTGGTCGAGCGCCTCGACAACCGGGTTTTCGATTGCCGCGAAAAGGGCGTCGGCGTCCAGGTCGGGCGGTTGAATCGTCAAAACGCCCGGCAGTTTGAACACTTCGCTCCAGGGGACTTCGATCGCCACGCCGCGGCGCTCGCCGGCCTTGTGGAATCGCTCAGCGACCTCGCCGATGATCTGTTCGCTCAGGTGCACCTGGACCGTCATGTCCGGTGGCGGTACCCAGTGAACCGACAGGTTCACCTTGCCGCGCGAGATGTGTCGATGGACGAGGTCGCGCAGGTGGATCTCGACGGCGGCCCACTCGCGCGGAAGGCGTGGGTTGAAGTCGAAGTAGCGATTGTTGACCGAGCGGATTTCGACACCGAACATCCCCAGATCGTTCTGTGTCGCCGCTTTGCCGAAACCGGTCATGCTCAGAAGAGCCATTAGTGCTGCCTCGCTGTGGCGCTCAAACCTTCTCGCGCAAGTCCACCACCAGCGCAACCAGATGTTCAATGAAAAGCTTTGTCTGGGTGTTGGTCATCGCCAGGTCGTTGCACAAGATCGAAAAGCAGATGGATTGACCGGCGCGCGTTTCGAGCCAGCCGCTCAGGGCGTGGCAGCCGTAGATAAAGCCGGTTTTGGCGCGCACGCGCGGGCCGATTTCGCGCAGTTGGGCGTCGTCATCAAAACGCTTGCGAAGGCTGCCTGTCTGTCCGCCCTGCGGCAATGACTCGCGGAAAAGTGCCGCGTCCGGGCCGCGATCTACGGCCTGAAGCACAGCGACCAGCTGGGCTGGGGTCGCGCGATTGAGACGCGACAGCCCCGAGCCGTCAGCAAGCACGAGGCCGCGGCAGTCGATGCCCATCGCCTCGACGTAGCGGCGTATGGCGCGTGTGCCGGCGGCGAAACTCCCTTCGCCCTCGACGTGCTTGCCCATGGTCTTGAGAATCTGCTCGGCAAAGAAGTTCTGGCTGTTGCGATTGACGACCGCGACAAGCTGCGACAAGGGCGGCGACTCGTAATTGGTCAACCGTTCGAGTGATTGGCGGAAAACCGTCTTGTCGGGCATGTCGTCAATGTCGCGCGGCGCGCCGATCACCTCGATTCCCGATTCGCGCAGCGTCTCGGCGAGGACGGTCACAAAGTAGAGCGTGGGATTGGCAACAGTCGCGCTGTCGAAGACCTCCTCGCCGCTGGCGACGCGGCCGCGGACCGTGACGACGTTGCGGTCGGCAGGGCGGTAGTAGTAGCGCTCGTGCGAGCCGCCGTTGCGCGCGGTTGTCACGAAGTTGACGATCTGGACGTACTCAGTTGGTGGGATCAGCTCAAAGCTTGCGGGTTTGTGATTGCCGCCATTGGCACCACGCCAGCAAACATCCACACAGTTGTCGTTGAAAGCGAGAGCGGAGATTTCGGCGCAATACCATTCACCGCGGCCCTCGGCCGGCCAACCGGGCGCTTGCGGCTCGTCGTCAAACGCGTCGTCGATCCCGACGACGTCGCCCCCAATACGACGAATGCCGCGTTCACGAAGGGCGTCGGCCCACTGGCGGAAAATGGCCTGTCGGTCGTGGTCTTCAATGAACCGGCCGGAGATCGAGGGATCGCCGCTGCCGACGACGACCAGGTCGCCAAGCAGCGTCTGTCGGCGCTGACGCCCGCGCACGGCCACGAGTGTTTTGTACCGGAAGTCGCGGCCCAGGTGGTGAAGCGCCGCGGCGGTGGTCAGGATCTTGTTGTTTGATGCGGGCTTGAGCGCGAGGTTTTCGTCGCGCCCATAAAGCAAACGGCCCGTTTTGCCGTCGCAGAAGATGATGCCGATTTGGCCGATCGAAAGATCGTGCTTGGCCAGGAAAGGGTCGATGCGCCGCGCCAGAACGCCCGTGCTTCGCGTGTCGCTTTCTGTCGAAGGCCATCCGGTGGAAACGACTGCAGCTACGACGAGCAGCGAGAGAAGCAACGATAAATGATGAACAATGAATGATGAACGATCAATGGTAGGTCGCGTGTTTCGGCAATGGCGATGGGTTGTTTGCAAGGCTCGGTGGTCCATCGATGAAGGGCCGGGCGGGACAGACGCGCCGAAGTCCCGTCCTTGAGAAAAGCGCTCTGATTGACACCATTCGCGCAACTGTTGCTTCTCCTGTTGCGACCCAAGTCGGTGAGACTGAGACGCGGCACCACGCGGTTTGCTTTCCCACGGTGATTCGGACAAGCATGCAGATCCCGGATGGTCCGCGTGCACGGGTCAGAAAATCTTTTCGCCGCTGGCCCGCCATGCCAACGGCAGTTCATCTCCTTCCCACTGGCGGGTGGTGGAGTCAAGATCAAAGCCGCCGAGGGGCAACGGCTGGTGTCGCCATGGTCGGCGCGGGGATCGGGGGCCGCCTCGGAACCGCGGCACGGCAATAGGTCGGACCCGAGTCTGCTCATACCGGCATTTTGCTGATTTTTTCTTTGACAGAAAAAGCTGTCATAGAGATAATAATGTTGTTTTTATATTGGAGTACTTGACACCCAGTGGAACACAGATGGCATAACGCCGGTCGAGACTTCAAAAGGGGAACGGTCGGTCCGGGCGAAGTGCCGCGAAGAGGAAAGATGGGCATGGTACTTCTTTCTCCTTTCGGGTAAGTGTCTATTGCATGGATAGCCGCGTTGCAGTACACAATCTCGTTCGGCAAGATCGCCCTGACGCGAGGA
>Ga0111193_1043_pt1 | contig 11001 bp, 4 predicted proteins | sample DeeMarSWOR324_28_FD_80361 | JGI IMG/M metagenome (GOLD analysis project Ga0111193, IMG submission 80361) | candidate division BRC1 bacterium SM23_51 | reverse complement strand
TCCTGTTGCAATGGCCGCGGCGCATTGCGCGCGGAGAGACCTACGAGCAACCCGTGATTTCGCTCGACGTGTTTCCGACGGTTGTGGCTGCGGCGGGCGGCGAATTGCCCAAAGATCGCGTGTTTGATGGTGGCAACTTGATACCATACGTGACGGGCGAGAAACAACAACGGCCTCACGATATTCTTTTTTGGCGGTGGGGCGATCGGTATGCGGTGCGAAGCAGGAACTGGAAGCTCGTGAAGGTTGCGACGAACACGGCTGAACTGTATGATCTGTCGAAAGACATCGGCGAGAGCAATGACCTCGCCGAAGAGAGACCGGAGGTTGTGAAGCGACTGGGCGGGGCACTGGCGGAATGGGAAAGGGAGCTGGTGCCGCCGGTGTGGACGCCTGCACGCCGCACTCGGAAACCCAAGGCACAACGACGCGCGAGAAAAAAGAAATGAGTTTGCCGCCGAGGAGGCCCGAGGCCAATCTCGGGCGCGATGCACTCACTGTCGGGCAGTGCATTCAGTTGTGCGGACCCCTGCCGACGGGAAAGTGATATCGTGCTTACGGCTCGATGCCTCACTTTTTTCTTGCTCTTTCAGGTATTCGTCGTGACAATGAGAATGGCTGACTAAGGGGCAGAACAACAGGTCATGCTTTGACAAAAGCGGTCGGCGGCCTCGTTTGTCTCCCTGCCATTTGAGCGTGTTCGGTAAGGATCTGTCTCAGGTTGACTTATACGGAGGTACAGCACGAATAGCAACAGGGTGTCTCTGGATGAACCGCCCTCGACTCTTTGTCGGCAAGGGTGCTCGAACCGCCCCGGCTGGAGCTGACCGGGTCGTGGCAGGACAAGAATTTGGACAACAGCTGGGCGATGGCGTTCAACCCAACCGATGTGCCGTTTGTCTTGGGGAAAACGAGGGCCCTCGGTTCGTCATTCAAGTCCGGCGTTTCTGGCTGGTCTCGGTGCTATGTCCGTTAACACGGTGCCCAACAATAGCGGTACCATAATGCATCACGATTTGGGATGCGAGATCGTTTCTGGAGGAGAAGGTGAACATGCGTAGGAAGCCCAACGTCTCGTTCATGATGAGACGGGTCGCAGCAATTGTGACAGTCGTTATTCTCTGTGGCTTTAGCGGCGTGGCTCGCGCGGCGTCGCAAGACATCGCGATAAGTCAGGCCAGTGACGATGCCAGGGAAGACGCGGCCGGGGCCGTCGAGATCGATGACCCGGGCCTGACAATGGGGGAGTATAGGGCGGCGGTCGGAGTTCGGTTCAATGGAGTGAACGTCCCTCGCGGCACGGAGCTCAGAAACGCCTATATTCAGTTTACATGCCGCGAACCCCGAGACCCAGGTCCATGTTTCTTGTTCGTTCACGGTGAAGCGGCCGACAATGCGGTGACATTCGCCGAGACAACCGGGAACATTTCCTCGCGGGATTGGACAAGAGATTTTACTCTCTGGTATCCAACAGCATGGGATACTGCGGGCGAGGCGGGTGACGCTCAGCGGACGTGGGATTTGTCATCAGTCATCCAAGAGATCATAGACCGTCCCGGTTGGGTCAGCGGCAATTCGCTGGCCATCATAATCTCAGGGCCGGGCCCGGGGCTCCGGACTGCCGAGGCGTACAGTGGCGGTGGGGCCGTTCTGCACATGGAATGGCGCAACTGCATTGGGTTTGCGCAAGCGTATTCGAGCGGTCCCGAAGACGGCAACGTGGTGAACATCGAGGTGGCGTTGTCTTCGCGGACTCTGGCCGCGACCATCACGGTGGATTATGCCATTACAGACATTTCAACCGGCAACGGGGACTACTCGCCCTATCTCGGCTCCGGCACGCTGACGTTCGATCCCGGTGTCACCTCGCAGTTTATCCCTGTCACGATTCTCGACGATGCGATCCCGGAGCAAGCCGAGCAGTTCAGATTGACGCTGTCGAATCTCAGTGACGGCGGTGCCGGTCTTGGTCTGGAGATCGGCGACAACAACGAACACATCTATACGATTTACGCCAGCGACCTGCCTCCGGATTGGCCCATGTGGAGGTACGATGCCAATCGCACCGCCGCGACCGACACCGCACTTCCTTCGGCGCTCCATCTGCAGTGGGTGCTGGAACTTGCGACGCCGTTGCCTGCGTGGCCGCCCACGCAAACGAAGCTGCAATTTGATCGTTCCTACGAGCCTGTTGTCATGGGCGACAAGATCTTCGTTCCGTCAATGGTCCACGACAGCGTCACGGCCTACGACACGGAGACGGGTGCCGAACAGTGGCGCTTTTACGCCGATGGCCCCGTGCGGTTCGCGCCGGTGGCCGTCGACGGCAGAGTATATTTCGCTTCGGATGATGGCTGTCTTTACTGCCTGAACGCAAGCGATGGCACGCTGCGATGGAAGTTCCAGGGCGTTCCTTCCGACCGCAAGATTGTCGGCAACAAGCGGTTGATTTCGACCTGGCCGGCGCGCGGCGGTCCCGTGTATCGCCTCGGAACAATCTACTTTGCCGCCAGCATCTGGCCCTTCATGGGCGTATTCATTTACGCGCTGGATGCCGAGACGGGGGAGATCGTCTGGGTCAACAGTGGAGAAGGCTCTCGATGGATGGATCAACCGCACAGCGGCGCGGTGTCATTTGCGAGCGTTGCGCCCCAGGGACACCTCGCTGCCGCGGACGATGTCCTGTTGGTTCCCAGTGGCCGGTCGGTTCCCGGCGGTTTCGATAGCACAACCGGCGAGCTTCTCTTTTTCCGGCTGTCGGAGCATCCGTGGGGCAACGAGCAGGGCGGCACGGAAGTGGCGGCGATAGGCAATCGGTTCTTCTGTGGGCCTGGTGAGTCCGGCATGTACCGCCTCTCCGACGGCTCCCCGGACCAGCAGATTAACTGGTCCGTGCTAACGCTAAGCAGGGTCTATGAGGAGAGCGGGGGCAGTATCCGGGCGCGTACCTTCCCGTCTATGGCTGTGGTCTGGACGTATCCCGCCTCGGGGTACCATGTGTTGTGCAAAGCAGGGAATCGCCTGTACGCTGGTGCGACCAACCGCGTCATGGCGATAGACGATCTCGGCGGCAGTGCCGCACCTGCCTGGACCAAAACCATTGTCGGGACACCCACAAGCATGCTCGCTGCCGACGACAAGCTGTTCGCGGTGACCCGGGAAGGATACCTCTATTGCTTTGGCGAGACGGGGGGCGGCTCGCTGCCTTCTGGAGGTCCGAAGCCCATCACCTGGCCTCCGACAGATGGATGGACCGCAAGTGCCGAGGATATTCTCTCGGAAACCGGTCAGGATGAGGGCTACTGCCTCGTTTTGGGTGTGGGAACCGGCCGGCTGATGGAAGAATTGGCCCGGCTGGCTCCCGAGCTGCGCGTCGTCGGGCTGGATCCAAGCAGCGCAACCGTCCAAACGCTGCGCACCCGCTGGGAGGGAATGGGGGTCCCGAATGAACGTCTCAGCATTCTTGAGGGCGACATTTTCTCGGTGCAACTTCCGCCCTACCTGGCCAACCTGATTGTCTCCGAAGACCTCAGCGCTGCGGGCACCGCTCAGGGCAACGCATTTGTGGAAAAAGTGTTTTACTCGTTGCGTCCCTACGGCGGCCTGGTCTGTTTTTCGGGCGACGTGTCGGCACTTTTTGAACAAGGGATAGCGGCCGGGGGCCTGGCCCATGCCGCCGTCAGGCTCTCAGCGGGCTATACGCTGCTGGAGCGAGTGGGTGCCCTTCGAGATTCGGCCGACTGGGGCCATCAGTATGCCGACGCGGCCAATTCGGTCGTGTCGAAAGACAAACAGGTCAAGGCACCCCTGGGTCTGCTTTGGTTTGGCGGCGCCTCCCATGCCCCGATTCTTCCGCGCCACGGCCACGGCCCATCGGAGCAGGTCGCCGGTGGCCGCTTGTTTATCGAAGGCCCGGACATCATGCGCGCCATGGACGTTTACACCGGACGGGTCCTATGGGAGAAATCGCTCCCGGGTCTCGGACGCAACTACAACAACACCGCTCACGAGCCGGGGGCCAATCACATTGGCTCCAATTACGCAACGGCTGAGGACGGCGTTTACGTATGCTACGGCACGCAGTGCCTGAGGCTCGATCCGGCCAGCGGCGACACGCTGGCGACCTTTACAATTACCGACCCCACGTATGGAGACGCCATTTTCAGCCAGGTCAAGATCTGGGACGACCTGTTGATCGTTGCCGCCGACCCGATTGATCACCCTGGCGCACCGGGGTTGAACAACTGGGACCAAACGTGCAGCAGGGATCTGGTGGTCATGGATCGCTATGCTGGGACGGTTCTGTGGTCACGAACCTCCAACCACTCGTTCCATCATAATACGATCATTGTCGGCAATGACATCCTATACTGCATAGACAGGGTACCCCCTGGCCAGGTTGACGCGCTCAGCCGCCGGGGCATCACTGCCAGCGATATCGGTGCGCCATGGGAGTTGTTCGCGTTTGACGTCAGGACCAGCGAAGTGATCTGGAGCACAACCGCAGACATCTTCGGCACCTGGCTCGGTTATTCCGAAGAATACGGCGTTCTCATCCAGTCCGGAAGGCAGTCGAGGGACATGGTGTCGGGCGAGCCGACCGGAAGGATCATTGCCTACAACGGCAGCGACGGGTCGGTTCTCTGGGACAAGAGTGGCCAAGTCAGCGACGGCCCGTACCTTCTTCACCACGACACGATCATCATGCAAAGCGAGACCTCGGGAGCCGCCCTTGATCTATTGACCGGGGCGGTGCGAACGCGCGTGCATCCAATGACGGGTGCACCGGTGTCGTGGGACTTTTCGCGAACCTACGGGTGCAATTCGGCCGTGGGGGCTGAGAATCTGCTCACTTTTCGCTCCGGGGCGGCGGGCTATTTTGACTTGCGCCATGGCGGGGGCACAGGGAACCTCGGCGGGTTCAAGTCGGGCTGCACGTCCAACCTCATCCCGGCCAATGGTGTCCTGAACGCACCCGATTACACCCGAACCTGCACCTGCGCGTACCAGAACCAGACCTCCCTGGCTATGGTCTATATGCCCGAAGCCGAGATGTGGACGTATGATCCGGTCAATCGACCCGTTGGCCCAATCAAGCGCGTGGGCATCAATTTCGGAGCGCCGGGCGACCGGGTCACCGACAGGGGCACGGTGTGGCTGGATTATCCCAGCGTCGGCAGCACGTCTCCCAACATTGCTGTCGGGATCACGCCGGGCAGTCCCAAGTGGTTTCGCCATCACTCGGCGCGGTTCGAGAGCAACCCGATGGGATGGGTCACGGCCTCGGGGGCCATCGGTCTGACCAATGCAACCGTGGCATTGGGCAACTCAACACCGCGGGCCTACCGCGTCCGGCTCTATTTTGCCGAGCCGGAAGGCGCCCAGGCCGGTGAGCGCGTGTTTCACGTTGACTTACAGGGGACGCGTGCATTGACCGATTTCGACATCGCGGCACTTGCCACATCAGACGGCGCGGCGGTCACGCAGGAATTCAACGGTGTCATGGTGGGCAACACCCTGACCGTGACGCTCACGCCGGCTGCCAGCTCGCCGATCCCTGAGCCAGCAATCTCCGGCATCGAGGCGGTATTGGAGACGGAGGTTATCCCGTCCGCCGTGGAATTCGTCGCGGCGTCATCGAGCGGTCCCGAGAGCGCCTCACCGGCGCTCCTGGAGGTCCAACTTTCACCGTCCGGCGAGAGTGTTGTCACGGTGGATTACGAGGTCTCAGGCGGCACGGCCACGGGCGGAGGCGTCGACTACACGCTGTCGAGTGGCACGCTGACCTTTGATCTCTACGAGATCTCAAAGCTCATACTCATTCCCATTAACGACGACCCGGTCGGCGAAGGCAACGAAACGATCGTCGTAACCCTGTCGAACGTCACCGGTGCCGGCGCGACCCTGGGCGGCCTATCCTCGCATACGTACACCATTGCGGACAATGACATCCCGCCAACGGTGACGCTCACCGCGCCGGCGGATCATGCGAGGTATCAGAGGTTCCAGAATATCACTCTCAGGGCTACTGCGTCCGACAGTGACGGGACGGTTACGAAGGTGGAGTTTTACGAAGGCGCGAATCTGCTCGGCACGGACACTACCGGCGCCGGTGCTTTGGGCAATGAATATGAATTCACATGGGCCGGGACCGCGGAAGGTCACTATGTGCTCACGGCGAGGGCCACAGACAACGGCGGTGCTATCGGCGTATCGGCGCCGGTGCACATCACAGTGCTGCCCGACTTGCCCGATTTGCTGGTCCGCCACTTCGGCTTCTCGCCCCAGGATGCGAGCACGGATGGCGGGACGACGATCACGCTTTCGGGCATCGTCGCGAATGAGGGCTCGCGGGCAACGACGCAGAGTTTCCGGGTCGAGTTTCGCGTGTCGCCCAAGTTGCCCGTCCAGCCGACCGATCCGTACCTGTGTGACTCGTTGGTGGTTTCGTCGTTCCTGGCCCCAGGGACAACCGAGTCTCTCTCGCTGCCGCGGACCACGTACGCACTGGAAGAGGGCTACTACTACGTTTGCGCTTTCGTGGACGCGATTGACGAAATCGAAGAGCAGCGCGAGGACAATAACGCCTGCTGGTCGCTCGAGAGACTCCGCGTTGGCGATGCAACATCGGCCCAGTACTGGATGCTTTACGAGTGAGGAGCGAAACCTCGTTCCTCTCATCTTGGACGCCGAGATTCCCAATGGCGGGAACACGGCTCACGCTCGGTCTCGCTGAGATTCAGTGCACGAAACAGCTCCATTTCGAGCGAAGCTGAAAAGCCCGGCGTTTGGCCTAGTGCTCCATCACATTTGAAATGACGCAGAGTCAGTAGGCGGGACACTCCCGCCCGCCGTACGGCGAGCATGGCCACCCCTCTGGTCGGCCCTGCTGACACAATGCTCGACCGGAGTCTCCGCCGGGAAACACGAACGGCCGGCAGCCAATCGGGCCAAAGCGCGGCGGGCTCGCCAGGCCGTGCCCGACACTCCCCGTTTCCTACCGCGACCGCGCCAGTGCCCTGCTCTATTCAGGCGAAAGGCAATTTCGTGTTTCTCGTCGTTGACAAGCGCGGTGCCCGTGCGCAAGGTGGCAGGTGCAGTCGCAAGGGCTTGAAGGCATTCAGACCACCGGGAAGGCTGTCGCGCCGCTGCTCTCGAAAGGAAGGAGGCAGTTGGCTTTTCCAGAATTCCCGGACGAGAGGAGAGGAGAAGGATGAAGGAAGAACTGACGCGAAGAGACTTTCTGCGGCGCTCGGGCGCGGCCGCCGCGGGCGCGGGATTGGCCGCAGGCGTCGGGCCGATGGTCAGCACCCGGTCGGCGGCTGCGGGAGTGGCTTCGCCGGACGAGCGGCTCGGCATCGGCCTCATTGGCTGTGGTGGGCGAGGCCAGCGCATGATGCGAATGGCGCTGAGAACGCGCCAGGCCGACTGTGTTGCGGTCTGCGACGTGCAGCAGGAGGACATGGACGAGGCGGCTACCTTTGTGAGGAAAAGGAGCGGCAAGGCTCCCCAAGCGATCGGCGACTTCCGCAAGCTGCTGGAACTCAAGGAGGTGGATGCGGTTATCATCGCCACGCCCGACCATTGGCACGCAATTCAGACGATCATGGCCTGCCAGGCGGGCAAGGATGTCTATATTGAGAAGCCCATATCGCACAACATCGCCGAGGGCCTGGCGATGGTCAAAGCGGTGCGCGACAACAAGCGGATAGTCCAGGTGGGCCTCATGCAGCGAAGCGGCAAGGATTTCCAAGATGCCATTAACTATGTTCACTCGGGCAAGTTGGGCAAGATCGGCCTCGTGCGTGCCTGGTTTATCAAGAAACGTGAGAACATGGGCCACCCTCCCGACGGCGAGCCGCCGCCCGGCCTGGATTGGGACCTGTGGCTGGGTCCGGCACCGAAACGCCCGTTCAACCCGGCGCGCTTCAAAGTCAAGGAGGCAGCGACTGGTACCATGTACGGCTCCTGGCGATGGTTCTGGGACTACGCGGGCGGCCAGCTGTGCGATTGGGGTCCGCACATGGTTGACGTCGTTCGGTGGGGGTTGAAGGCGGGCATGCCGCTGTCGGCAACGGCAGCCGGCGGCAATTTCGTCATCGACGACTGCCGCGAGTGTCCTGACACGCTCCAGGTTCTCTACGAGTTTCCCGGCACGACGGTGGTCTGGGAGCACCGCCAGTGGAGCGACCGGTCCATCGAGCCCGGCCGCTATCATGGCGTTGAGTTCTATGGCGACAAAGGTTCGCTTTTCGTGGATCGCACGGGATGGGAGGTTTTCCCCGAAGAGGGTGGTGAGAAAGCAGGCAACCCCGGCGAGGTCGGCAAGGAAAAGAACATGGACGAAGAGCATATCGCTGACTTCATCGAGGCTGTGAAAGCGCGCAAAGACCCTGTCATGCCAATTGAGGAAGGCTTCATGACAACTGCCACGTGCCAGTTGGGCAACATCGCCTTTCGCAGCGGGCACAAGGTGTTGTGGGACGACGAGAAGAAAACGATTCCCAACGACCCGGAGGCGATGAAGTACTTCAGCCGGACCTATCGCGATCCGTACAAGCTGCCGGTCTGAGTGCCAAGGTGAGGTTGAACCGGTTTGCGCGAACCACACAGGAGCCTCCGGGTCGCGCCAGCTGGCCCGGAGGCTTCGGCACTTACAGACTGCTGCATGAGCGATGGAACAGACCCATATCACCGAGTCATTGCGAGGAGTCCGCCGTGAGGCGGATGACGAAGCAATCTCCCGCCCGTACAACGAGATTGCCGCGCCGCCGTCTGGCGGCTCGCAATGACCGGAGAGAGCATGGAGTGAAGCATTGCGTTCGTTGTGCAGCGATCTGTATGTCCGATGGCTGGCGGGTTGACCGGAGACAGGCAACGTGCCGACATCACTGATCCAAGAAATCGCGTTCCGCAATCTTGGCCAGCTCGACTGGGATGCAGCCGCGTGCGAGCAGGAACGCGTCGCCGACGCCCGCGCCCGCGGCGAGTGCCCGAACACGATTCTCTTTGTCGAACACGAGCCTGTGTACACCTATGGGCAGCGGTTTCGCCCGGAGAACTTCCGTTTGGGCTTCGATCGCTCCAAGCCGACGTATTGCAGCGTCCCGGTCCGACGCGCTTTTCGCGGCGGCGAGCTGACCTATCACGGCCCCGGGCAATTGGTTGTTTATCCCATCCTGCGGCTGGCACGCGGCGGCCCCGGTCTTCGCTCCCTGATTGCTTTCTACCAGGCGATCATCGTCGAGGTCCTGGCCGAATTGGGCGTCGCGGCCTTTGGACGACCCGACACCATCGGCGTCTGGACCGACCGCGGCAAGATCGCCAGCATTGGCGTGGGTCTGCGTGGCGGCGTGACGCGCAGTGGTTTTGCCATCAACGTCGAGGTGGACCCGCGCGCGTTCGATCCGATTGTTGCTTGTGGTCGGCCTGAAGATCGCGTGGCGAACCTCAACGACACTGTCGGGACGAGAATTTCCGTTGACGGACTTCGCGATGTCGTCGAGAAACACTTCACTCAGGCGGGGGGAGGCGTATTGCCAAACGTGGAGAGGAATTCGTCATGAACAAGACGGTTTTGCAGCTACTTCGCACCGAAGGCCGCATGTCGGCCGACGAAATTGCCGAGCGGTTGGGGATCAGCCGCGACGAAGCGGTTGGCGAGCTCAAGCGCCTCCACGACGAGAAAATCATCCTGGGCTATCGCGCGGTGGTCAATCCCGAGAAAACCGGCGACGACGCGGTCCTGGCCATCATCGAGGTCAACGTCACGCCTCAGCGCGAGGTCGGCTTCGACGCCATTGCCCGACGCATCTACAAGTTCCCCGAGGTGCGCAGTTGCTATCTCGTCTCGGGCACATACGATCTGTTGCTTCTGGTCGAAGGGGAGTCGCTTCGCCAGGTCGCCTCGTTCGTGGCCGAGAAGCTGGCGACGTTGGATCACGTCCACAGCACGACCACACATTTTCTGCTTCGCAAGTACAAGGAAGATGGGGTGTTGATCCAGGAAGAAGATGAGACCGACCGCCTGATCGTTTCGGCCTGACGGCATCAATGCCGAACGCCGAACGCTGAACGCTGAACGCTGAATGCTGGAAATCGCGTTTGAGTGTGGGTCATGAAAGAAAGATCGCAGATTATCTCGCGTTTGGTGGAGAGCCTGCCGCCGTCAGGCATCCGCAAGTTCTTCGACCTGGTCATCGGCCGCGAGGACATTATTTCGCTCGGCGTCGGCGAGCCCGATTTCGCCACACCTTGGCGCATCTGCGAAGCGGGGGTTTACGCGATCGAGCATGGCAGAACCTCCTACACGTCCAACCGCGGTCTGATGGCGCTGCGTCGCGCCGTCGCCGACTACCTCGAGGAACGCTTCGCCGTTGCCTATCACCCGGCCACCGAAATTTGCATCACCGTGGGGGTCAGCCAGGCTATCGACCTGGCAATGCGCGCTCTCTTCAACCCGGGCGACCAGGTCATCGTCATCGAGCCGTGCTACGTTTCCTACAAGCCGATGGCGATTCTGGCGGGTGCCGAAGTTTTCGTTTTGCCCACCTCTATGCGCGAGGGATTCCAACCCGATCTCGAGCGGGTCGAGTCGCTCATCACGCCTCGGACCAAGGCAATCCTGCTCGGCTATCCCAACAACCCAACGGGCGCGACCTATGGCCGCACGACACTCGAAGGCCTGGCCGCGTTGGTCCGCCGCCACAATCTGCTCGTTATCAGCGACGAGGTTTACGGCGAGTTGACCTATGACAGCGAGCATGTCTGTTTCGCTTCGCTCGATGGCATGCGCGAACGGACGATCCTGTTGTCGGGCTTCTCGAAAGCCTGGGCGATGACGGGTTGGCGGTTGGGCTACCTAGCCGGCCCACGCGAGGTGGTCGAGGCGGTGGTCAAGATCCACCAGTACTCGATGCTTTGCGCGCCGATCATGGCGCAATACGCGGCGATCGAGGCGCTTCGCAACAGCCGCCGCGATGTCGAGGACATGCTGGCGGC
>Ga0111193_1062_pt1 | contig 11067 bp, 5 predicted proteins | sample DeeMarSWOR324_28_FD_80361 | JGI IMG/M metagenome (GOLD analysis project Ga0111193, IMG submission 80361) | candidate division BRC1 bacterium SM23_51 | reverse complement strand
CTCAACGATCGGATATCTGCTCCGCGCCTCTCGCGACGCGATGCCCGAAAGGCGGAAACAAACCGTCCGGCCAAGCGGCTCGCCCCCGTAAATCGTCTCGCCAATACCCGCTTTCTTCTCAGCAGGCGCGGTCCACACCTGGAAGACGTCGGGTTCACTGGAAACGATCGAGCTGACCCGCAGGAAGTAGCGCCGTCGCGGTTCCAGGTCGCCTGCCGACGTCAGGCGCAGGGCGTGCCAGTCGGTCTTGCTGCTCAGCGTGGGAACGTAGCGCACTTCTGGCGCGCGCACCCGGTCGCGCACGAGCACGCGCTCGTGGCCGTCGTCTTCGACCACCCCGAAAACGATATCGGCCCACGCACTGGCCCGCCGCGTGGCCGAAAGCAGAACCTCCAGCTTGGCGCTGGTCACGCGGCTACTCGCCGTGAAATACTGCGTGACGGGCGTCGTTCCGAAAACGGGCACAGCCAGAAGGTTGCGCTCGGGCACTTCGAGCACCGGCCCATGGCGTACCCGCTCGTAGCGTCCAAGCAACTCATAGTACGAGGCATTGCGCGCGTAGACGGTCGGAATGGCAATTGAGAGCGGCTGATAATTGCGCCGGATGGCATCGCGCACCTCGCTGGCAAACGTGCGCATGTTGACAGAACCTGCGGGAAGCCACCAGTTGATGACCATCACTTTGGCCTTCTGGTTCTCGATGCTCTCCACCATTTGCCGGCGCAATTGCTCCCAGCGATCTACGAATGGATAGTACGAGAAGCTCGGGATAGCCGGTTTGCGGCCCGATCCGACGTAGATCGCTGCCGCGTCGGGCAGGACGGCAATGCGCTCGCCGGGAGAGGTCAGCCGCGCGCAGAGCTGTGCGACCTCCTCGTCGGGCATCTCGGACCGGCGCTCCAGGGCACTGTCGGCGATGTAGGCCTGTGCGAGCAGGATGATCAGCAAGATGGCAGCAGCCGAACGCACAAGGTCGGCAAACGAGGCTGGTACGGCCGGCGTGCCCTCGCGCAGCGACCGCCAGGCGGCGCTCGCGCGCTCGCCGATGGGCTGCAACAGCCACGCCGCCGCCCAGAGCGACTGGACGATGTAGGGCGCCTGGTAGGAAGCATACATGCGCAGCATCAGTGTGCAAATGTACGCCGCGTAGAACAGTGCGGTGAGCCAGCGGCCCGTCGCTGCGAGCGTCACCACCACACCCACATTGCACCAGGCCAGGACACACTCGATCGCGCCGTGGCGAAACAGCACTGCCTCGAACAAGAAGCCCATCCCGCGGCCGGCGCTTGCGAACAGAAAAGCCAGTGGCGAAAGCGACGGCGCCCAGGTCTCGTAACCAGCGTGCAGCCGGTAGTAGCGGACATTGAAAAGATAAAGCTGCTCGTAGAAGTCGCGCAGCGAGCCCGTGGCCCAGAGATAGACTGCCGCACCTGCCAGCGGCACGGCGACGATGCCGCAAACGCCGACTGCCCGGAGCACCGGATATTTGCGGCGCTCGAACCGGAAGTGTTTGACCGCCAGGCCGACTGTTAGAAGCGCCAGTGCATAGGCCGCTGTGACCGTCGCGCTGATCGCCACGAAAACGGCCAACGCGACTACAACCCAGTCGCGCCACTGCATCGCGTGCTGCTCGTCGAACCGCCAGAACTGGTGGAAGATGAGCAGGATCGCGAACGCAAAAACGCCGTCGTACAGGTAGAGGTGGCCCATATAAAGAACGTGGCCAAGAGCGACGAACAGCACGAACAGCCCGAAACTGAATGGGCGCGACGACCGTCGGTTGGCCCAATAGAGAACCGCCAATGCCATGGCGTAGAACGCCAGAAGCGTCCAACGACAGGTCGCTATATTCGCGCCGAAAATGCGAACCATCGGGGCCGCAAACCAATAGGCAAACGGCGCATGGTGGGTGAAGAAGTCGCGATAGGCGACCCAGCCGTCGCTGACGAGCCATGCGCCCGTGAGGTTGTTGACCTCGTTGGCGTGCGTCCAGCGCTTGTGGGGCGCCCAGTGGCCGACCACAAACACGACCAGCAAAAGAACAAACGGCACAACGATCCGGCGTTTCATCCGGCTTTTTCCCCAGGACGCCGCCACGCGGCGGCGGGCAGGGGCGCGCCGCTACCTCGCGTTGAGGTAATCGACATACGCCTGGTAGGCCGCGCGCACCTCTTCGAGATGATCTCCGCCGAACTTCTCGAGAAACGCCTGCGCCAAAACAAACGCCACGGCGGCTTCGCCAACCATCGCCGCAGCCGGAACCGCGCACACGTCCGACCGTTCGTGCTGCGCCTCAAACGGTTCCTTGCTCTCGAAATCGACCGACGGCAGCGCCTGGCGGAGCGTCGAAATTGGCTTCATCGCCGCGCGCAAGATCACCGGCTCGCCGTTGGTCATGCCCCCCTCCAGACCACCGGCATTATTGCTCGTCCGATAGAAACCGCCTGTGGGACCATGTCCTTCGAGTCGGGGGTCGGCGGCAGAGGCGCCTCGCCCGCGTTTTCCCGCGGGTTCGCGATCATAGTAGATCGCGTCATGCGCGGCCAATCCCCCTCGCCGCGCTGCCTCGAACCCAAGCCCGATCTCGACTCCCTTGATCGCCGGAATGCTCATAACCGCCTGGGCGAGCCGCCCATCGAGCCGCGCCGCACTTTCCATGCAGCTGCCCAAACCGATCGGAGCGCCCGTGGCGACAACCTCGAAAATCCCGCCGAGCGTGTCGCCCGCGGCGGCGGCCTGATCCACGCGCTCTTTCAGCTCGCTTTCGCGCGAGCGGTCGCCGACGCGGAAAGGTGACGCTTCGGCCGCCTCGCGGACGGCAGCCCACGCCAAACCCGAGCAGTCTATCGCGATTCCGCCGAGATTGACGACGTGCGAAAAGACGTCGATCGCGAATTCTGCGAGGAGCCGTCGCGCCACCGCGCCAACCGCCACATGCGCGGCAGTCTCGCGCGCGCTTGCCCGTTCGAGCACGTTGCGCGCATCGCTGTGGTGCCACTTCAGGACGCCCGCTAGGTCGGCGTGGCCCGGGCGCGGGCGCGTGACCCGGCGCGCCTTGGACTCGTCCTCGGGCGCAACCGACATTACGTCGGTCCAGTTTTCCCAGTCGCGATTCTCGATCACAAGCGTCAGCGGGCTGCCCAGCGTGCGGCCAAAACGAACACCCGCGCGGATCTGGACGCGATCGCGCTCGATGGCCATCCTCTCGCCGCGCCCATAGCCCACCTGCCGCCGCGCCAGGTCGCGATTGATGTCGTCCTCGACCAGTGCCAGCGCCGCCGGAAGACCCGTGACGATCGCCGTCAACTGGGGACCGTGCGATTCGCCTGCCGTCACATAGCGCAACGCCATAGCCCACCTCGCACAACACTGCGTTTGTACACAATTGTCAAAGCCAGCGCGGAATGCATGCCAAAAGCCGCGCGCGCTGGCAACAGAATTGAGTGAACCTCCTGGGGCTCAGCAAGAGATCTTTCGGGCGTTTTGCTCGTTTTCTTAGCAGCGGAGGCTGCTTCTGCGGGTGGTTGGTTTCCGCTGCCGGCCCGTGCGGGCGCCATCGCGACCCAATGGCGCGTTCGCGCCACAAGAAGCCCTTGCGCGCGGGAAGGTCATTGCCCGTTTTCGCTCTGCGCGCTGGTCGGAGTCGCCGCCAGCGCCTCCAGCCTCGCAAGGCGCGCTTTCAGATCGGCGATCTCAGCATCCCGCTCCTGGACAACCTGGTAAAGCTCCTGGATGGCGGCCAGCGCGACGCCATTGGCGTCGAGGGCTGCGATGTGGCGATCGTCCTGACCGATCCCAAAGGCGGCGTAGAAATCCTGGGCAACGGGTCCCATGTGGCGGACGGACGGCGACTCCGCCTTGTAGTTCCAGGTGGTGACGGGCAGACCGGCCAGTCGGTCCAGGATGGCTTCTCGGTCCACCGGCGCGAAGTTCTCCTTTGCGTTGCGATCCGAGAAATCGGTCCACGTCCCGCCGGTGCCGAGGAAAGCGCCCGTTGAAGTCCGAATAAGCTTGCCCTCGGTCACCCAAATGTCAACCCACTGACTGCCGTTGACGTTGAACCCGGCCCCGCCGTTGGCGCGAACGCGAAACTGGTAGTCACGAAGCGACGGGAAATCGGCCGGTGCGTTGTCGGCCCACACGAAGCTGCCCTGATGGATTGCTTTGGCGAGGTGGCCAGCGGCAAAACTAGCATAACCCGAGGCCGTATTGTTCGAGCCGCCCGCGACGGTGGCGTGGTTGGCGCTGGCGAGGTTGTTCACCCCTCCGGCAACCACGGCGTATATGCCGCTAGCGGTGTTGCTTGTACCTCCGGCAACCGTGGCGTAATCGCTACTGGCCGTGTTGAGATAACCGCCACCAATGGTGGCGTCAGGACCACTTGCCACATTGTTACTGCCGCCGGCAACGGTCGCGCCCGCAGTGCTGGCAACATTGGCAATGCCGCCGGCAACGGTGGCAACGTAGGCGGACGCCGTATTGGCCTGGCCCCCACCAACGACGCTTCGCCAGCCGTCGGCGTCATTCCAGTCACCTCCGGCCACCGTCGCTACCTGGCCAGCGGTGTTGTAAAGACCCCCACCGATGGCAGCGTAATTGCCACTCGCAACGTTGCGATAGCCACCGCCAATCGTCGCGCCGTACACGCCTGGCGAAGTTTCGTTGTCGGCATGACCGCCGATCATGTTGGGGCACGGATCGTTTGGCTCCAGACGCGGACAGGCCCAAGGCACACTCCTGAGGTTCTGGCGCGGCGAGAAGACTTCGCTCGCCTCAAATGTCCCCGAATGGTCCAGATCAACTGAAACCTCCAGCCACAGGTCCGGGTAGGTCAGAAACAATCCGCCAAAGGGCGTGAAGTCACCGAGCGCGGTTGCGAAAAGACCTCCTGTCACTTGGACGCTAGTATCTGTTTCTTCCCAGCGTTTCGAGCCGCCGGTGGCAGCGTCGAGAATCTTGAACTGCATCCGATACGTCCCGTCGGCGACCGGCCCACCCAGCTGGTTCAACAGACTGCCCTGGTAGGTGATCGTGTCTGGCCCGCCATAAGCCAGCGTGCCACAGGCCAATGCTAGCGCAACTCCGATTACTCTGACACGCATCTTGCGTTCCTCCTTTGTTCTGAGAGATCGGCGCGACTACTTCGCTTTGCCTCCCGCCAGCAGCGCTACGCCTTGGGTCATTGGCACCACCAGTGCTTCAAGCGCAGCGAGTCGTGATTCCAAATCTGCATTGCGCGCTTGCTGGGCAGACACCTGCGCCTGCAACGTGGCGATCTGTTGCTGCTGGCCGGAGATTCGTGTTTCCTTCTCCTGGACGATCTGGTAGAGCCCTTGGATGGCGGCCAGTGCGACGCCATTGGCGTCCAGTGCAGCAATATGTCGGCCGTCTTGTCCCAAGCCAAATGAAGCATAGAAATCCTGGCCGACGGGTCCCATGTGGCGAATCGACGGCTCCTCGGCTTTGTAATTCCATGTTGTGATGGGCAGGTCGGTTACGCGAGCCAGTACGTCCTGCGGGTCAACTGTCGCGAAGTTCTCCTTGGCGTTTCGATCCGAACCGTCGGTCCAGGCACCACCGACAGTAAGATGCGCGCCATTAGCGGAAGTGTCGATCAGATGCCCTGCAGTCTCCCAAAATCGCACCCACCGGCCATTGTTCACGACAAATGTCGCGCCGCCGTTGAAGCGGACACGGAGCGCATCATCCCGAACGGATGAAAAACCGTCATCCGTCGAATCCGTCAGAACAAAACTTCCATTGTGATGAGCGTTTGCCCTCCGCCCGGCGGCGAAGCTGTACTCGCCATCAGCAGCGTTTTGGCGGCCCCCGGCAACGGCGGAGAAAGCGCCAGCAGCACTGTTTTGGCGGCCCCCAGCGATGGTCGCGCATTCGCTGGTAGCCGAGTTTAACATGCCTCCACCCACGGTAGCATAGGGGCTGGTGGCATAGTGGATATAGCCCCCGCCAATGGTGGCGTAATCTGCCCAGCAGTAATTCCCGTAGCCTCCAGCGACGGTCGCCGCTTCGCTGGTGGCGTTGTTGTACTGGCCTCCGCCCACGGTCGCGTGGATGCCGGTGGCGTCGTTTCCCTCGCCTCCGCCCACAGTGGCGCAGAGTCCCTCGGCATGGTTCAGAGCGCCGCCGCCGATGGTCGCGGCAAAGCTCGTGGCCTCGTTATGCCAGCCTCCGCCAACCGATGCCAAAATACCGGAAGCCGCATTCACGACTCCCCCGGCGACGGTTGCACCCATCGCGTCTGACGTCGTGCCGTCGTCATCGCCAGCCTGATTGTCGAAACCACCGCCCACGGTGCCCCAGTCGTCCGTGACGCGGTTGGGCAAGCCGCTGTCCCCGCCACCGCCGATTGTAGCGCCATGCGCACCGGTCGTAACGTAGTTGTCGCTATGGCCACCGACGAGGTTGGGGGATTCCGCATTCGGCTCCAGTCGCGGACAAGCCCACGGCACGCCTGCCAAATTCTGCCGGGGCGAGAACACCTCGTCGCCCTCGAACGTCCCCGAGCGGTCTACGTCAACTGTAACCTCCAGCCACAAGTCCGGGTAGGTCAGGAACAATCCGCCAAGGGCCGTGTCGTCACCAAGGATGGTCGAGAAGAGAGCTCTTGTCACCTGGACGTTGTCCGTCTCTTCCCACCGGTTCGTTCCACCGGTGGCAGCATCGAAAATCTTGAACTGCATCTGGTACGTTCCATTGCTGACGGGTCCGCCCAGATGATTCAACAGACTGCCCTGATAGGTGATCGTATCCGGCCCCGCATAGGCCACCGACGCCAACACACACGCCAACGCAACCGCCGATGCTTTTACTCGCATTGTTCCGTCCTCCTTTTCCAGAATGTTCGAACCCGACGAACCGATCACATCATGTGGCTCATTTCAGTTTCCCGCGCCCCCGCTTTGTGTGTCAAGTGGGAACCTGTTTCGGCCGCTCGATGAGATGACTATTGCCCCCGCCGCAATCGGCACAACGTGAGCTGTCAATCTCTGCCGGGCAAGGATGTCAGGGAACGACACCGCAACCGGCGGCTCTTGGCGCAACGGTTTAGCGCGTTGGATCACCAAGCGACAAATCAGCCATGAGGGCATACGATCCGAAGCGAAGAATCGCGAATCCTGTCTTGGACCGATTGTGCGCAAGATACTCTTGACATTGTCAGGGTTCTAACCATTATAAGGCGGTCGATCGAAGCATACGGCAGAGGATGAAACGGAGGACCGAATCATGAGAAAACGACTCTTTGTGGGTCTCGCCATTGGCGTATTGGGAATGCTGAGCAGAGTATCCGTTGGCAGCGAGCAGTTTTGCGCAGTCGGGTGGAATGGCGAGTTCACGCATATTGACTCCCACATTGGTGAGATCCCCCCAAGTCGAAGCGACTTGCCTGGCTACATGCAAGCGCTCGCCTATTCGTCGACGGGCGTTCTTTACGCTTGTCAATCCAGGTTCCTTACTACAACGGCCAGCCTATACATCATCGACCCTGTAACGGGTGATACGACCCATTCTCTGTGGCTCGATGTGGATGTTCGCGGAATGGCCTTTTCTTCAGACGAAACATTATATGTCTCGGTGAATACCAGCGACGTCGTTGCCCCTCCATCGCATTTGGGGACGATTAATCTCTCCGACGGAAGCTATACGGAGATCGGTGAGTTTTGGGGCGAGGGGAGTGAGGCCCAAGGGTTGGCGTTTTCTCCAGGTGGCGAGCTCTATGCGATCGCTCCTGATCCGTTCCCGCCGCCTTACGCCTACTCGCTTTTCACGGTCAATACGAACAATGCTGAGATGCATTTGATTGGCCGATTTGAAGGCAACAGATTGGCTCAGTCGATTGCTTTCACTCCGGGCGGCTATCTCTATGCCCTGGGTCATCAGTTCGCTCAGCTCGATCCTTCGACAGGGGCAATCATTGGACCGGTATTCGACCTTTCTGGAGACTATCGGGGGCTAGAATCGGCAGTTCTCCCATCGGGCGCAAGGCGCTGGCAGCTGTACGAATAGCAGATTGGCCCCTGTCGCCTACCACGAATTGGTGCTTCGTTGTTAACGACCGCACGGGGTCCTCGATTCCACGGGCAGAGTCTCGGCCCTGCGCTTCCACGCCGACAACAGATACAGCCGAAACCACGGAGCGTCCTTGTTGGGCGCGGCTGCCCCTTGACGCCGTGCCAGGTTCTCAAGGATGAGATCGGCGCGAGGTAGGAAACCCAGGAATCGAGCCCGCCCAGCCGGATGTCTTCGAGCGTTAGTCGCGGGGAGAAAAGAGGAATTGATTCGACAGTTGAACTGGCCGCAGCGGATTTGGCCGTGCGCCGGATTTGTGTGACGATTTTCGATCGGTGGAAGCGTTGGCAACCGCAGCCGCTCAACGCGGGTCTGGTCATAGTGCGGACCCTGCGCATCGCATTGGCGCAATACGTCCAGTTCCGCGTTGCGCGTCTCCAGGACGGCGAGTTTGTCGCGACGGTAGCGGGCACGGATAGGTCCCTCCAGAAAACTGTAAAGCGTTGCCTGCATCCGGTCGCCAAGCGTGAACTTGAAGCTGCGCGGCATCTTGTTCAACCGCGGCACGTATTGCAGGATCAGGTCATACGTCTTCTGGATGATAGGCAGTTCCTCGTTGGCCATTTAAAGCCCCTGAAACGATAAACCGCAGAGCTCGGCAACAGAACGTAGAGATTCACCACCAAGACACAAAGGCACCAAGATTGCTCTGTGTCTCCGTGCCTTGGTGGATGAAAGACTTCTGGCTAGCACCTTTTTGCGTTGTCCGCACTACAAGGGTGTAGGATCTTGTTCTTTTCGGGCCATTTGGTGTTTTGCGTTTTTTCGAAGAATTCCACGAGTTCGCTCACGCGCAAAAAAGAAAAGGAAAACGCGTACACCTCTTTAGGGAGTCCACAACAAGCGAAACCCGATGCGGCTGTTGCGCCTGCCCGGCGCGGCGTAGCCGCGAGACGCCGAGCGACAGTGGTTCGCATGGCCGTTCCAATAGCCGCCGCGGCACACCCGGTAACTTCCCGCAGGCGTCTGCCAAGCACTTCCGTCCGCCGGCGCTCCCGTGTAGCTATTATGATACCAGTCTTGGCACCATTCCCAGACATTTCCACTCATGTCGTAAAGCCCGAACTGATTGGGCAGCTTCGTTCCAACCTGCTTGGAGCCGTATTCTGGCGTACCGTACGTGCCGTTGTTCCCGCAGAACCACGCGTAGTCGCCAAGATCACCTGCCGGGCCGGGACTGCACTCCATCGGCGCCAGCGTCGAGTCGCCAAAGCAGAAACGCGTCGTGGAGCCCGCGCGACAGGCATATTCCCACTCCGACTCGCTCGGCAACCGGAACCTCGCCGGCCCCTGACTCGTGTTTGCCATGTGTGTGTTCAAAACGGTGATGAGATTCTGCGCATCATTCCAGGAGACATCACAGACCGGATAGCTGTCCCAGAGACCGGGAGTCGTGCTGGGCGCGGTTCCCGGCCAACTACCCATCAGCGCGAACCATTCCTGCTGCGTCAACTCATATTTGCCCATGTAGAAATCATAGCCGATCGTAACCGTGTGGGTCGGCGCCTCATCCTCGTCCTCCCATCCCGTATCGCCCAATGAACCCATGACGAAACTACCCGCCGGCACCCGAACCAGTACTAACGGTACATCGCCAGGGAGCATGATTGTGACCTCGCTCGGCATGACATCGATGAAATAATCTCGCAGGATCGAGTAGTTGTCCGCCGAAAGATCCACCGCCGCGCCTGGCGCGAGGTTCGCCACGAAGACTGAATCGCACAGGAAAAAGCCGAGGTCCGGGTAGTCCATGTTGTGCGAGCCCCAGAACTCGATCCAGAACGGACCGCTGTCTTCGGCACCGGCATTGCGCACGCGCCCGCCCAATGTGATCGGCTGGCCGGGTGTCAGCAACGTGGGACTGACGATGAAGTCCTCCACGACCAGGTTCGCCGCTGTCTCTGGGCGCATCGTCAGCAATCGCTTTCCCGCCACCGCCAGCCGGTTGTTCTTCTCGTCGGTTTCGGCCACCTGGTTTGGCCGATCGACCAGCACCGTGACCGTATAGGGACCGTCGGGGATCGAATACAACGGGCGCTCCAGGTCCAGGTCAATCCAACTGCCGGCGGGCACACCGGCGACTCGTTCACTGTCGACCAAAAACTCCTGGATATACAGTCCGCCTAGCTTCGCCCCCCAGAATTCCACCCAGAAGGGCTCCGAGGCCATAGTGCCGCGATTCTCGATCCGCGCTTGGATGTTCAACGGCGTGTCGGGGCCGACTACGACTGGCGCGGAAGGCTCGAAATCCGCACTCGCGATCACGAGATCGGGCCCTGCCAGCCGAACCACCGGCGCGGGCCGCGGCTGGTTCAAGGCAACGCCGTCGATGAAGACGTAGTTGTTTGTCTCGTCGGCCTCGTTGACGCGTCCAAGCCGATCGACATAGAGCCCCACCATGAACACGCCCGTGGGACAATCGTACAAGGTTCGGGCGTGGTCGCTCAGATCTACGCTCTGGCCCGGCGCCACGTTGTCCACGAAGATCGAATCGCACAGGAAGAAATCGAGCTGCGGATCGATGCGATTGTACGAACCCCAGAACTCGATCCAGAACCGCCCGGTGTCCACAGTCCCGATGTTCTCGATTTGGCCGCCCAGTTGGATTGCCTGCCCGTTGTATGCGGGATTGGTGCCAAATGAGAAACGTTGTATCTGTGCAACGGCAAGATCGGCCGCACCGGGTGGACGGAAAACCAGAAGACGCTTGCCGGCCACGACGCCGCGATTGTCGCGCTCGTTGGACTCTGTGACTTCCTCGGGACGGTCGGCGGCAATCACGACCGTATAGCGACCGTCGGGGACATTGTAGAGTGCCTTTTCGGCGGCAAAGGGAATCGCCCCACCGGGGCCGAGCGGCCCCAACACAACCGAGTCGGCCAGGAACAAATCCACTGTCAAGCCGCCCGTCCGCGATCCCCAGAACTCCAGCCAGAACAGCTCCGCCTGTGCCGTCCCGCTGTTCTCGACGAATGCACC
>Ga0111193_1039_pt1 | contig 11209 bp, 6 predicted proteins | sample DeeMarSWOR324_28_FD_80361 | JGI IMG/M metagenome (GOLD analysis project Ga0111193, IMG submission 80361) | candidate division BRC1 bacterium SM23_51 | reverse complement strand
CAGTAGCCATACGGCGGCACTGAAGACCGGAGGACCGATCGCACGCAAGATAACGTATTTGAGCCGGCGACGTGCCATCGCATTCTCCCAAACGTCCAGCAGGTTTCAGGTCTCAAGACGTTGTGGCAGTTCGAGAGAGGTTGCCAACCCGTTGTATGGATCACGGGCAATCCGCCGTATCCGCCGTCTGGCGGAAACTGTGTCACCGACCGGCTACACCGCGAAGCCGGCAACTAACAACTGGCAACCAACAACTGAGAGCTGCCCCACAGGTCACTCGAACGAGTCGGCCGCCTGCACGACCTCCTCGGCCGGTCGTCCCGCGAGAATCTCCATCACACAGCGGCCCGCGCGGCGCGACGCACCTGGCCGGCCCAGGCAGTCTTTGACCTGGCCGAGCTGGAATTTCATGTTCTCCAGTCGCTCCGGATCGCCGAAAATCTCCAGGACAGCACGACTGACGTTTGCTCCCGTCGCTTCGTTCTGGATCAACTCGGGAACCACCCGCGCACCGGCAACGATATTGACCAGGCCAATCCACGGGATCTGGATCAGGCTCTTGGCGATGAGCCATGTCAGAAATGATACCTTGTAGAGAATGACCATCGGCGTCAGAAGGATCGCAGTTTCCAGGGTCGAGGTTCCCGACTTGACAATAGCGAAGTCCAGGGTCGAGCGGACATTGTAGCGGTACTGGTCCACGGCTCGCACCGGCACGTCATAGCGGTCGATGTACTTTTCGAGCAGGCCGGGCGTGACGGTCGAAGCGCGTGGAATGACGAACTGCAACTGGTCGGGCATTTCAGTCATGAGCGTCTCGCAGGCCTCGAGCATAACCGGCAGGTGGCGCACGATCTCGGGCTTCCGGCTGCCGGGCAGCAGACCGATCAGCTTGCGATTGGGGTCGAAGCCGAACTTCTCGAACACCTCGTGTTTGCTCATGGTCAGGTGCATGATATCGAGCAACGGATGGCCGACGTGCACAGCGTTGACGCCGGCCTTGCGATACATCTTCTGCTCGAAGGGGAAAAAGACCATCATCAGGTCAACGGTCTGGCGGATTTTGGAGATTCGCGTGGGATGCCATGCCCAGATCTGCGGACTGACGTAGTAGATGACCGGGATGCCCAGGTCGCGCGCCATGCGCGCCACGCGCAGGTTGAACCCGGGATAGTCCACGAGAATCACGGCATCGGGGCGCTGCTCGGTCAGGAATTCGCGGACTTGGTCGAGCAGGCGCTTGATGATGCGAATCTTTCGAATCACGGGCGTGACGCCGACGATCGCCAGACCCTTGACGATGTCCTTGAGCAGGATCACACCCGCGTCGTGCATCTGCGGGCCGCCGAGGCCGCTAAAGCGCAGCGAATCGTCGAGGCGAAGCAGGGACTTGACCAGATTGGTGGCGTGGAGGTCGCCCGAGTTTTCGCCGGCGATCAGGAAAATGTGCTTCGAGGCCATGGGGGGAAATCGCCACGTGCTGAATGGCGAACGCGCAACGATAAACTACAAAAACCGCCGCCCGTTGTTCAGCATCCGTCATTCATCGTTCATTTCTTCTTCTTCGCAGGCGTTGCCTGTGGGGGATAGACACGGCCGTTGCGCTTGATCATCTCCGAGATTTCAACGGCGAGAGCCAGGGCGTCGCGCGCTTTCTCGCCCGTGACCTGGGGCGGCACGCCCTGCGTCACGCATTCGATGAAGTGGTCAAGCTCGGCTTTCAAAGGCTCCTGGCCTTTCAGGCGAACACGCTTGCGCACGATTTCGACGGATGGACTGCCGGGACGAGGGTTGGGTACGGCCTGCTTGCGGTAAATCTCCATGGACGGTTTCACGTAGTCCACGGAGATGTAGGTGTCTTCCTGAAAGAAACGGATCTTGCGGGTCTTCTTGGGCGTGATGCGGCTGGCCGTCAGGTTGGCGATACAGCCGTTCTCGAAATGGATGCGCGCGTTGGCGATGTCTTCCTTGTCCGAGAAAATGGCCACTCCCACGGCGTCGATGCTGCGCGCGGGCGATTTGACCACCTCGAGGATGATGTCCAGATCGTGAATCATCAGGTCCAAAACAACGCCGACGTCCTGGACCCGCGGGTCGTAGGGACCGAGCCGGTGGACTTCGATGAAAACGGGGTCCTTGACGATCTCGCGCAGTCGAATGATCGCGGCGTTGAACCGCTCGATGTGGCCCGCCTGCAGGACGAGGTTCTTTTCCCTGGCGAGGTCCACAAGCTCGCGCGCCTCGGCCACGGTCGCCGCGATTGGCTTTTCGATCAACGCGTGAACGCCGTTGGTCAAAAAATCGCGCGCGATCGGATAGTGCGACGTCGTCGGAACGGCAATGCTGACGGCATCGACCTCGTCCAGGAGCATACGATGGTCAAAGAGTCCCTGTGTCGCACAGCTCTTGGCGACCTTGGCCGCGCGCGGCGCGTCGGTGTCTACCACGCCGATCAGCTCAGTATTGGGCATCTCGGCATAGATTCGGGCATGGTGCTGGCCCAGTCGGCCCACGCCTACCACTCCCACACGGATTTTCTTCATCGCCCCACTCCGGGAAAACTGGTCGCCGCAAGGACAGCGGCGAACGAGAGCATTCTTTTCACACTTAGAAAGCCCGCTGTTTGGCTCAATTACGTAAGATTACGGGCTGCGCGTGGCGGCGGCAAGGCTTTTTTTCGCGAACTCGTCGTTGGGATTGATTCTGAGAATTCGCGTGCAGATTTCGCGCGCCGTGCGGGCATTGCCCTGGCGGAAGTGAAGCTCGGCCAGGTGGCGCAGCAACTCCACCTTGTTCGGATAGACCAGAACGGCCGAGTGACAGAAGTCGATCGCGCGTTCGAGAGCGAGCGGGCCCTCGGCTTCGACGATCTGCTTGTACATCTTCAGGGCCTTGAGAATGTAGTCGTAATTGCGTTCCTGCAGAAGCGCCGACTCGTACGCACGCAGGGCCCTTTCCCATTCGAAATCCCGTGCGGCTTCCTCGCCGCGCGTCAGACAAATTGCCGCCGGCTCGAACTGCACGGCGCGCTCGCGGCGCAACGGCCACCTGCGCACAAGGATCGACCGGCAGATGACGTTGCCCCACAAATGCCGAAACAGCTTCGAGGGATCGGAAGTCCAGAACGTGTTGCCGTCGGCTACCAGCGACTCGCGGCCGAGCTTGGTAATGTCGAGCCGGATGTTGTTGAACAGGCAGCGGTCGAGCGAGCCGCCGTCGCCGACCACGCGCAAGCCCACGTCATTTTGGATGAATTCGCACGAGCGGATCTCGAACCGCGGCCCTGCGACGACGCCGTAACGGTTACGTGCCACGGTGCTATAGGCGAGGACCAGACGCTGGGCACCCTGCGAGTCCAGTCCCGTCTGGTTGTCGCGCAGCGTGACCTGATCGAGGTAGCATTCGCCGTCGATGACCTCGATGCCGCTCCGTGCGCCCGAGATTTCCACGTAACTGGCGCGAAGAACGGCTTTCGCGTGAGCCAGGTGGAAGCCGCGCGAAGCCTCTGTGCCCACCAGCCGGATCGGCTCATTAGCCCGGCCGATTGCCTCGACGGTGCCGCGCACGGTGATTTCCATGCCGGGCGGGATTTCGATTCGTGTGCCGGGCTCGATGACCAGCCGGGCGCCGGGCGCAACATCCACGTCGAGAGCGAGCCGGTAGGGACCTCCGAAGGCAGTCCAGCGTGCTTCGCCTTGGATGATCCCACCGACCGATGAGGGCCCCGGCGCGGGCAAATCCACCACCAACTCGGCCGATGACGAGCTGGGATTGCCAGCGTGGTCTATCGCCTTGACAAAATAGAGGGAGCGGCTCGGCCCACGGGCGCTGCGGTCGACGTGTCTGGTCCGGACAGGCCGGGCCAGGGGCCGAACGGCGCCCGTGGTGGTTTCGCTGCGGTAGAGCAGATAATGGGCAATGTCGCTGCTGGCAGGTGGATCCCACGTCAGGACCACGCCGTTTGGGCGGGTGTCATAGGCCAGCGCAGTGGGCGGATCGGGGGCCACGGTGTCAATGATGAAAGCCGAGCGTGCGCTGGCAATCTTGCGACGAAGACTCGTGCCCGACTCGAGCGTGACACCGACGCGGCAGTAGTCCGATCGGTCGCCCGGCTGGACAGTGTAGGAACCCCGATAAACGCCTCTCGTCCTGTCGCTCGACTCCTCGAGGGGGACAACTTCGTCGAGTGTGCCCAATGTGGCCTTGGCGACGCACTCCCGTGTTCCCTCGACGACAATGTCCACGCGGTCGCCAGCCGAAACGATCGGGCGGGTCGGACGGACGACAACTCGACGGATGGCCAGTTGGCTGACCTCGGGTTCGGGCACAACGGAGGGAAGGTCGCGAGCCAGCCGTCGCCACAGGGAGTCGAAAGAACGGCAAAGCCGAAGCAGAGGAGCCTGTCGGCTTTCGGCCGGCGTCAGCGATCTGCCGCGGCGCGGCAGGTTGAACAAGCGCACCAAGGCAGTCGCCCTGTCGGTCCAGACGACCTTCTGCGATCGTGTGTCAATCAGCCAGACCTGGACCGTGAGCCGCGTCCAGGTCGCCACGCGGGCGTTGAGTGGCTTGGCGCGAATGACGCGTCCGAGGGCGATTGCCTCGGCCCCGAACAAGCGACCCGCGGCCTGGGCGTCAACGCCCTCTTCGCCACGGCGCAGCGCCGCCGCGAGACTCCGGTCGGCCAGTCTGCTGTCAATTTCGCGCAGGTCGAGCATCCGAAAGCCCCGGTCGGCCAGGGCGTAGAAGAGCGCGTCGCGCGCCGCACGCCCCGCCATCGGCTCGTCGCTCTCGTTGTCGAAAGGCAAGACGGCGACGGTCGTTGGCGGTGCCTCGCGAAGCTGATTGATCCCCAGCTGGGGGTGATGGCGAACCATGACGGCGCAACCGCCGGCCACAGCGGCCAGCGCCATGCAAACAGCAATGGCCTGGATCAGCGATCTCATTGGTTCCCCTTTGCTTCGAGCCTGAAGTGATGAATGGGGATTTTGAGCCGTCCTCATGCGCTCGTTCTTCCGCATTCCGTATTTCGGCTCGTCCGAGAGAAGCGCGCGCCCGCCCGGTTTGTCAAGCATTTGCCGGATACGCCTGGCCGCAAGTGGCAATCCGAAGCCGTCAGTCGAAGCAGAGGCGGTATTCGAGCGCCACGCCGTCGTGCCGGGCAAGCCGCGAGACAGCGTCGGTGCGGCTCTGGACCAGGTCCCAAAACGTGCGCTTTCGTCTTTCCTGGATAACGACCGGGCGACCGCGAACGCGAGCCAGCTTGGCAGCGCGATCGATGGCGTCTTGCAGACCGCCGAGATGGTCCAGCAAGCCCCATTCGCGCGCCTGGCGGCCGCTGAGAACTCGCCCGTCGGCGATCGAGCGAAGATGGGCTTCGACCACCTCACGCGCCACCTGATCGGTATCGGCCGGCTTGGCGCCCGCGGCCGTTGGGCTGCTCGCTGTGCTGTCTGCGGCCAAAGACGGCGTGGTCGCCTTGGCATTGCGGTCCAGATAGGCTTGCGCCAACTTGCTGCGACGTGCCTCGATCACAGCCTCGAGAAACTGCTCGTAGGTATCGTCGATCGTTCCCTGGATGATCTGCTTTTCCTCTTCAGTCATCTCGCGAAAAAACGAGCCGGTGTCCTTGAACTTGCCACTCTTGATCGTATTCACGCCGACGCCGATTTTCTTGCTGAGTCCCTGCAAGTCGTAGGTCTGAAAGATGACGCCGATGCTGCCCGTGACGGTCCCCGGGTTGGCGTAGATTTCGTCCGCAGCACACGCGACGTAGTAGCCCCCCGAAGCAGCGACATTACCCAAAGAGGCGATGATCGGCTTGCCGCTCTTCTCGCGGGTTTTTCTTATCTCGCGATAGAGCTCCTGGGAACCTCCGACGGTACCGCCTGGGCTTTCCACGCGCACCACGATAGCCCGCACGAGCGGATTGCTTCCATACTTGCGAAGCAGACGGATTTCCTCGCTCGTGTCGGTGATCAGGCCCTCGACCTTCACTAGCGCGACCGCCGCGCGACCAACCATCGGTATGCGGTCGCGGAGAACGACGAATGCGACCACAACAACCATCAGCAACAAGAGCATGACCATCAGGAAAAGAATCCCGATCAGAAAGGAAACTTGACGCTTTTTCACTTCGGATCACCTACCTTATGAAATGCAAAAGTGACAACGCGCCATTGCGAACTGCTCGTTCTCTATCGCCCATCGCGCGTTGTGCCTCCTCGCGCCTGCGATAGCGCACGCAGGAACCCGAGACGGCATTCAGGTGCGTCCAGAGACGCTTGGACCGAAGGCGTTGCATAGCCGACTCGGCGAAGCTTTCTGGCACGGCCCGCGGGGCGTTGCAATGGAAAACTGGGTGCGAGACGGCCCGGAGCAATACACCCCACCTTGGATGGCGGTTTCTCCTGCCGGAAGAAACTGTGAAAAAGATAACAGTCTTGCTTGACAGAACCCGAGCGCACTCTCTATCAAGAGGTCGCTCGCACTAGCCGAAAAGCCCGCTGGGGCTGGCGCTGGAGACGGCTGAGCCGAAACGGGTGTGTGCGCTGAACCAATAAAGCGTGGCTAGTTGACCCAAGGGAGCTGGTACGCCCATATCGTTCGGGGACGAGAGGGGCTAATGTTTCTACAGGAGGAGGTGCGTTATGGCAACACTCAAGGAGAAGCTGGCGCAGCTGATTCCACCCTTGCGTGAGGACATCAGGGCGCTGGTCACGGAGCACGGCAACAAGGTGATCTCCGAAGTCACGGTGGGCCAGGCCTACGGCGGAATGCGCGGGGTCAGGGGAATGGTCTGCGACACGTCGTTCGTTGACCCCGAAGAGGGCTTGATTATTCGCGGCATTCCGATCGCCGAGCTCGCCGACCGCCTGCCCGAGGAAATCTGGTACCTGCTGATGACCGGCGAGCTGCCAGAGGCCGACGCGCTCAAGTCGCTTCAAGCCGATTTGAACGCACACGCCGAGGTGCCCGGCTACGTCTGGGACGTGCTGCGCGCCATGCCGGCCGATTCGCACCCGATGGTCATGCTCTCGGTGGGCGTCCTCTCGATGGAACGCGAGTCGATCTTCCGCAAGCGCTACGACGAGGGAATGAAGAAAACCGACTATTGGGAGCCGACCTACGAGGATTCGCTGCGCCTCGTGGCGCGCTGTACGGGCGTGGCAGCCGGTGTCTATCGGATTCGCTTCGGCAAGGGCGACCCGATCCCGCCGAAACCCAAGCTTGACTGGGGTGCGAACTACGCCCACATGCTCGGCATCCCCGATCCGACAGGCGAATTTGCCAATCTTATGCGTCTGTACCTGGTGCTCCACAGCGACCACGAGAGCGGCAACGTCAGCGCCAACACCTGCCACACGGTCGGCTCGGCGCTCTCCGACGTCTACTATGCAGTGACAGCGGGCTGGAATGGCCTGGCCGGGCCGCTGCATGGTTTGGCCAACCAGGAATGCCTGAAGTTCGTGTTGGACATTCGCGAGGAATTCGGCGGTGTCCCCTCGGACGAGGAGCTGGTCCAGTTCTGCTGGGATACGCTCAACAGCGGCAAGGTCATTCCCGGCTATGGCCACGCGGTGCTGCGGGCGACCGATCCGCGCTTTACGTCCTTCAACGGCTTCGGCAAGCGGGTCTGCCCCGATGACGAACCCTTCCAGATCGTCGATCGGATGTTCGCCCTAGTGCCGGGTGTGCTCAAGGAGCACGGCAAGGCCAAGAACCCGTGGCCAAACGTTGATGCCGGCTCGGGCGCGCTGCTGTATCACTTTGGCCTGACCGAGACGCAGTATTACACGGTCCTGTTTGCCGTGTCGCGCGCGCTCGGCATGACGGCCTACATGACCATCAATCGCGGCGTGGGCATCGCGATCACGCGGCCCAAGTCGGTCACAACCGACTGGATCAAGCAACAGGTCGGCGTATAACGACTCGGTAGCACAGTCTCCGCCAGACGGCGGATTGCCTGTGGGGCGAGAACAATTCACTTGGTAGCACAGGCATCCTGCCTGTGGCGGCTTCGTCACTGTGCGCTTAACTGGTTTCTGCGTTTTGAAGTGCCTGAAAGGCCAGGAGGAGGGTATGCGCCAGGGGGCGTCGGCCATGCGACGCCCCTTGTCTTATTGGCGATCCTGAATGGAACGAGCGATCTTTGCTTGCAATTGCAAAGGTCCCCGGATAGAAAGCGCTCGCCCGGCAAGCGGGCGAAAGCAGTCGCTGGCTGGCGAAATCCTCGATCGGGATGGGCGATGAAGATTCTTGGCCTGGTTCGGCGGGCGGTTGACGAGAACGCCTCGGACTTGCACCTGCGCTGGGGCCAGAAACCCCGCCTGCGCATCGACGGCGAGCTGTTCGTCGTCGAGGACGCCGCGCCGACCAACGAGCAAATCCGCGCCTTTCTCTACGAGATGCTCACCAAGGAGCAGATCGAGCGGTTCGAGCGCTCACGCGAACTCGATTTCTCCTACGCCATTCCCGATCTCTGCCGCATGAGGATCAATCTCTATGTCCAACGGGGGCAGTTCTGCGCCTCGCTTCGCGTCATTCCCGTGCGCATCCCGACGATGGAGGAGATCTATCTACCGCCCGCCTGCTACGAGTTCGTCAAGCTGAACAAGGGGCTGGTGCTGGTGACCGGGCCGACCGGCTGCGGCAAGTCCACAACGCTGGCCGCCATGGTCGATCATATCAACGCCACGCGCCGCTGCCACATCCTGACGATCGAGGACCCGGTCGAGTTTGTCTACCAGGACAAGAAGGCCACGATCAGCCAGCGCGAGGTCACCATGGACACCAACTCGTTCGCGGCGGCGCTCGTTCATTCGTTCCGCCAGGACCCCGACGTCGTGATGATCGGCGAGATGCGCGACCTCGAGACGATGCAGGCGGCGATCACCCTGGCCGAGACCGGCCACCTGACCTTCTCGACGCTCCATACGGGCGAGGCTTCGCAAACCATCCATCGCATCATCGACTCGTTCCCGCCCCATCAGCAAACCCAGGTGCGCATGCAACTGGCCATGTCGCTCCAAGGGATCATCTCCCAGACCCTCGTGCCCCTGAAGGGCCAAAAGGGACGGATCGCGGCGCGCGAGGTTCTGGTCTGCACACGCGGTGTCAGCAACCTGATCCGTGAGGGCAAGATTCCTCAGATCGCCACGGCGATGCAGACCGGCACCGACGAGGGCATGATTACAATGGACGCCATGCTCGTTGACTATTACCAGAAGGGGCTAATCACCTATCAGACCGCGCTGGCGGCCGCTTTTGACAAGCGCGCATTCGCCGACCGCCTGGGGCGGCGCACCGGCCGCACCCAAACTGAAAGCGACTGATACGGTTCCGCCTGCCTCGACCCTTCGCAAACCCGAGACAGGTACCGATCAGCATCGATCGGGCGCCTCGAGCCAGGCGGCGACGCGCTTGTCGGTTCGGCATTGACGGTGGCGCGCGGACGCGGCGGCGCTTGCAGGACGGGTCGGCGTCTCACTGCACCGGCCGATGCCCTTCAATCTGCCGCACCAGATCGTCGGGATCGCTCGTCGGTGGGCCGCACGTGCGGCCTTGACAGACGTAGGCGGTTGGTCGGCCGTTGGTTGTCGTCTTTCCCTCGAGGGCGGGGGCAAGATCGCGCGTACGTTCAAGCGCCTCAGCGTCTGTCGTATCAGCCAGTGCCAGTACCGTATTTGGCGCGAATGGCCGCTGTGCCGCTCTGACCAAGACGTCCGTGGCCGGTTCGCCCGACGCGCCGGCAATCGCCACCAGGCGTGGCGGTGCAGTGTGAAAGCCCAGCGCCGAAAGCATGTGCGCCGCGTGGATCGGCGCCTTGACCATGGTTGGGGCAAACACCCGCAAGGTCACCACTGCCTTCTCGCGCCACGCTTCGCGCCCGCCCAGCTCGGCCAGTCGCAAAAGAACGAGCACCGCTGCCGCATTGCCCGAAGGATCGGGGGCGTCGTAACTGTCCTTCGGTCGAACCACCAGTGGCTTGTGATCGTCGTCGGCGTAGAAGAATGCGCCCTCGCGCTCGTCCCAGAAGCGGCTGATCATTGTCTGCGCAAGTGCGTTGGCCGTTTCCAACCAGCGCACCTCGAAACATGCCTCGTAGAGGTCGAGCAGCGCCCCGATGACAAAGGCGTAGTCGGGCAGGTAGCCATTGTGGCTACACTTGCCCTGGCGGTACGAGCGCCACAGGCCGCCGTCCTCGCGGCGCATGTGCGAGAGCAGAAAGTCGGCGCAGCGCCGTGCCGCACCGAGGTAGCGCTCCTCGCCGAGCACAGCTGCCGCACTGGCCATCGCCGAAACCAAGAGACCGTTTGGGGCAGCAACGATCTTGTCGTCGATCGCAGGGGCAATGCGCTCCTGTCGCAGTGCGAAGAGCGCCTTGCGGCCCTCGGCGATCGCCGCCTCGACCGCGCCGACGTCGCGTCCCAGTTGCCGCGCGATCTCTTCGGCCGTCGCGGCAAGCGAAAGAACGCTTTGCGCGCCCTCGAAGTTGCCGATCGGCTCGACGCCGAAGTGACGGAGCACCACGTCGGCATTCTGCGCGCCGACAGCCGCCCGGATCTCCTCGCTCGTCCAGAGAGAATACGCCCCCTCGACACCACGGCTGTCGGCATCTTGTGACGAGTAGAAACCACCTTCGCTGTCGGTCATCTCGCGTAAAACGTAGTCGAGCGTCTCGCGCACGACCCGCTCATACAATGGCTTGCCCGTAAGCCGATAGGCGTCGAGATAGACACGCGCCAGGAGGGCGTTGTCGTTGAGCATCTTTTCGAAATGGGGAATGAGCCAGCGCGCGTCGGTCGAATAGCGATGGAAGCCGCCGCCCAGCTGGTCGTAGATACCGCCGCACGCCATGCGCTGGAGCGTCGTTTCGACTATGGTCAGCGCGTGTGGCTCGCCTGTGGCGTTGTGATAGCGCAAGAGCAAAGCGAGGGCGGTCGGCTGGGGGAACTTCGGCGCCGGGCCAAACCCGCCGTGCTCGCCGTCGAACGCCGACGACATCCGGCGAAAAGCGACCGCAAGCAAGTTGCGCGAAAGCTCGGTGTCGGCGCGACTGCGCGGCTCGATGTCGCAAACCTGCCGCAGCCGTGTGGTCAGCTGCTCAGCCGCCTCGACTACCTCGTCGCGCCGCTCGGCGTAGAATTGCGCGATCTCCTCGAGCAGCCGCCGGAAACCTGGATGGCCCGAGCGCTCGCGCGGCGGGATA
>Ga0111193_1038_pt1 | contig 11301 bp, 9 predicted proteins | sample DeeMarSWOR324_28_FD_80361 | JGI IMG/M metagenome (GOLD analysis project Ga0111193, IMG submission 80361) | candidate division BRC1 bacterium SM23_51 | reverse complement strand
ATGCCCGGCCCTCTCGTAGATCGTATTATCCTATTACACACGGACATGCCTTATTCGGTTGATCGGCGCTTCGAGGACCCCGACGCGGAGCCGATGATCTGAACGACGAGCCGGCGACGGCGCGGGCGTGTGTCAAAGTCCACGAGCACGAGCTGCTGCCAGGTACCCAGGGTCAGGCGCCCTTGGACAAAGGGAACACTGATCGAGGGGCCAACCAGGGCGGCGCGCAAATGGGCGCTGCCGTTGTCGTCATGCCACGTCTCGTGGTGGCGGTAGGGAAAGTCGCGCGGTGCGATCTTCTCGAACAATGCCGGGATGTCCTCGAGCAACCCGGGTTCGTATTCAATTGTCGTCAGAGCTCCGGTCGAACCAGGCACAAACGCGGTTAGCACGCCGTCGCTCAGTTGCGATCGCGCAAGGCATTCGGCAAGCCGTTCGGTAAGATCGATGACGTGGGTAAAACCGCGCGTGGCGACCTCCAGCGAATCGGTACACACTTTCATGGAAACGATCTCCTCTGGCGAGCGGCGTCAGCCGCGCCGGTGATCTTCTCCGCCGCCCTGATGCGGCGGTTGCGGACCGGGACGTTTTTTTGGTTGATTTCACGGCCCGTTTTCATTAGGGAAAGACACCGTTTGGACTTGAAGTTCGAGGAGTCCTTAGCATCCTTCTCTTCTGTGCGTCAAGGTGGGGGTGGACGTGTCAGCAGGCAAATCGCTCGGATTTGCCCGCCAGTAGAGTACGACACGACCACGCAGGGGAGAAAAACCCGGCGGCGGGCGCTCTGTTTCAAGAGTTGCGGCGGGGATAGCATCATGGGTTTGAGATCGTTCGCGCTGACGGATGTGGGTTTGCGTCGCTCGCACAACGAGGATAGCTACTGCGCGAGCGACAGTCTGGGTCTTTACGTGGTCGCAGACGGAATGGGGGGACACGCGGCGGGGGAAGTCGCGAGCACAACCGCCGTTCAGGCGATCGAGGACTTCGTGCGCCGCACCGAGAACGACCGCGACATGACTTGGCCCTTCGGCATCGACGAGTCGCTGTCCGACCGAGAAAACGTTCTTTTGTCGGCCGTCAAGCTGGCCAACCAGTTGATATGCCACATGGCGAGCGAGAAGACCGAGCTGAGCGGGATGGGCACGACCATCGCCGGTATCAAGATCCACGACGGCGAAGCGAGCATCTTCAACGTCGGCGACTCGCGTGTCTACCGGGTGCACAATGGCACCATCGTGCAGCTGACAACAGACCATTCATGGGTCGGCGAGCAGCTGCAACGGCAAATGATCACCGAGGAAGAGGCCCGCAGACATCGCTGGAAGAATGTCATCACACGCGCTCTGGGCAACAAGACCACCATCGATGTGGACCTGAAAACAGTCAGCATCGAGAACGACGACGTTTTCCTCGCTTGCACCGACGGACTGTCGGGTTTGGTTTCCAACGAGGTGATCCTCGAGACCTTGTCTCTCCACCGCGACAACCTGGAACGAGCCTGCAAGGAGCTGGTCGCCCAGGCCAATGCGGCCGGCGGCCACGATAACATCACCGTCCTTCTTGTTCATTATGCGAGCGAGTGAGAATCTCTCGCATCGTCGGCGGGCATTCCGAGCGGCGGAGCGTAGGGCCTGTCTCTCGCTCAGAGCATGGCGACGCGGCTATCGTAGACGTGACAGCAGAGGATTTTGACCGTAGGTCGGCTCGCGACGACATCGAGCAGCCCGTTAAACTCCTCGCTCGAGCCCGTACCCACAGCGCCCGTGCTTTGGACCAGTCCCTCCTCGCGCGGTTCCTGCCAAAGACGAAGCAGTTTGTTGCCCGGCGTTTGCGCCGCTGCAAACAAGATGGACTTGCGCCCGCCCGGCTCCAGCAGGTCGAGGAAGACCGTCCGTGCCTCGGCGTCGGACTCCGGCGCGCGAACGTCGTGGGCGACAACCGGCTCCGCTCCCGCGTAGAAGTCGAAAGGCCGGCCGGTCAAAACCATTTCCACTGTCTGGAGCAGACTGTCGGAGTCGAACGGCTTGACGATGAAGCCGCTTGCTCCCGCCACCAGGCTCCGGCTAATGTCGGCGATATCGTTCTTGACGGTCACCATGACAACGGGGATGGCGCGCGTGGACGCGTCGGCCTTGAGCCACTCGCAGACCTCATAGCCGTCCATTTCGGGCATCATGATGTCAAGCAACACGAGATCGGGCTTCAAGCGTGCGGCCATCTCGAGCCCTTCCGGCCCCGAGCCGGCGCCGTGAGTGCGGTAGCCCTCGGTTTCAAGCAAGTCGCCGAGGAACTCGCGGATGTCGTCATCGTCGTCAATAATGAGGACCGCCTTGTTCTCCACGACCATTTTCGTTCCTCCATTCGCGCGAGGCTGCGGCGGCTACCGCGGCGGGTGAGCGCCGTGCCGCCGGGAGCTCGAAGCAAAAGCTGGTTCCCTCGCCCACGCGGCTGTCAACTTCAATAGCGCAGCCATAATTGTCGAGGATCTTCTTGACAATGGCCAGGCCCAATCCGGTGCCGCGGTGTCTGCGCCGTGTCGAGCCGTCCGCCTGGCGGAAACGCTCGAAAATGTATGGAATCGATTCCCGAGGGATCCCGCAGCCGGTGTCGCTGCACCAGGTCAGGATACGGGCGGCCTTGCTGTCGCGTGACTCGATACGGATCTGGCCACCCGGGTCGGTGAACTTGATGGCGTTCGAGAGCAGGTTGTTCAGGACGATTTCGACGTTCTTGGGGTGGGCGCAAACCATCAGCGGCTCGTCGGGCAGCGCGATCTCCAGGTCCAGGCCCTTCTGATCGAGCGAGGGGGCAAAGGTATCGCGGGCACGGACAATGACGTCGCGAAGGTCGAATTCCTGGCGGTCGGACTCGTCGGGATGAGCGCCGATCCGAATGTAGTTGAGCAGGTCGTCGATCAGATGAATCTGTCGGTCAACGTTCTTAAGCATCTGCTGGACAACGCGGGTTTGGCGGGAGTTGACCGCGCCGGTGCGTCCGCGCAGAAGCATCTCGCCGTAACCGCGAACGGTCACGAGGGGGGTCTTCAACTCGTGGCTGATCGTGCCAAGGAACTCGTCTTTGACCTGGTCGGCCTCGCGCAACTGCGCGTTGAGCGTCTCGAGCTCGCCCAGCTTGGCATGCAAATCCTCCAGCAACGCCCGGATGCGCTGTTCCTTGCGGTCGCGCACCGTTCCCATCGCCCCAAACAGAGCGCCGAACAAAAGAGGGTGGAGCAGAAAAATGATGTGCAGAGGATGGCCGAGGAGAACGCCCCTAATGTGTTGCGGGGTTGGCAACAACTGCTGGACGTAAAGATCCACGCCCACCGTCACCATCGGAATCGGCAGACCCCACAGAATGCCGAATAGGATGTAGCCGTTGCGCCGGAAATTGTAGGTGTTCCCATCGCCCAAGGCGGCCAGGAACTCCTGGACGATTGTCCAGTCTTTCCATCTCGGGACCGAGGAACCGTTTGTGACCATGACAATCTCAGTGCTGTTATCAGCACCCCCCTGCCCGCCCACTCTCAAGCACCCCAGCAACTAACAACCAGCAACCAGCAACTGCTGTAACAGTCTCGTCGGCTGCGCGTCGCACTGTCAACTGGATTTCGGACTTGTCCGCCGTAGGCGAGACTTGTCCGCCGAAGGCGGATTGCGGATTTTCGAAGGCGTTGGCTCGGGCGTCGCTGCCTGAGGGCGCGGGGAAGGCGCGAAAAAGCCTTGAAATGCGACCGCCGGATTGCCTACCTTGCACCATCCACGAGGAAGCAAGCCGTATGGAATGGCGAGAGAAAAGCTTGGCGAGTTACCGCTGCCCCAAGTGCCGCAATACGACGGCGATCGTGCGAAAGGTCAATCTGGCGAAAGGGATTCTGTCCGAGTTGCTGATTCGCGGCGGCGGCAAGTATCAGTTTGTCACCTGCAGTTTGTGCGGCTACACGGAGATTTTCGACCTGGCGGTCTATGCGAAAAAAGACGCCGTCGAACCCGCCAAGGACAAGTCTGCCGGCCTGGCCCCCGAGACCTAGCGACAGTCCTGATCCCGGACTTCCCCACGCCGCTTTCACCTTACGTCACCAGGCATGAAAACGCCGAGGGCGCGCGTTTCGTCCTCGGCGGCTAGTTCGTGGTAAAGTGAGCGACCGACGGCACGATAGAGACTGGCCAGGTCGGCCAGGTAGCGCAGGAGCGCATTGTTGTACCCGGTGCTGGCCTGGACGGCGTCGTCCTGGGCCTGGCGCACCTGGATGATTGTGCTTTCGCCTTCGCGGAACCTTCCCGTTTCGACTTCGAGGGTCCGGTCGGCCAAGGCTTTCTGCTCGCCCAGGATGTCGATACGGTCGCGGTTGGCGAGGAGCGAACGATAGAGATTGCGGACCTCTTCGGAGATATCGCGTTCGAGGCTCTCCTGTGCAATCTCAGTTTTTTCGAGCCGAAGCCGCGCCCTTCGCAGCGCCTCGCGATTGCCAACGTTGGGCAGCGGCAAATCGAACAGCGTGCCGATGGACCAGGTCCTGCGATTGTCGATGTCGCGCACATCGCTGAAGTGGGGTCCCCGTTCCGTGTCGCCGTAGCTGGCCTCCAGGTCCAGGAAAGGCCAAGTCGCGTTTCGGGCGACGTCAACGTTGATTCGCGCGCGGCGCATATCGAGATCGGCCAAGACAAGCTCGGGCCGGTTGGCCAGCGCCTCGCGCACGCCGGTCTCCTGATCGGGCAGACCCAGATCGGATAGCTCGGGAACCTGACCGGTGAACTCGCTCAAGCGAAGCGGGGTCTCGAGCGGCAGTCCCATCAAGACGAGCAGCGCGTCGAGCGAATCGAGAAACTGGGCCTGCAAAGCGCGTAAACGCTGCTGCTCGTTGAGCCACTGGATCTTGGCGCTGCCGGTTTGGTACTCGGCAAGACTATGTTCCACGCGATAGAGGTCGAGCGTATACTCGTAAAACTCCCTTCTCACGTCCACGGCCCTAAGGCTGACCTCGGCGTCCAGCTGGGCCCCGAGGATCAAGAAATAGGTGCGGATCACCGAGAGCACCAGGTCGCGGCGGCGAATCCCGTCGGTCAGAGCCGATTGAATCTGCCCGATGCGAGCCAGGCGCAGATTGGCCATCCCGACGCGAAGGCCCCCTCCGCGCAGAAGCGGCTGGCGCGCCGTGACGTCGAACGTGTTCCCATATTCGTGGCTGACTACATAGTCACGGGAAACGTCGGTCACGCGACCCGTGATGGGATCCACCGTTTCAACGCGGTAGCGTTCCCACGTGCGGGTGCGGTTCACCTCGTCGCGGATGGAAAGATCGCCGCCAGTGGGCAGGTTTTGTTGAACCTGGACACCCACGTTGACATCGTGCTGGCGGGTTCGTTCCAAGCCCGATCCTGTGCGTATACCCGTCTTGCTGTCGGTGAAGCGATAGCCGGAGAAGATGTCCACAAAGGGGACAAATTCAAACACCTCCTGGCGGTAAGTGGAGCTCGCAATTTTGACGTCGCGCTCACTGCTCTGGAGCGTGAAGCTGTGTTTCAGCGCCAGGTTCACACAGTCGTCCAGCCCAAGCGGCAGCGGCAGGCCCATGACGGTCCCCGTGGTCGGGCCGGAGAGCCAGGCTGGAATGGTCCTGGTCGTCGGCGCGGCGGCCGTCGTTGTCCCATCGGCCAGCGTGACCGTCGGCGACGTGGCGACAGTCTGCGTCGCGGCCTCTTCGGCTTGCCTGAGAAAATCCAGGAACGTCTCGTTTGGATCGGGGAGGATCTGCTCCTGTCCAGTCGCGCCTACGGCCCCCGGCGCACTCGATACAGGCTCGGCCGGCGCAGGCGTGCCGAAAAGACCGGCCGCCAGGAGAGTAAGTGTGAAGGGAATGGGCGAGAGCGCTCGCGCTCCGCGCATGGTTTTGGAGTAGCTCGACATCTGCGTTCCACCTTTTGTGAGTCGTAGTGCCTGTTGTGCTAATAGCTCCGCTTTGTGCGAAAACGGATCAGCCGGGCGGCGGCCTGACGGAGGTTTTGACAGGCAGCCTCGAGATGGCGCGAGGACTCCGGCCGCTTTTCCACTGCTTGCTGTGCTTCGCGGTGTGCGTAGCGCAGGTACCACAGTGTTTGTTTCAGGTATTCCTGCTCGCGCGCGACACCGGCAAAAACCGTCAGACGCGGGTCGCGCGGCCCACGGGGCCGCCCCTCATACTTGATGACGACTTTCTGAATCGCTGTCGGAAAAAACAGGTAGCAGATCTGCCTGTGGGGATAGTCTCGCTCGACGAGACGGCTCAACGTGAAGGTTGTGGCGTTGCCTTTGGCACCGTGGACACAGACCCAGTAGAGATAGACGTCGCCGTAGTCGGCGGCGAAACTGATCGCCGAGACGTTGGGAATCACCGGCCGGGCGTCGAATGTGTCTTCATCGACACCCGGCTCGACCTTTTGGCGGTCTATGAAATGCCACTTGTAGGAGGCCAGCGTCGAGTAGCGCTGGTCGAGTACCGCGATATAGTTGCTGACCGATCCGATGATCTCGGTGACGCGCCGACAGCGCGCGGCGAGCGTTGGCGCGTCGTTTATTGTCAGAATGTCAATACACGCGCGGATGAGCGTAAGCGCCTCGTCGGGGCTGAGCGGGGGGACGTAGCGGTAGACAAAAGGCCGAGCAGCCGGTGTCGCGGTCGGCGAAGGCGGTTTGGCGGCAGGCGCGGGAGCGGGGGGAGGTGTTTTCACGACAAGCGGCGGCGTGGTAGTTACTTGTCCGGCGGGTGCCGCCAGGGCCGGCGCAGTCGTAGGCCGCGAAGCGCCCGCGGGCGCACCGGAAGCGGTGTCGAGAGTTGCCGCGGTGACTGCAAGCATGAGCACCAGGTCCCAAAATCCTCGGTCGCGACCGCGTGTTGCGATCCGCCGGTGCCGACGTGGGCGAGCTGGCCTATCCGGACGCACGTTCCCGCCCCGTCTGCCGCCACAGGTGGCGGCGCAGCAGGTCGAGCGCAGCATTGACTGCGTAAGTTCGGTTCTCATTGCGCTTGCCCAGGAAACGCCGCTCGGCGACAGTTGTGCCATCTTCCCAAGCCAAACCAAGATAGACAAGGCCGACGGGTTTGTGCGCCGTTCCGCCCGTGGGTCCGGCGATCCCGGTTGTCGATAGAGCCCGATCGGCTTGTGCCACGCGCCGCGCGCCCTGGGCCATGGCCTCGGCAACCTGTGCACTGACCGCGCCATATCGCTCGATCAGGCTGCGCGCAACACCCAACCGCGCCACCTTTGCCTCGTTTGAGTAGGTGACGAAACCCTCCAAAAGATATGACGAAGCGCCAGCGACATTGGTTAGGCGCGAGGCGATCATGCCGCCCGTGCACGATTCGGCCACGGCGACAGTGAGTCCATTGCACTTCAGCAGGTCCCCAACCACGGATTCGAGCGTCTGGTCGTCAGTGCCGTAAACATTCTCGGGGCCAAGTCTCTCCTCGATCCGACGGTGAAATCTCCTCAGAGACTGTCGAACCTTATCCTCGTCGCCGCCGCGTCCGGTCAAGCGTATATCGACTTTTCCCACCGCGGCCAGCAAGGCGACACTGACCGACGGATCGGCATCAAACAAGTCGCCCAGCTTCGCGTTGATCTCCGATTCGGGCAGATCAATCGTGTGCAGCGTCAGGATCAAGTAGCGCTCGCTCGGCCGGAAGCGCTCGACGATGCGAGACCGAACCCAGCGGTCGAACATCGGACGCAACTCGCGCGGTGGGCCAGGCAAAGCCACCAGCGTCGCTCGCCCCTCGGTGCCTTCGATCAGGAAACCCGGCGCTGTTCCCCATTCGTTATAAAACACGCTTGCCCCGCGTGGGATCAGCGCCTGGACGCGGTTGGCGTCGGTGAAAGGACGGCCTCGGCGGGCGAACCGCTCACGCATTTGCTCGACCGCCGCCTCGTCTTCGACCAACTCCAGGCCGTAGACCCGCGCGATGGCGAACCGGTTGATGTCGTCCTCGGTCGGTCCCAGGCCGCCCGAGACGATCAGCAATTCGCACCGACGGCTGACCACGTCGAGATGGCTTTCGAGGTCTTCGATCGAATCGCCGACGACCGCGTGGTAAGCGACCGGCAGACCGATTGCGAGCAGTTGGCCGCTGAGCCACTGCGCGTTCGTGTCGGCGTAGAGTCCTTGAAGGATCTCCGTTCCCGTCGAGACAATCTCAATTCGCGGCCGATGCTTCTCTTCCATCACCAACTCTGCACAGTATCCCTCGTATGTTCATCCACCAAGGACACGAAGCGACACGAAATGTCCGGACCTTCGTGCAACTTCGTGTCCCTCGAGGGCATCATACTCAGAGAACAAGCCTTTTCCATTCGAGCCGACCAACGCTGCCGAAATTGATCAGCAATCCGACTCGCAGGCCCGTCGCTTTGAGATAGTTAAGCACTTGTGATTCTTCCTTGCCGGACAGCCTCTCCAGTGCCTTTAACTCCACGATGACCTTCTCATAGCACACTAGATCGGCAGCGTATTCCTTTCTCAACGGCTGACCTTTGTAGGAAATCCTGAGTGGTTTCTGAGGCTCGAAAGGGATACCCTGAAGCCTTAATTCGATCTCCATTGCTTCCTGATACACTGGCTCCAAGAAACCGTGGCCGAATTCCTTATGGACCTCGATCGCGGCCCCGATAATGGCGTATACCTCATCCTTTAGAAGAAGCTCTGTCATTCTTTCGTGCTCCTTCGTGTTCTTCGTGGACAGCTGCCAATGAGCAGGCGTGTTATCCGTGTTTCTGCAGGAGATGGTTAGCAATCACGTGCGAAAGATCAATGACGAATCAACCGCACCCATCCGGAACATTCCGGCGTTGCCGCCGTTCCCAAAAATGAATCTCTCCGCGCCACAAGATACGGGTGCGGAGAGATGGAGCGTACAGCCTGAGGCCGGCTTGCCCAAAGGCTGATTTTAGAACTTCACGCGGTAGACGTCCTGGCCTTCGACTGTATTGCTCATGATCTGGTTGAGCATGAAGTCCGCATTGACGCCCTGGTTGCGCACGTTCCACTCGTCCAGTTGCAGGCGCAGATTGGCGCGTTTGCCGGCTTGCTCGGCGGGTTTCTCGGCCGCCTCTGGTCTTCTTGGCTGCGGCGGTGGTGGCGGCGTGTAGCCCTGCAGGGGCAGTTGGCCGCGATAGAAGGCATACTCGTCGCCATACCGGGCGATGACGGTGACCCGGCCCTTGATGTCGTCGGCAACAAAGATGCCACGGAGGTCCGTTTCGCCAGAGGAGAAATCCTGGTTGCCCTCGCCGATGACCTTGACGTGGGCCTTGGCCAGATAGAGCTTCGAAGCGCGCTTGTAGATGTTGGCGCGCACGCGCCCCGACGCCGGGTCTTCCTGCACGTCGATTCCCAGGTCGCCGCGCAGTATCATGGTCGAGCGGTTCAGCTCGTCGCCTTTGGCCATGACCAAGAACGCTCCCTTTTCCTTCAGTTCGAGCGGCACCGAGGTTTTCTTGTCCATGTAATCTACGCCCTCGCCCAAAGCAACCGACTTGGCGACATACGGCTCGATGCCCGCGAGGTCCACGTCGGCGATGTTGTTGAGATTGCGACGCGTCAGATAGAGCTTCATCAGGTCCACGCGAAAGGCGCGCAGGTCGAGCTGCTTAACGTTGCGGTAGGTGACAGCGACGTGCGGTTGCTCGGCCGTGCGGAACATGGCGACCTCGGCCAGATCGAGCCGCTTCTCCTTGAAATACTCGATTGCCTCGCGCGCATCGGCGAACTTGTCCTTGACGCGCTCGTACTCGACGATCGCCTCAACAGGCTTAGCCTGCGCGTGATAGATCTGGCCCATGATGTAGATCGCCAGGTCGCGGTTGTCGCTATAGTCAAGGGCCGGCAACCCGTCGGGGCCTGCGCCGCCGGGCGTCGGATACTTGTCCGTCGAGACTCGCTCGCAGAGCGCCAGCGCCTGATCGTAACGGCCGTTGATGAAGTGGCCGTAAGCCTCGACGTACTGGTAGCCGTCGAGGAAACTGCTCGTGGCATAGCGTTTCTGGAAGCGCCGACAGAGCGCCACAACGTCGTTGCTGGCCTCGAGGTCGAGGTAGGCGTTGGCCATCGAGAAGGCAGCCTCTTCGACCGTCGGGTTCTCGGGATAGTTGGCGATGTATTCGTCGAGAAGCATGATCGTGCGCCCGAGCAGGTCCTCGCGTGTAATCTTTTTCTCTCTCAGCTCGGCATAGTCACCCATCTTGTTCGAGGTGGCATAGACCAGCTGCGACAGCGAGTAGAGCGACCGCTGGACGACCTCGAGGTCGGGATAGATGTGGCAGAGGTTGTGGAGGAAATCCACGGCGGCGAGGAATTCGCCCTGCTTCCGCAGCTCGCCCGAGATGTTGGCCTCCTTGAGGAAAGACGATTCGGCCGTGCCGCGATAGACCTGGTAGGCGCGCTCGAACTCGCGCAACTCCTCGTAGGCGTGCGCCACCCGCATGATCTGCTCGAATGTCAGGACCTTCTGGGGATACCTCTCGTAGATGATCTCGAAGTAGTTGACGATACGGTTGGGGTCGCCGCGCTCGATGTTGACCGCCAGGAGTGTCTCGACCGCCTTTTCGTATGGCTCGGGGTCGAGCTCCCAGTTCGCAAGCAGTGTTTCGAGCAACTCGTTGGCCCGGTCGTATTCCTTCTTCTCGTAAACGCGCAAGCCCAGGTTGTAATACTCGTCGGGCGTTAGCTTGTATTCGTCTTTCGACTCTTGGCCCGCCGGCAACACGGCCAGGTCGTAGGTTGGCGAAATGAAAAGGTCCGACGGGTCGTAGGCGTTGCGCAGCTGCGAGGGCAGGACCTTGTAGCTGCCCGTCACGTGGCCGTAGAGGTCGTAATAGACGTTCGTGCTGCCGCGTTCGCCGATGTAGAAGGTGATTTCGCCGTCTCCGATCTCATAGTGCAGGAAATCGCCGCGGACGCTGTTGGGAAGCACCGTGCAACCCTCGGGGATCGGCTCGGTCAGGACCAGATAGCGTTGCTCGGCCCGGTAGCGGTGGTCGAGCGAAACGGAGACATGCGTGTACTGGCCCGCCGGCAACTGCGCCACTTCATTGCGGAAGAAGCGGTAGTTGCGCGCGACGCCGAAGCCGCGCGGGATTTTCTTGCCGTCGTAGATCAGCTCGGCCGGTTCATAGTAGCGTCTCACGGCGTAATCAGGTTGGGGCGGCTTGAGCTTCTCGAACTCGCGCGTGAAGCCGCTGAGAACGCACGAGTAGGCGTAATCGCCCTGGCCCTTGAAGCGCAAATCGACGCGGTTGGCCTTCTCGCCGATCCAGCGGGGCGGCACAT
>Ga0111193_1045_pt1 | contig 11329 bp, 7 predicted proteins | sample DeeMarSWOR324_28_FD_80361 | JGI IMG/M metagenome (GOLD analysis project Ga0111193, IMG submission 80361) | candidate division BRC1 bacterium SM23_51 | reverse complement strand
CGTAGGGAATCCGGCAACAGGCACGCCACACCCCCAGCGCAAAAGAGGAGGCGTCGAGTCTCGCAATGGGCAAATCAAATTCCTGCCGGTCGCCCGCGAGATATTCCACAATCTGCCGCTGGGCCAGTTCAAGAATCGCGGCCGCCTCGGATGGAACGGCGCTACGCGGCAGGCGGCGCAGCTCGCGCTCGACGACCTGAGCATTCGAGTGGGGCAAGACGACACGTACAAGACCGTCACGCGTCGCTGCGGCGCCGACATAGCCCCAGGGTGTGGGAAAGACCTTGTGAGCCACATGTAATGCCATTTTCCCTGTCGCTCAACGGACAATGAAAAATCGACAACCGACAACTGAAAACCAACAATACCTAACTCAAAGTGTCCGAATTCCGATAGCACAGACCTTCGTGCCCAGTCAAGCCGGGGCACGACAAAGCGGCGTCAAGCCGCCGCACTCCATATTCAAGCCATCGTCGTGCCTGTTTCGCAAGCAACGCGGCAAAGAACGGGCACTTTGAGTACCTAACCAAGATCACGACCTGGAACAGATGCTGCGCAAGATAGAGAAAGCGTGGCTCAGGGCTGCATTGATAATTGCCAGTTGTCCGTTGCCAGTTTTTTCATTTCACGGCGGTGGCGTTTGCGCGAAAACTTCAGTGGCCGGCAGCAACAGCGCGGCGACACATGCGGTCATGTTGCAGGCGAAGAAGCCGGCAAACATGGCCGGCAGCCCGAGACGCGCCAGTTCGACCCGCCGCTTGGGTGCAAGAATCGTCAGGCCGCCCAGGGTGATTCCCACCGACCCGAGATTGGCAAAGCCGCAGAGAGCATAGGCCGCGATGACGACCGACCGCGGGCTGAGCGAGGAAGCCATGGCTTGCAGATCCAGGTAGGCGAGGAATTCGTTGAGGATTGTCTTGGTTCCCATCAGTTGGCCGACCTGGACGGACTCGCTCGCCGGAACGCCCATCAGCCAAGCGAGCGGGCAGAACACCCAGCCGAAAATCTTCTGGATTGTCAGCGGCTCGGCAGCGAGAGGAACTCCGATGCCACAGTACCGCAGGATGTCGTAAACCGCGGGGCTGAGATACGCCAGAATGCCATTGGCCATGGCGACCAGGGCGATGAAGGCGATCAGCATGGCGATGACATTGAGCATCAGTTTCATGCCTTCCGAGGCGCCGCCTGCCGCTGCATCCACAACGTTGTCGTAAGGCGAATCGAGTTTGACGCGAATCGTCCCGGCGGTTTCGGACGTCTCGGTCTCGGGATAAAGCAACTTGGCGAAGACCAGGCCGGCGGGTGCGGACATGACGCTGGCTGCCATCAGGTGGCCCGCGATATTGGGCACGTATTCGTGGAGGAAGCTGATGTAAGCCGCCATGACACCGCCGGCAACCGTGGCAAACCCTGCCGTCATGACGGCCATCAACTCCGAGCGCGTCATGCTGGGCAAGAAGGGCCGAACCATGAACGGCGCCTCGGTCATGCCGACGAAGATGTTGGATGCGGCCGCAAGCGACTCGGTGCCGCTCGTCCTCATTGTTCGCGCCATGACCCACGCGAAGGCCCGTACGATCACCTGCATGATTCCCAGGTGGTAGAGAATGGCCATGAGACTGGCGAAAAAGATGATCGTGGTCAGGATCGCGAGGGCGAAAATGGCCGGTTGGCGCGCTCGATCGGCCAGATCGCCAAAGACGAACTGCGCCCCCTCGTTCGCATAGTCCAGCAGCGCCAGGAAGGCAGCGTTGAGAACATCGAAGAACTTCTCGCGGGCGGGAGTTCGGAGAACGATCAAGGCAAAGGCAAACTGCAATCCGAATCCCCAGGCGATGATCCGCCATTGGCGCAATGCCTCGCGCCGGTTGCGCGAGACCAGCAGGCAAAAGCCGATCATGAAAATCATGCCGAGGATGGGCTGGAAATACTGCACGCGCGACCTCTTCGGGGAGTGCTCAGTCAGACGTGCCCGCCCGCCGAACGGTGGGCCACTGGCCCCGGTCGGCGCGATAGTGGAATCCGGCGCGGCAAGGATCAAGCGCAAAGTGGGAACCGAAAAACCTTTTGACAATATGCCCCCCGTCTCCTAGCAAAAATGAGTCGAGGCGCGCGGAAAGGGCCTGCCCGTTGAGTAATTATTTCCGTCAGTGCCTTCCTCTTTCGTTATCGTCGGCGCCAGACAGTACTGGGCAACCGTCAGCGAGGTGGCAGGGTTGTTCGCGACACACTGAGGTTGCCCTTTCATGGATTCGGCGTATGTCCAGGGGCCGGCCCACCGATCCAGCCGAGCAGGTATCTCAATGTCCCGCAAACAGTCGAGGAATGCTCGAAGCATGAACGAGCGCGAGATCGTCATTTATGTTTGTCACAACAGTGTGCCAGCCGGCACTTCAGTGTCCGCGCTTGCTCGTCAAGCCGCGAACCGCAGAGAGGAAGCTTCTGCCACGGCAATCACAGCAGTGGTGCGCGAGGTGCCTTGCAGCGGAAAGATTGATCCGATCTACCTGCTCAAAGCGTTCGAGGGCGGTGTGCGGGGTGTGGCCGTGATCACGTGCCCGCTGGGAGAGTGCCACCTGGCGGAAGGTAACATGCGCGCCCAAGTGCGCGTGGGCCTTCTTGGGCGTTTGCTCGACGAAATCGGTTTGGGCCATGAGCGCCTGCTTTTGCTGCATTGTGCCACAGGGCAAGAAGGGCGCGATGTGCCGACGTTGATCGAGCAGGCGGTGGCCGGATTGAGCGCGCTGCCCGAGAATCCCCTTCGAAAAACAACGAAAGCACTGGCGAGGGAGCCGAAATGACAGCCGAAACAGGGCAGTTGCAGCGGGTTCTCAGCGAGGGACAGTTGGCCATTGTCGTGGAGTGCATACCACCTGCCGCACGGCAGGCTCCCGACGCCGAGGCGGTCAAGAAAACCGCGGCGGTCCTTCGGGACAAGGTGGATGCCGTAGGGGTCGTGGATAATCGCTCGGAGATCCTGATGTCGGCCGTGGCAACGGCAGCCATTCTCCAGGCCGAAGGGATCGAGCCGATTGTCAACGTGACCACGCGCGACCGCAACCGGATCGCTCTGATGTCGGACGTGATCGGTGCCCGCGCGCTCGGATTGCGCAATTTCCTTTGCACGTCGGGCGATCACCAGACGCTGGGACGCGAACGCGCGGCGCGCAACGTGTTCGATCTCGATTCGATCCAGCTCCTGGCGACCCTCGACCGCTTGCGCCGTGATGGCGTGGTGTTTGGGGACGAATCACAGGCTGGAAGCCTGTCCCACCGACCGTGCGACCTTTACCTCGGCGCCGTCGCCAGCCCAGACGCCGATCCCCAGGAGCTGCAGGCGATCCGACTGGCCAAGAAAGTCGAGGCGGGGGCTGATTTTCTGATCACCCAACCCGTCTTCGATGTCGATCGCTTCGGTAAGTGGCTTGACTCTCTCGAGCCATCTCAGATCGCCGAGAAAGCCGCGATCCTGGCAGGGATTCTCGTGCCGCCGTCGGCGGCTCGCACACGCGAGATCCGTGAGAATGTGCCCGCCGGCTGGCGGGTCGAAATTCCCGATGCAGTGATCGAACGGCTCGAATCCGTTCGGCCGGAACAGCAGCGCGACGAAGCCATCAGCCTCGCGGTTGAGTTGATCGGTCGGCTGCGCGCGCTGAAAGACATCCGGGGATTCTACCTGATGACCGACGGCGATGCCGCGGCAGCGGTCGAAGTGATCGAGCGAGCGGGTCTGCGGAGTGATCGCTGATGCCCGAGCGCTATCAAATAGAGACCGAAAGCGCCCCGCCACGATTCCGGCCCGTGGGACGGTTGGGCATCGTGGATTGGCGCGAGGACTGCGCGGGCTGTCACAACTGCGTCAAGCGCAGTTGCATTTACGACCTCTATCGCAACGAAAACGCCTATTTGCAGGGCACGCGCGGTTTTCTCGACTATGTCTATCAGTGCAAGGGATGCCTGAGCTGTGTGCAAAACTGCACGAAGGCCCTGCTCACGCGGATCGTCAACCCCGACTATGAGCGGCTGGGCGACGAATACTACACGCCCGCGATAATACTGGTGACCTGGTTCCAGGCCGAGACCGGGCGAATCCCCGTCTCAGGAACCGGATACGGCGGGCCGTTCGCGGGGCGCGGCTTCGACGCCATGTGGACCGATATGTCGGAGATCGTTCGACCGACACGCGATGGAATTCACGGGCGCGAGTATATCAGCACGTTGGTGGACATCGGCCGCAAACCGCCCTTCTTGCGCTTCAACGATGGGCAGGTCGTTGGACCTGCGCCGGCGCTGATCCAGTCGCCCCTGCCAATTCTTTTGGACTGCTGTGTTTTCCAAAGCGGCCTAAGCGCGAAGCGCGCCAGCCCTAGGCTCCGTGCAGCCGCGGTCGAGGTGGCCGACCGAACGGGTACCTGGGCGGTCGTGCCCGAGGAAGAAATCGGCGAGGCGTTCGGCCCCGAGCGCCACCGTGTTGTCCCGTTGCTGTCGGAGGGCGACGAAGGGCTGAACGAGAGCCTGATCCGAGCCTCGCGGATGGTGGAGGTACGCGACAGCGCGCGCGTGTTCGAGACGATCGCCAAGATCAAATCTCTTCACCGCGATGTGATCGTGGCGATCCGTGTTGCGGTGGAGACTGGCTGTGCGGATCGCGTGAGCGAACTGGCCAAGCAGGGCGCCGAAGTGGTTCACGTCGTATTCGATCCGCACGGCCGAGAGCAAGGCGAGGTCTCAGGTTTCAAGTTTCAGGTTTCAGGTTCTGATGCGCGCCATGCGCGGACGGTCTTGCGCGAGATCCACGGTCGGCTGGTCGAGCAGGCGATCCGCGACGAGGTGACGTTGATCGCCAGCGGCGGGATTGCGGTCGCCGAGCACATGGCCAAGGCGATCATCTGTGGCGCCGACCTGGTGGCAATCGACCTGCCGATGATTATCGCACTGGAATGTCGGCTGTGCCGGGGCTGTGAGCGCGGCCAGCCGTGTCCCGTCGAGTTGCAGAACATTGAGCACGACTATGCGGTGCGCCGGATGACGAACCTTCTCGCCGCATGGCATTTGCAGTTGCTCGAAGTGATGGGGGCGATGGGCATGCGCGAGGTGAGGCGACTTCGCGGCGAGACCGGGCGCGCGATGTTTCACGACGATCTCGAACGCGAAATCTTCGCACCACTTTTCGCAAATCCTGAAACGTGAAACCTGAAACCTGAAACCTGAAACGTGAAACCTGAAACGTGAAACCTGAAACGTGAAACCTGAAACCCGGAACAAACCATGAGCCTTTCGGTTGAGACAATAGAGACAACACACCGGGCGCGGCCCGAGATCCGGCCGGCACCACCGCGCTATCGCAACGAAATCGGCAAGTTCCGCGTCTATCGCACGGCGGCGTGCCAGCGATGCGGGCTGTGCGTCAAGCTGTGTCCCCACGGCGTCCACGGACCGGCGCGGGGCAGCAAGATGCCGCTGCCGCGCGACTACCGCTGCATCGGCTTCGCGTGCCGCGAAACGGATCATTACTGCATCGAAGCGTGCCCCAACAGCGCGCTGCAACTGGCGACAAACCCGGCGTTCGAGACGTTGGGCGATTGCCGCTGGCCGGCCGATCTGCTGGCCAGCACCTGGTGGGAAGCCGAGACGGGCCACATGCCGGGCCCACACCTGGAGTCGGCCATTGGCGCTTCGGGCGGCGGGTTCGACCGGTTGCGATTCCGCTTTCTCGGCAATGCTGTCGGTGGGCCCGACTCTCCAGTCGGGCCGTCTCTCGGTATGTCCGACCGGCAGGTCGGACATACCGAGCGGGACAAGAGTGTCCCGCCTACCGACTTGAGCCGCGATAAGATTTCCACGCAACTCATTCTGAATCGCCGCAATGACGGCCGCTCGCCGACAGTCATCGACGTCCCATTTTACGGCGGCGGGATGTCGTTCGGGTCGGTCAGCATCCACACGATGCTCGCCAAAGCGCGGGCGGGGGCGGCGTGGAATACGTTCACCTGCACGGGTGAAGGCGGCTATCCCGACCCGCTGATTCCTTACGCCGACCACGTCATCACGCAAGTGGCGACGGGATTGTTCGGCGTGCGCGAGGAGACGATCCAACGCACACCGATCATCGAGTTCAAATACGCGCAGGGCGCCAAACCCGGCCTGGGCGGACACCTCTTGGGCGACAAGGTAACGCCGTCGGTGGCGGCGATGCGCGAAGCAGTCGTCGGCTACCCGCTGTTCTCGCCATTCCCTTTCCACAGCGTCTATTCGGTCGAGGATCACAAGAAACACCTCGATTGGATCGCCCAGGTCAACCCGCGTGCGCTGCTGTCGGTCAAGGTCTCGACACCAACCGACGTGGATATGGTTGCAGTGGGCAGCTACTATGCGGGAGCGCACATCATCCACCTCGATGGAAGCTATGGGGGAACCGGGGCGGCTCCCGACATCGCCAAGAAGAACATCGCGATGCCGATCGAGTACGCCATCCCGCGCGTCCACCAGTTCCTGGTCGCCGAGGGTATCCGCGACGAGATCACCGTGATCGCCAGCGGCGGCCTGCGAACGGCGGACGACGTGGCTAAAGCCATCGCGCTGGGTGCCGACGGAGCCGTCATTGGAACCTCCGAGATGGTCGCGCTTGGTTGCGTTCGGTGCGGCAATTGCGAGAGCGGCCGGGGGTGCGCACGCGGCGTGGCCACGACCGACGCTGGGCTGGTCGATCTCATGCCGCTCGAATGGGCAACCCAGCGCCTGGTCAATATGTACAACGCCTGGCGCGAACGGCTGGTCGAGATCCTGTGGCGGCTGGGACTGCGCTCGGTGGCCGAACTGCGCGGCCGGACCGACTTGCTGCTCCATCTCGACTATGCGGTGAGGAATGGAGTGCAGAGCACAGAGTGCTGAGTGCTGAGTGCTGAGTGCTGGGTGCTGGGTGCTGGGTGCTGAGTGAACCACAGCAAGGAAGGATCGGTGGCGACGGAGCCGAGGCAATGGACCGTGCAGAAGCGCTGCTGACCAGGCTCCGGCCTTCGCTTGCCGCACCCAACACTTGTTTCTCGCGACTGGGCATCAAGAGGCAGCAATGGGCAAAGTAGAGCGATTTGAGGACTTGGTTGCCTGGGAGAAAGCCAGAGCGCTAACCCGATCTATCTACGAGGTTAGCCGGCAAGGCGCTTTCGGGAAAGACTACGGTCTTGCCGGACAAATGCAACGTGCGGCTGTCTCCATCATGTCCAATATTGCTGAGGGTTTTGAACGGAGCAGACTAGCGGAGTTTCACCAGTTTCTTTCGATTGCAAAGGCCTCCTGTGCAGAACTCCGTTCTCAACTCTATGTTGCTTTTGATGCCGGTTACTTGAACCAAAGCGGGTTCGACAGACTCCTCAACCAAGGGGAAGAACTTGCTCGCATTCTTGGCGCTCTTCGTGGCTCGGTCGCAAGGCGCAGGGATCAGCAAAGGAAAAAACCATGAGCCGGCGCGGATCGTTCGAGCCTCAGTACTTGCCACTTAGCCCATCGCGCCCAGTATCGAAAGAGGGCATCGACGCACTGCTGCGGTCGCGCAGCTCTCTAAACACAGCACCCAGCACCCAGCACCCAGCACGCGAGGCCGAAGGCGGCTGCGGCGTGACCGGGTTCGCGTGCAGCATTCCGGTGCGCGGCCGCCACATCTACGAGCCATCCATCCACATGCGCAATCGCGGCAACGGCAAAGGCGGCGGTATCGCGGCCGCCGGGCTCGTACCTGAAGACCTCGGTGTCTCGCGCCGTCTGCTGGACGAGGATTACATACTCCAGGTCGCACTGCTCGACCCGGCGGCGCGCGGACCGGTCGAACGCGAATTCATCGAGCCCAATTTCACCGTTGATGCCGGCGGGCCGGTCGCAACGGTTGACGACTACCGCGATGTCCCGCTCCTGGAAAGCCAACCGCCCGACGTGTTGCGTTATTTTGTTCGCGTCAAGCCGGACGTGCTTGAGCGTTTCATTGGCGAGAATGAACTTCAGGACTTGTCACCCCGTCAGGCCGAAGACGAGTTCGTTTATCAGAATTCATTTCGCCTGAACCAGCGCTTCTATGCCTCGCTCGGCGAAAAGCAGGCGTTCGTTCTCTCGCACGGACGCAATCTACTGGTTCTAAAGATCGTCGGCTATGCCGAGCAGGTTGTTCAATACTATCGCATGGAGAACACGCGGGCACACGTATGGATCGCCCACCAGCGCTATCCAACCAAGGGACGGGTCTGGCATCCGGGCGGTGCGCACCCGTTTGTTGGGCTGAACGAGGCATTGGTCCACAACGGCGACTTCGCGAACTACTACTCGGTCGGCGAGTACTTGGCGCAGCGCAACATCCGGCCGCAATTCCTGACCGACACCGAGGTTTCGGTTCTGCTGTTTGACCTGTGGAATCGCGTCTACCAATACCCGGTCGAACACATCATCGAGGCGATGGCACCGACGACCGAGTTGGACTTCGACCGGCTGCCCGAGGAGAAGCAACACATCTACCGCAAGATCCAGGCGGCGCACATTCACGGTTCGCCCGATGGCCCCTGGTTTTTCATCATCGCCCGCAGCCTGCCCGAGACAGGCCAGTATCAGCTTCTTGGGATCACCGATACGGCGATGCTGCGGCCGCAGGTCTTCGCGCTCCAGGAAGGCGAAGTCTCGATTGGCCTGATCTGCTCGGAGAAGCAGGCGATCGATGCGACGCTCGGCAGCCTCGCGGCCGAGGACCCGCGTTTCTGTCCCGTGGCCGATCGCTATTGGAATGCGCGCGGCGGCAGCCACACCGACGGCGGCGCGTTTATGTTCACCATCGGCGAAGGACGGGCAAAGAGCAATGAACAGGGGCTGAATCTTGTTTGCACCGACAAGTTTGGACGGGTCGTTTCGGCACCCGCGGGCAAGCCCGACATTACTGTTGGTAGGCCCGACTCTCTAGTCGGGCAACGCGTCGGTATGACCGACTCCAGGGTCGGCCATACCGAGCGGGACAAGAGTGTCCCGCTTACCAACACCGACCATAACTCGAAACCCGAAACCCGAAACCCGAAACTCGAAGGCCGCGAGCAAGTCGGTTCGCTGCTCGCCCAGGGTGACTCCCAAACGGTTCTTTCACTTTTGATCGAAAGCCTTTCGGCCGACGGATACGAAGGGCTGCGTGGGCTGGCGACGCTGGTAACCAAACTTGTGACTGACGACACGAACCGCAAGACGGCAATCGAGGCCCTGACGCTGGCCAACAACCGCCGCTATGACACGCGCGACAAGAAACGCAGCTGGGTTCTGCATAGAATCCGATCGGCGCTCCATCGGGTGTTCGAAGGCGTGACACTGCTCGACGGTCCCGCTCCGAGCCGCTATCGGCGCATCACGGCGGAACAACGCAAGACACTGCGCGCGCCGTTGGCGGGCGAGCAGGTTCTGGTGATTGACGCGCGCGGCTTTCCGGCCGAAGGCACGGGCTGCGACGCCGCCCTGATGGTCGAAGCCTATCGGCTTGGCTGGCGACGGTTCATCTCCTACGCGGCATGCGGCCAGAGATTTCACGGCTGCGGGTTTGGCCCGAGCACGCGCGACGTTCGCATTGATCTATACGACAACCCGGGCGACTACACGGCATCGGGCATCGACGGCCTCGAGCTCCACGTTCATGGCAACGCGCAGGATCAGGTGGGGCAGATCGCCAAGAGTGGTACGCTCGTCGTCCACGGCGACGTCGGACAGACGTTTCTCTACGGCGCCAAAGGCGGCGAGATCTACGTTCTTGGCAACGCGGCGGGCCGACCGCTGATCAACGCCGTCGGCCGACCGCGCGTGGTGATCAACGGCACGTGCCTGGACTTTTTGGCCGAGTCGTTCATGGCCGGCGATCCGCACAATGGCGGTGGGTTTGTCGTTCTCAACGGCATGGCGTTCGACGACAATGGGCAGCTGCGCGAACAACCGCTCCCCTACCCCGGCAGCAACCTGTTCTCGCTGGCCTCGGGCGGGGCCATCTACGTGCGTGATCCCCACCGCCACCTGGTCGCGGCCCAGTTGAACGCCAGTCGGTTTGCCGAATTGAACGACGCAGACTGGCGATTGATCCTGCCCTACCTGGAAAAGAACGAGAAGCTGTTCGGGATCTCAATCGAGCGCGACTTGCTCGTCGTTAACGGCAAGCGGCGTTCGCCCGGTGAGATCTACCGCAAAGTCGTGCCTTTGGGTGTCAAAGAGCTAGACGCCGAGCTGGAAGGTCTGGGGGAGTAGGAAAACAGAGGTCAGAAATCAAAGGCGAGGCGTTGGAAAGAACATTCCTGAACGTGAACGTGCCCATGAAGATGCACGAAAAACAAGGAAAGACGCGACGGCAAGGTCGCGCGTATTCGAAGGAAGATCGGTGAAGCGAAAGTGGAACAAGAATCGCTGATCGAGGAACTGGAACGGCGTGAAGAAACACGCATCAGCGCCTGCTACCAGTGCCAGAAATGTGCCAGCGCCTGCCCGATTAGTTTCGCCAGCGACTGGCTGCCCAGCCAGATCATTCAATTGATCCGGCTGGGCTGCGAGCGCGAGGTTTTGGCATCGCGGGCGATTTGGCTGTGCGTGACGTGCGCGGCCTGCACGGCGCGCTGTCCGATGGGGATCGACCTGGCGCAGGTGATGGATGTCTTACGGCGTCGGGCTGTAGAGGAGGGTGCAGTACCGGCCAAAACGCCCGAAGCGCTATTTAACGATGCTTTTCTCAAAAGCGTCCGTCGCCACGGGCGCGTCTACGAGATGGGCATGATGACCAGCTACAAGCTGCGCAGCGGCGCGCTCATGCAGGATGTCGAGAAGCTGCCCAAAATGGTGGCAAAGGGCAAGATCGCGCTGCTGCCGCCCAAGGGCGGCGACCGCCAAGCGGTGCGCCAAGTTTTCAAGCACGGGGCAAAGGACAAGAAGCAATAGAAGGAAGGTATCTCTGCTGTATGGCAGCAAGGTTCGAGAACGTAAACGTGAACGAGCACGAGTACGAGAATAGGGCGGCGACGTGAAATACGCATTCTTTCCAGGTTGTTCGCTCAGTTCGACGGCGCGCGATTTCGGCAAATCCACCTACGCGGTTTGCGAGCGGCTGGGCATCGAGCTCGAGGAGATTCCCAACTGGACGTGCTGCGGCTCGTCGCCGGCCCATGCGAGCGACGCAACGCTGGCCGTGGCGCTGCCGGTTGTGAACCTGGTCAAGGCCGAGAGCATGGGCTGCGACGTCGTGACAACGTGCGCGGCGTGCTACAGCCGGTTGCGAACCGCCAGCGACGAGATGTCGCGCGCGAGCGATCTTCGCCGGCGCGTGGACGAGGCAACAGGAGCG
>Ga0111193_1037_pt1 | contig 11420 bp, 8 predicted proteins | sample DeeMarSWOR324_28_FD_80361 | JGI IMG/M metagenome (GOLD analysis project Ga0111193, IMG submission 80361) | candidate division BRC1 bacterium SM23_51 | reverse complement strand
AACCAGCCGGTCGCGGGCGAGCTAGTCGGCCTCGGGACGAGGGACTCGCGTCGTGGGGCGGCGATGGTGTCCTCCCGCGCGAGCTGATCGCCGAGCCGGCGCCCGGCCGCGACGGAAATGGCACCCTATCGCGGAATGAGACTATCCGACGCGGTGGGTGCGCGGGCGGATGTCGCCACCCTCGGCGTGGCGGGCCGTGCAAAAAAACCGCTGGCACGTACGTTGGCCCAACGACCAGCCATCTCGCGCCCGGTCGGTGCGTGCAAAACCAGCGGCCGTTGTGATGGGTGTAGAAACAGCTATTCACGTAGAAGATGTCGTAGTCGATCCCAACCACGTAGTCGCAACCAATACGGTCGCTATAGACGACCATCGGTGTTGCAGGCACGACATAGGATGGCGGAGGCGGTAGGTCGTTATAGTGGATTACGGCATAGGAGCCGGGAGGTGGGGACGGCATACAGCCTGCCATCAAGCAGATCAAGCCCATCGCAAGGATGGCGACCATGATCGGTCGTCGCGCCCCGGTACTTACGCTCATGTCAGCGCCGCTTGTGCCGGTTGCATCTGCCGGCAGTCGCCCACGTCTTGAGCATTTCCTCACACTGTCCGCTATTTGATCTCTGCCGTACATTTGCGCCCTCCTAGAGCGGGTCTGTTTGCTTCCACCAGTATCGTGTAGCAAGTTTGACGCCTGGGAGGGCTGGCCGTGCGTGAGGTTAGGTCCGCGTTGACGTAGTGGCTGGCACCCCGGCCCGAATGCGGTCTGGTTTCGCGGTGTTCTGGTGCCTCCGAGGCGGGAGACCGACAGAAACGTGGGCAGGAGGCGGAGGCCTGGTTTCGTGGAGGAACTCTCGTCAAATCAATGATCGAGACTTCGGGCCACCAAGACTCGGCAGGGCGCTTGCGTCCTTTGGGGCTGGATCGGCACCAATTGCCGACGCTGATCGCTGGCTGAAGTACGAATGGCCGTTTCCTAAATCTGGCCCACCTGAGCCAGCGAAGCGAGTACGGATTACGAACACAGGCGTGTCCGGAACCACGACAGGTGAGTCGGGGGCCAAGTGCCACTCGGACATCGCAAGCGGTCTACTTGTCGAGTGGTCATCTGCCATCGAGGAAGCGACCGCGAGAACAAACAACCCCGACGCGCATTTGGAAGCGACAAAACTACGAACCCGGCCAGAACCAGCCAGGAGTCTCTCGGAGATCCATAAAGAAGCAAGCCGTTGGAATGTAGCGCAGGCATCCTGCCTGCATTTCTCCGGGATTCTTGGGCAAGAAGGCAGGCATCCGCCGACCGGCGGATTGCGCTACAAGTTCTCCGACAAACTGCTGGGCCACGGAAGGCAAGCCCGCGACCGCGGCGGTCTGAGTCGAACGGCGAGTGGCGAGTGGGCAGAACAGAGATATGGAATGTAAATATACACATTTGAAGGAGAACGTCCTGCCCCCTTGTTCCTATCAGTCACTTGACGAGTTGCGTCGCGCGATCCACAAGTATCAGCGGTGGCCAAACAAACAAAAACACCACCTGTTTTCTGTGGATCGGCCTAGTCTGACCGGATTGTTGGGTTTCCGGTTTCGCCGGTTCGCCGGACCGAAGCTGTCAATCCGTTTGCCACCGGCCTTTCTGAGGGCAGTTCGCTCTGTCCTGGGAAGACCTTTGTGAAGTTTTCCAAATGCTACTCTAGCGAATTGCGCAGATCACCTTGCCCAAAGGCCCGCAATCTCCAAGATAGGAACCTAGCATTTTCGAACCTTCGGCCTTGTATGCTGGCGCCGCAGTGCCGGTCTGGACCACATAGCCGGGTTCCAGCGCATCGCCGCGATCGACGACCTGATTGGCTAGCCACAGCAGCGAATTCCACGGACTGCCCATCACATTCGTGGCGGCGCTTTCGGCAACTGTCCTACCGTTTACGCCCAGTCTCAGGGTAAGGGCGTCCACGTCAACCTCGCTCGGAGCCATGGCCGGGCCGAGCACGAATATGTATGCACCCACGCCGTTAGCCACTTGGTCTGCGACCACGGGTTTGGCTTGTCGCGAGTCGAACCGCTCGCTGCCGATGTCAAAGGAGGCGTGCACCCACTTCACATGCGGTTTCAATGCCTCGATACTACTGATGGGTTGATCGATTTTCTTGCCGATGGTGAAGGCGACTTCCGTTTCTATGATGAGCGCTGTGAATTCGCTCGCTTCCAGCACCGAGCCGCTGGGTATGCGCTGGAGCTGGAAGAGAGGACCGCTTGCCGGTGCAGGGATGCCAAACTGTTCCTGCGCTGCTTTGCTTGCATAGGCAACCTTGTATCCGGCCACGCTGCCCGAGTCCCTCGTGAGCCGTCTTGCCAGTGCCCCCTGAATTCTGTAGGCCTCGCCGAGCGAGAACGATCCGTAGGTATGCGTCAGGGGCGGAATCAGTGTCCTTGTTCTTCGTCCGGTCAGCATCTCATCGATCATGGCCTGCACATTGGCTATCGTCACGATGTCATCCACTGTTGAACGAGACTGGCGTTGTCCCGCGCTACCCGCCGCTGCCGTATTGGCAAGCCAAAGCACTCCCAACACGAACAAGCATGCCACTCGCGATTCTCGACTGCGCATCGTTCCGTCCCCTTTTCCCTGAATGTTCGAGCCCGACCGACTGATCACGTCATGCGGCTCGTTTCAGTTTCCAGCGAAACCGCGCCACATGTCAAGATAGCTTTTGGCTTCGCATGCTCGCCCATTTGGCTCTTGACCGCCGAGTGCCTCGCTGAAATTGTAACCCCGCAAAGATCGCTGCCTTGATTGTCCCGTCGAGCAGAAGCGAAGAGGACTCGTCGGGGCCAAATCGACCATGAATGTCTTCGGCGAGTTTGACCGAGAACGGAGATCTCTCGCCATGAAGGCTTCTTGCCCGGATACTCTCCTTTTGGCATTGCTGTTCGGCATTTTGTGTCTGAACACACCCAGGACCAATGCGCTGGGTGGAAACGAATCGGCGATCAAGTTCCCGCGCGAGCGGCCCGCAGATGCGAATTTCAACCGGCCGAGGCCGGGCGAAACACTTGACATATCGCCGCCCGGTTTCTGTTGGTGGCGCGCGGGCGAGCGGGGCAAAGTTCTCTATCGGCTTCGGATCAAAGAGCAAAACGGCAAGGTAGTATATGCCTCTTCCTTGCTGCAAGACCCCGTGCATGTTCCGGACAGGGTCCTGCCGCCGGGGACCTATACCTGGACCGTTTCGGCGTTCGCGGACGGAGAGCAGCTGGCCGACGAGCTTCGTCCGAGAGCGTTCAGCATCTCGAAAGATCCAATTCCCATGCCGTGGGTGGCGCCGGAGGAACTTTTGCGACGCGTGCCCACGGAACATCCGCGTCTTCTCTTTCCGAAAGCCAAGCTTCCGGAAATCCGCAAGACTCTGGCCACAACCAGAAAGTCCGCCTTTGAGGAATTGCAGGGCGTGGCGGACGAAGCACTTGCGCTGGAATTGATGAGAAAACCGGATTTCGACAAATACGATCGAGAAACACAGTATGCCGTGCGCCGCGTGGCCTACCGAGAAGCCTACCGTCAGTTCACGAGAATCTATCAGCGGGGCATGCTGCCGATGGCCCTGATGTATGTGCTTGGCGGGGAGAGAGAATACGGCGAAGCGGCCAAAGCGCATTTGCTGAACCTGTTGGATTGGGAGACCGATGGCATCGCTTCCCTTGAGTCGAGTTTCGACGAGATTGGCCTGCGAATCGCCCGGACCGCCGCGCAGGGTTACGACTGGTTGTACGACCTTCTGTCCGACGAGGAGCGTGAGGCGGTGAAACAAATGCTGATCGCACACGGCAATCAGATGCTCGGGCGGCTCAACGAGCGCGACTTCTTGAATTTCTCGGGCTACAGCCACGATGGCCGCCTGCCGGGCTATCTGGTGGAGTTTTCCATCGCGCTGGCCGAAGAGCCGGAAGCGCGCGCGTGGATGGATTATGCAATGCGAGCGCTGATGACCGTTTTTCCCCACTGGGCTGGCGAGGACGGCGGCTGGGCCGAAGGAATCAACTACGCTCTGTCCTACAGCGACCGGTTCATCACGCCGCTGCAATCGCTGTATGCAGCCACCGGGTGCGACCTCTGGCAGAAACCCTTCTTCCGCAAGTTCCGCTATTTCCTGATGTACACTGTCGCGCCCAGGGGCGAGATTCTCCCATTCGGCGACGGTGAGCACAGGGGCATTGCGGAGAGGGCGGACGAGCTGGTTTCTATCCTGCAATTCCATGCCCTGCGCTACGGTGATCCCACCATCCGCTGGTGGATCGGGCTCGTGGAGCGCGACGGCCGCGAACCCGAGCGGCTGGGGGGGATGCATCGCATCCTGCTGCCGGACACGGTGGTACCCAAGCCGCCGGGTGATTTTCCGCCCGACCGCGCTTTCTTTGGAATTGGCTGGGCGGCGCTGCACAGCAATCCGGCGGATCCGGATGCCGACCTGATGGTAATGTTCAAGTCGTCGCCTTTTGGCCCGGTAAGCCACAGTCATGCGGACCAGAACAGTTTCGCGATCATGAAGGGCGGAAAAGCATTGGCGATTCCGGGGGGAGAACGCTACCCGCAGCATGGCTCCCCGTTCCACCAGGAATACACGCAGCAGACAATTGCCCATAACGCGCTCTTGATAAACGGCAAAGGGCAGATCAACCGCGACGGCAGTGCAAACGGACGCCTGGTGGATTTCAAGAGCCTGCCTCATTTAGGCTACGTGGCGGGGGAAGCGCAGAAATGCTACGGTGATCTGCTTAACAGCTATGTGCGCCACGTGGTATTGATCCGGCCCGCGCTTGTTCTCATCGTGGACGACCTCGAGGCGCCCGAGCCTATCGAAGTCCAATGGCTGATGCATGCAAAGGAGAGACTCGTGCTCGACGAGAGAGCGCAGAAGTTCGTCGCCCGCCGCGGGGACGCGCGCATGACCGGTTGCCTTCTTGGGAACGCACCACTTTCGTTTGGGCAAACCAATGAGTGGCCCGTGGCGCCCAAGAAAGACTATCCCATGGTGACGGCGGAAGAACCGGCCCGGCAGTGGCACTTCAACGCCAAGACGACCGAACGCAGGAGTAAGTGGCGCATCGCGGCGATACTGGCTGTTGGCGAAAAGGGCGATTTCCCCGACTATGAACTTCATCAGACCACCGAGGGCATTGTCGAAGTCGGTGCCTCCTTCGGCGAGGATCGGCTGATCGCCAGGATCAATCTCGCGGAGGATCCGGACAACGCGAAACGACTGATGGAGATCCGCTATAAACCTGCAAAGGGAAGGACTGAGACAATTCGCATCCCCTAGCGATCGGACCAGTTGAGGGTCGGGAGAAGTTGGATGTTCGGGCTAAACTGTGCACCTCTCTGCTTGGCCATGTGTTTGAGACGGTCCGTATTGATAAGTTGAAATCCTGGTCGGCCCAAGTTGTGAGGGCGTGTCGGCGAAGCACGCTTTGCTCGCCATGGGGGAGCCGACCCATTTCGGGCAAACTGTCTTCGCAATCGACTTGGCAGGGGAACTTGACCCGGCGGACGCTTCGACCCGTGCCGTGGGATGGAGATCTCTGCTTGTCAACGCTCTTGACTGTGCGCAAAGTTCCTGGGTTCATCGATCACCACAAGACAGGAGGGAGCGATGATACCGCGACTCTATCACCCGATATGGCTGCTTCTGGCGGCTTCAGGCCTGTCGTGCGCGCCGCGGGCCAAGCTCGCGGGGACCTGGTGGGCGACCCTGCGCGCCATTCCCGAGCAACGCGTGCTCAACGTCGCGCACCGCGGAGCACGCAGCCTTGCGCCCGAAAACACACTCGCCGCGGCTCGCAAGGCCTTCGAGGTTGGCGCCGACGCGTGGGAGGTGGATGTCCAGCCAACCCGCGATGGCTACCTTGTTCTCATGCACGATGACACGCTTGAGCGAACGACCAACGTCGAAGAGGTCTTTCCCGATCGAAAGCCGTGGTATGTTAGCGATTTCACGCTCGAGGAGCTTCGCCAACTCGATGCGGGTTCGTGGTTCAACGACGAGGACCCGTTTGACCAGGTCAAGGCCGGCGCCGTCTCGCCCGAGGACTGCAAATCCTACGTCGGCGAGCGCGTTCCAACGCTCGAAGAGGCGCTTCGCCTGACGCGCGAACACGGGCGCCTGATCGACGTCGAGATCAAGCAAATGCCCCGGCGCTATCCCGACATCGTCGAGAAAGTCGTCGCAATGATCGAGACCGAAGGCATGGCCGGGCGAGCAGCCGTGTCGTGTTTCGATCACAGCCTTGTGCCGCAGGTCAAAGCAACAAATCGGCGCATCGCCTCGGGACCGATTGCCAGCGACCGGGTGGGCTATCCGGCACGCTATGTGAAGCGCGTTCTGCGCGGCGACGCCTATTTCCCTTCGGGCCACGTCGTCGGCGCGGGTTCGGTCGCTTTCAGCGGCTCGGAGACCGTTCCGGCTTCCTATGATGCCGCCGACCTCAATCTCGACGACTTGCGCGCATTGCGCCGTGCCGGCATCGGCGTTTTCGTTTGGACGATCAACGACGAGCAGGTGATGCGTGCGCTGATCAAGGCCGGCGTGACGGGGATTATCACCGATTATCCCCAGCGCCTCGCTCTCTTGCTTCCATAGTGTGGACTCCTCTCGCGGGCAAGCCTTCACGCCAAGTAGCCCAACAACTGCAGCGAGGTTGTGACACGCCCTGTGTGTCGGCTGTGGGGCAACGCCTATTGACAACGGCGCGGGGTCTGCTGTCTGATTCGTGTGCCGAGGAAGGCGAACCGACAAACAAGCGAAAGGAAGCACGGCCGTGGAAGAGAGCATCACTATCCGCGATTTGGACCGGGATGAGAAACGGATCACGTTCAGCGAGGTGGCGCAGCGCGTCGGCGGCGAGCTGGCCGGCCTCGAAGAGGATTTCATCGTGCGCGGGGTTTCGACTCTCGAGGACAGCCAACCGGGATGGGTGTCGTTCGTCGGCAGCACCCGCTTTCTCGCGCAGGCACAGGAATCAAAAGCATCGGGCTTTCTCGTGACACGCCGCGCGCTTGTCCCCGAGCGACCTTGCATCATCCTCGATAACGTTTGGAAAGGGGTGCTCTTTCTGCTCGATCACTTCCATGCGCCGGCGCGCCCTGAGCCGTTCGTTCACCCGACGGCCCTCGTGGGTTCGCGCGTGTCGCTTGGCAACGAAGTCTCGATCGGGCCTTACGTCGTGATCGAGAACGACGTGGTCGTAGGCGCTCGGGTGCGAATCGGCGCGCATTGCTTCGTGGGACACGGCGCTCGCATCGGCGATGATTCATTCCTGCATCCAAATGTCTGCATTCTTCACAACTGCGAGATCGGCAACCGTGTCATTCTCCATGCCGGTGTTGTGATCGGCGCCGATGGCTTCAAGTATGAGATGATTGACGAGCAGTTGACCAAGATTCCCCAGGTTGGGCGTGCCGTCATCGAGGATGATGTCGAGGTCGGTGCGAACACGTGCATTGACAGGGCATCGCTGAGCGAGACGCGCATTGGCCGCGGCACCAAAATCGACAACCTCTGCCAGATCGCTCACAATGTTTCCATCGGAGCGGGATCGGTGATCGTGGCGCAGGCGGGGATCGCCGGCTCGTCGCGCATCGGCGAACAATGCTTCCTCGCCGGCCAGGCCGGACTGGTGGACAATATCGAGGTGGGCAACCGCGCGAAGATCGGTGCGCAGGCGGGCGTTAAGAACAATGTCCCGGAAGACGCTTACTATCTCGGCACGCCAGCCGTGCCTGCCAGGCAATTCATGCGGATTGTTGCCGACTGGAACAAGCTGCCCGAAATAAGGCGCCGACTGCGCGAACTCGAAGAGAAACTCTCGGGCGAAGACGACTCGTAGCCACCGCGACGCCGGCCTTTTATGCAATGAGTTCAGGGTTCCGCCTTCGGGCGGCGCTTTCTTTGTGAGATGACAAGCCAAAATCTGAATGCCAAATGGCTTCTCAGCAAAATAATGTTGACGATGTCAAATCCGCAAGGCGTAAACGAGTGCAACAATGTTGGGCGACAGAGCGAGAGAAATAGCAGAGGCGGCCCTCGCCGCGGCACGGCGACGCAAAGCATCCTATGCGGATGTTCGCGTTGCTACGTATCGCGACCAGCGGGTCGCGGCCGAAGACCGCCGGATCGAGCGTATCAGCGATAGCGAAAGCTGCGGGATCGGCGTGCGCGTCATTGTGGATGGTGCGTGGGGTTTTGCGGCCACGAGCGAGGTGTCATCCGCTGACGCCGAAGCGGTCGCGGCCACGGCGGTCGAGGTGGGCAAAGCCAGCGCTTCGCTTCGAAAAGGGGAACCGATTGTTCTCGCCGACGAACCGGTTCACAAAGACCACTATGCCACTCCGCGCGCGATCGATCCCTTCGATATCGCGATCGAGCGAAAGGTTGAAATTCTGCTGGCGGCAAACGAGGAGCTCCTCAAGGTTTCCCACATTCGCAAGGCGCAGTCGTTTGTGCGCTTCAAGCGCGAGACGAAAACCTTCGCCAACAGCGAGGGCTCGCTGCTCGAGCTGGACATTCTGACGAGCTCGTGCGGGTTGGAGGCGACCGCTGTTGACGACGGCGACGCCCAGTCGCGCAATTACGAGCCACCGCCTCTGAACAACGGGTTCGAGCTGGTCGAACGCGCCGAGCTCGTCGCTAATGCGCCCCGCGTTGCGGCCGAGGCGGTCGAGAAGCTGCGCGCGCGTCCGTCGCCTGACGGCCCGTTCGATTTGATCCTTTTGCCCAGCCACCTGTGGCTGACGATTCATGAGTCGGTTGGCCACGCAACCGAGCTCGATCGCGTTCTCGGTATGGAAGAGAGCCTCTCGGGCGGCAGCTTCGCCACGCTCGACCAGTTGGGCAAGTTGCGCTACGGATCGCCGCTTGTCAGTTTCCGCGTGCTGAACAAGCGTCCCGGTTTGCTTGCCTCGACCGGCTATGACGACGACGGTGTCGAGTGTCAGGACTGGGACATCGTTCGCGACGGCGTCCTCGTCGGCTACGCGACCAATCGTGCAGTCGCTCGCGCGATGGGCGCAAAGCGCAGTCGCGGATCGTGCCGGGCCGACTCCTGGGCGAGCATCCCGATACTTCGAATGCCCAACGTTTGCCTAATGGCCGGGTCGGCACAGCTTTCGCTGGACGAACTGGTCGCCGATACGCGCCACGCCGTTCTCATTGATGGCGATGGGTCGTTCAGCATTGATAATAAGCGATTGAACTTCCAGTTCGGGGGCGACGCCTTCTGGGAGATCCGAAACGGCAAACGTGTGGGGATGCTGCGCGACGTGACGTATCACGCGATCACGCCGCAGTTTTGGAATTCGTGCGACGCCATCTGCGATGAGCGGGAATGGCGACCCTGGGGCGCGCTCAATTGCGGCAAGGGCGACCCGATGCAGACGGCGCAAACGACCGAGGGGTGCGCGCCTGCCCGATTTCGCGCGGTGCGGGTGCGACGCGCCCAATAGAATGGCCGATGGGCAAGCGGGATTCCAGTAAGTTGAAGTCATTGGTTGAGCATGCGCTCGATGCTTCGACCGCCGACGCGACGGTTGTTCACGTTCGCCGGTTTTTGGAAGGTGCAACGCGTTACGCCAACAGTCGAATCACGCAGAACATTGTTCGGGCGGATACGACCGTCGAGGTCGAGGTCGCTTTTGGCTCGCAGGTTGGGCAGTGCACAACCAATCGGCTCGACAAAGACTCGATCGCCGCCTGTATTCGGCGCGCCGAGACGATTGCGCGAGTCGCGCCGGCCGACCCCGAATACATGCCGCCGGTCAAACCGGCACCTTGTCCCCCCGTGGCGACCTGGTGTCCCGAGACGGCCGTGTTTTCGCCGGCCAAGCGAGCGGAGGCAATCGTGCGGGCCGTCGCCATCGCCGAGCGCGAGGGCATGACGGGGGCGGGCGTGTTTGTGACGCGCGTTGGCGCGAGTGCAATCGGCAACTCGGCGGGCCTGTTTGTTGACAACGAGGCGACCGAGGCGGTGGTGACATTCTCGGCGACAACGCCCGACAGCGTGGGCTGGGCGCAGGGCCGGGCGCGCGATGTCGGCACGTTGGACGTCGAATCGGTTGCCCGGCGCGCACTGGAGAAGGCACGCGCCGGCCACTCGCCGCGCGATCTCGCTCCCGGCCGCTACGAGGTCGTGCTCGAGCCCGCTGCGGCCGAGGAGTTGCTGAGCTACCTTTTCTGGTACCAGATGGATGCAAAGGCGACCGATGAGGAACGCACATACCTGACGGGTAAGAAAGGGACGAGGATTGCCGCGCCGAGCGTCACCATTTTCAGCGACTCGACCCATGCGCTGTGTCCCACGCGTCCTTTCACCGACGAGGGCATGACACTCAGGCGCATTGACTGGATGCGCAACGGGGTTCTCGAGAATCTTGTTTATTCGCGCTTTTGGGCGAAGAAACAGGGCGTTGCGCCCACGGGCATGCCGACCAATCTCATTATGGCGGGCGGCGAGACGCCGCTCGAAGAAATGATCCGCTTGACTCGCCGGGGACTTCTGGTCACGCGTTTCTGGTATATTCGTGCCGTCGAGCCGATACGTGATCTCTATACGGGAATGACCCGCGACGGGACTTTTCTTATCGAGGACGGCAAGATTGTCGCGCCGGTCAAGAATTTGCGCTTCAATGAGAGCGCCGTCCACCTGCTCGAGAACGTCGAGATGCTCGGGCGCCAGGAGCTGGTCGGCGAGGGCCGGTGGTCGTTGATGCCTTATGTCAAGGCACGCGATTTCAACTTCACCAGCACAACCCGCTTCTGACCTACCGCTCAATCTTCCAGCGCACCGAACGCTTCAGGCGCTCGGGGATCCACTGTTTCAAGGGCCAGGGAAACCGCAGCCTCAGACGAGCGACCCGCCGGGCCGGCCGCTTGCGCACGGCGAATGCGAGATATGAGGTGAGCAACTCTTCGAGCGGCCAGGCGCGAAGGGCGCGGCGCAGTCGCAGGTTGCGGAGCAGCGCGCGGTCGCCCGGTCGGGTGAGCTGCTGCCAAAAAACGAGATCGCAGCCGCTTTCGAGCAGGATCCTCTTGATGATCCGCACGCCGCGACGATTCAGGTCGTCCTTCAGCATGCCAACGAAGAACTCGCGATCGACAGACTTGCCTGGCCAAAGGGTGTCTTTCCCTTCATAATCGGCCGCATAGAGTTCCCAGAGCGTCTTAGGCTCGGCAAGCAGGTGTGCCCAGGGTGCGGGAAAGATCTCGTAGAGGTGCGAGCCGTCGCGGGCGGCCCGAGTTTGACGGCCGCCGGCTGGCGTTCGTCCAGGCCGACGGCGCCCAATTGCCTTTTGCCCAAGAGACCTTCGATGTCGTGTTTTCGCACGGCTGCCTCGAACACTTTCACAACCTCGAAGGTGTCTTCGCCGAAATGCT
>Ga0111193_1204_pt1 | contig 11571 bp, 13 predicted proteins | sample DeeMarSWOR324_28_FD_80361 | JGI IMG/M metagenome (GOLD analysis project Ga0111193, IMG submission 80361) | candidate division BRC1 bacterium SM23_51 | reverse complement strand
CGCCGGGTGGTCTACGGATTGATACGGTCGGGGCGAACCTTTGGCTTCGCGGGGCTGATAGTGACGGTGAACAGACCACTGTTGACTATATTGACCCGATTCATCGTGGGACCTGCAACGCCGTGTATGAATTCCTCGAACGATTCGTAGGTATTCGTTGGTTTTGGGGCGACGATCTTGGCGATATTATCCCGAAACTTGACAAGCTGGTACTGCCTGCGGAGATCCACGTCCGCCAGGAACCATTCTTTGATTATCGTGCCTTGCCATACGGGCCGACCGGTTCATTCCACGGCGACTGGGCTCGTCGCAACCGTCTTGGCGCCGCAATGACCATGCACCATGCACACCACCTTCATGAGATCGTTCCGATCGACGAGTGGGCGCGGCGCGGCCGCGAGGATTTTGCCGCTATGATCAACGGAGAGCGCAAGACTAATGGCCGTCACGTCTGCACAAGCAACGCCGATGTGATCGCGCTTGTTGTCGAGGCAGCCGACGCGCACTTTGATCGACTTCCAAGCCGAACGATGTTCTCGATTTCGTTGCCAGATGGCTCTGGCCTGTGCCAATGCCCTATGTGTCGCGCGCTTGACGTTGACGGTTACAAGATCCCCCGCGGCGTTCGCAAGGGTCGACCGGTCATGACCGACCGGATTCTCTGCTTCTACAACGCTGTCGCTGAACGGACTGCTGTGACGCATCCCAATCGCCTTCTCGGCGGCTACATCTACGCGGATTACCTGTACCCGCCACGTCGAGTCACGAGCGCGCACCGAAACATTGCGCTTGTCGTGGCGCCCAACGTGGCATGTGACATTCTGGACGACGGCATGTGGGTCTTTGCACAGTCGATCTACCATTTCTGGGGCTGGTTTCATGATCGAGTCTATGCCTACGATACGATGTACCGGATCAGGCATGCTTATGGCCTACCGGCGCCGCTCGGAAACCGCATGGTTGATCTGATTCGTTATTGCGCCGACAGCCACATTCGTGGTTGCTACTTTTACATCGGTCCAACGTGGGAGTCCTTTGGACCTGGCGCGTATCTGGCCGCCCGTCTTCTTTGGGATCCAGCTACTGATATCCAACAACTAGAAGACGAATATTACAGGTTGTTGTACGGGGAGGCCGCCTCGGCAGTTGAAGTATATTTTGCTGTGGCGGAAGACTGCCTCAAACGCGCGACTGGTTGTGATCCTCAAGAGGCTGAGAGGCTGTCGGAAAGCTTCCATCGTACAAAGGCCTACGCGCGTGACGGCTTGGCGAGGCTCCTGATCGGGTACGCGGATGCGATGCAGGACCTGGAGGCGCCGCTGAGGACCGCCGAGTATCTGGCGGCGTCAGATCCGACGTTGTGCCGCCGAGTTGCGCGCCTTCGTGACAACTTCACGCTGGCGTCCGCTACTTGCCGTGGACTTCAATCTGTGGTGGATTTCGAGCGGGCGGGTGGACACGATCCAACGCTACTTGTCCCGCTGGTGGAAGCGATTTCGTTGCGTGATACACTCCTGACACGAACGGGCAAATCCTACGCTGGTGCGTTAGAAAAGGCCCTTCGGGAGACGGACGAAAACGTTCAGAGTCCGCTTCAGCCCGGCGGCTATTATGAGGTGATCGCGCGCGGCCGAACGTCGCCGTAACGAGCTGTTTGGAGTTGAATGAATGCGAACCCAAGGAGTATCGGCGCCGGCGCCGACGCCAATCGGTCCTGAACATCATCCCATTCTTCGCGGTAAAGCCCAAGCCAGATATCTTCAAGATGAGGTTCAGCGATTTGAAGCAGCCCGAGCAGCCCGGCGCATGGCGAGAGCTTGGGATGAACGTCACGCAATCAGTTTGGCCGGCCGGATCCTGCGGCTGTACCTATCCATGAGTCGATTCGTGAAATCCCACTTTTTTGGTTGGATTCCAGGTCAAAACCGTGAACTCCGACTTGCACATTGCCGCGGATGCTCAATGGCTTACGATCGCGGTGATGGAATTCTATTTTGCTCTGAGTCACAAAGGGTTTGTAGTTGCCCTAAATGGCTTTTCTCTGGCATCTGGTATCGGACATGGTTGGCGAATGCGACATGTCCACTTGGTTATTGGCCCCTGTAATCAGCCCACATATCTATCATACCGACCGGGCACCGCATGGCAATAATCGTCCAAGCCAGCGCAGCGCCGGCGTCTAGTTGCCGCGGTAACTCACGTCAGCGGCACCAGCGACTTGTTGTGCTTGAGATTGCTATCTACTTCCGTCTGGCACCAAGCCAGAAGCAGCCGCTTGCGAAGATCATTATTTTTAGTCCATCAATGCCAGGTTCGGCTATTGCTGTGCCTGCTAGGATTAACGAAATGAAAATGAGAAGGATGCGCCATAAAACCTCCGCGGCCGTCCAGTGTTTCTTTGATTTTATGATTCCACGCCGGATGGCTTCTGCGAGTCGTTCCATTTTCTCTGGTGTTAACCATTCTTCAGCATCATTAACACGAGCACGGTTCCATGCCTCACGTTTGCGTTGAAGTTCTGCTTGCTCGAGTTTCTTTTGCATGCACACTTCAGCAGCATCGGCATCAGCACGATTTTTTGCTTCTTTATGTCTCTGACGTTGAATTTCACGTTCATGTCGTTGTCGTGCTCGTTTGTTTTGGCCTTGTTGCCAAGCATTCCGAAGATCGTTTAGCCAGCGCTTTCGCCGGAAGACATACAGGCTGCTTGTTTGGCCGCATTGATCGCATGTGACCAGGCCGCGCCATTGACCTTGTTCGGCTTCAATCTCGTTGGTTGCCGCACATTTGGGGCAGATACCGATCATCTTGATCCTCCGAGCGCCGGGCGCTCGCAGCGATTCCTCTTTCAGAAACCTGTATAGGCATTCTGAAGAGCTGCGTAATCAATCAAATCTATGTCGCCATCTTTATCGGTATCCAGTAGAACACATTCCGGCGCAGATTCTGGCGACATCATGCACGCAGGGAAATATCGGTAATCATGGTAATAATCCACTTCGCCATCGCAGTTTGCATCACCGGATGGACGCGGTCGCATGAGAAAACCACAATAACGACGGTCAAGTCGTTGTAGCCCCAGACCGACAAACCATCCATTCGTATTCATTGCTTGTACATACTCAGGATATATATCCAAAAGACATGGAGTTATAAGTTCAGTCATTGTATGCATTTGATTTTCATGCCAAAGACGTATTCGTCGCATTCCAATGGGACAACCATTACCGAAATAAAGAAATTCTGCGACGATATCTTCATTATCTGATATGCCTACTGGTTTGATTATGACCTCGCAAACATTGCTTTCGTATTGCAAAAAAGTGATTCCTTTCTCATTCCACAAGAAGAGATAGTCGTCGCCAGCCAGAGTTGTTGCTACGATATCACCATGATCATTCATAGCACCAAGTTGACAGACGGCAGATATGTGAGTTAGTGTAATACCATCCCAGAACCAGCAAGGGGAAAAATGATAGGGATCACCTTCACCCCAATAGCCAGCAATATGTCCATTATTGTTGATTAGACGTGGTCTCCAACATGACGAAGACGATAATGGATTGTAGCAATGGTAACCATTAGATTCCCATACTGCCCCACATCTGCCATTGGCCGTATCATACCAACCGACAATCACACCGGAATCATTCACATCAAGCGCTTTACCGATAGTTTGTGGTTGCAAATATGTGAAATTCCCATCCCAGATGAATGGAATACCATCGGCACTTTGCCCGACGACTTGGCCGACATTGTTGATGGCTTCCACCTCAAGATTGGGGCCGATTTCTGTGATTGTCGTGTGGTCATGCCAGATCAATGCAGTATTTGTATCGTCATTGGCAATAGCCAATATCTCTCCGTGGTCATTAATGTCAACTGGCCAGATGTCGCCGAGATTGATGGTGATATAATCGGGTGGCTCCGCAATAATGATCGGAGGTGGCTCCGCGCTAATCGTCGAAGGCGGTTCCGTGCCAATGAGCGAAACGAGGAGAGCTGTGAATACGTAAGCGAGCGTAGAAGTCATCACATATCCTTTCCTGTATCACCCCATGCCCGCGGCGCCGAGCGACTTTCGAGCATTAGAATCTTCAAATTTAGCCCATAAATCACGAGTGTACCGCCAAACGAGTTGGATGTCAAGGTTTTAGGCGTCATTTAATGAGCACGAGATGTGGAGCCGTTCATAGTGGTTTTTCACTGCCGTCCTACTATATGTTGTGGGCACAACATCTTGAGCCTTTTTTCTTGTCAACTACAGCCGAGAGTGTGTCAAGCTTTTTTAGGCATCCACGATTACGTCCGAGAAGAATAGTTATGTTGCATTGGCCAAGACCTGAAAATGTCCGAAAAAAAATCGGGAATTCGTTTGACGCGGAGCATGACATGTGTCATATTACTGATATGGAAGAGAGTCGGCTTATGCGAAGGCTTAAGCAGGCTGAGAGCGAGGGTTTGACGCAAACGGTGATTGCGGAGCTGATAGGCGTGACGCCGGAAGCAGTCAATCATTGGCGATGGGGCCGGCGGACGTGTCCGAATGGACCCTTTTTAGTCAAACTCGCAGATGCTCTAGCTTGTGAACCGCGCGATTTGGTTGAGCCGTAGTTATACAACGTGGGATGGTTACAGGTCCGATAGTCCAATGCAACATAACATATATAAGCACACCAACGCTGGAAATGGTCGGCCTTTTTGTTTCAAATCATGCAGGCCTTCCAAGGCTGATAATCTGCACGACTTGATGCGAAGGATGCGTTTCTTCCAAGTACTTCCTTCACCTCCGGGAAACGCCGGGCGGCCATGTGCCGTCCGGCGTTTCTTTGCTGACGCCCACAGCGCCGGTGTCGGGGGTTGTTTTGCGGCGGATGAGACGAACGAGAACGGCTACAGTTGTCCGATTTGCCAATATTCCAACCGGCCCGTCAGCGAAAGGCGCAGCGCTTCTCTCATAACGAGAGAGCGACTCGGGCCGGTTTTTGACGCTCCGAGCGCGATTGTCGCGCTCGCCTCTGTTCGGGGCGCCGATGTCCACCGGCGCCCTTTTTGTTTCAAACACAATAGGATTCGATCTGCGTAGGATCGAATGGCGGGGTTAGAAGTGTTGATGAAAGGATGACAAAATGAGGAATCATGTAGTATGGGTTAGTGCATTGTGTGTTCTGTGCGCTATCGTCATTACATTCGGAATCGCAGATGCACAGACAGTACCGAATGAAAGGGCCATGACGCCTGTCCTTGTCACAGCCAATCCTGGAGAGTACGGCGTCTTCGGTGCTGGCGATGACTACGTCACGTTTCTGCGAGTCGTGGCGTACAAGTACGACAAGGGCTGGTTGACTCCGTTTGTCACAGATGGGCTCGCGCCGCTCTTGCCGGCAACGGCCTATGACACCTATCTCGGCGTGACACACACGCCTACTCGATTCACCGGATTCACAGCGAACCAATACATTACGGCCATGACCATCAGTGCACCAGAATGACCGGGGCATCAGCGCGGGGTGATCGCCGTTGTGGTCACCCCGCCGGCCGTTTTGTCTAGTCAGTTAAGGAAAACAAATTTCATGGACCGCGCACCATTCGTCTATGATGATTATGGCTCATACAAAGAGTTCGATCTGGCTGGCGTGACACACCGAATGCGTTGGATCAAACCGGGCACGTTCATGATGGGCTCACCTAAGAATGAATTGGATCGATTCGATGGTGAGTCCTTACACCGGGTCACGTTAACGAAGCATGCACCCAGGCAGCATGGACGGCTGTGATGGGCAAGAACCCGAGTCGTTTCAAGGGCAACGATCGCCCAGTAGAGCAGGTGAGCTGGAACGATTGCCAGGACTTTCTCGATCATGCGAATGCAACACTCGAGCATGTGAACATAGCAATTCCCGGAGGCAATCTTAAATTCTTACGGCAAGACATGCGCGCAAGCTGCGCGCATCTTTTGGTTGCGCCCGGAGGCCGTCTTAGGTTGCCAACCGAAGCAGAATGGGAATATGCATGTCGAGCCGGGACGAGAACGCGATTCTCTTTCGGCAATAAGATAACGAGAGACCAGGCCAATTACGGATACGAGTACGGAGAGACCGTCAATGTGAAGGCGCTACCATGCAATGCTTGGGGCTTGTATCAGATGCATGGCAACATAGACGAATGGTGTCAGGATTGGTTCTGTGATTATCCAGCGGGAGCGGTGACCGACCCATGCAATCTCGAGGCAGGTACGAGTCGGATAACTCGTGGAGGGAGCTGGGATGTCGGGCGGTTGCGCTGTCGCTCCGCGTATCGCTACGCCTATCCAATCCATCACTGCTACGATCACTTGGGCTTTCGTCTTGCATGGTCAGCGATAGAGAAACAAATCTCATGAACCACGACAACTATGGCTCATACGAAGACTTTGATCTTGCTGGCGTGATGCATCGAATGCGTTGGATCAAACCGGGTACGTTTATGATGGGCTCGCCTGAGAATGAAGCAAGGCGATGGGACGATGAATCATTACATCAGGTCACGTTGACAAAGGGCTTCTGGTTGGCTGAGACGGCATGCACCCAGGCGGCATGGACGGCTGTGATGGGCAAGAACCCGAGTCGTTTCAAGGGCGACGATCGCCCAGTGGAGCGAGTGAGCTGGAACGATTGCCAGGACTTTCTGGAGTCTGCGAATGCGGTGCTTCCTGGAGGCGGTCTCAGGCTGCCTACAGAAGCGGAGTGGGAGTATGCATGTCGAGCCGGTACGACGACGCGATTTTCATTTGGCGATGAGATCACGACCGAGCAGGTGAATCATGGAGACGAATCTGAATTTACTGTCGACGTGAAGATGTTGCCGTGCAACGCTTGGGGCCTATATCAGATGCACGGCAATGTGTGTGAATGGTGCCAAGATTGGTCTGGCGATTACCATCCCGGCCCGGTAGAAGACCCTATTGATGTTGAGAGAGGCATTGCACGTGAACGCGCACTTCGCGGCGGAGGCTGGGATGAGGAGCCAATATGCTGTCGCTCTGCCTGTCGCCATTCATATGCGCCAGGTGAGCGCCACTGTTTTATAGGCTTCCGTCTTGCACGGTCAGCGATAGGAAAACAAATCTCATGAACCGTGATGATTATGGCTCATATGGAGATGTCGATCTTGCCGGCGTGACGCACCGGATGCGCTGGATCGAACCAGGTACGTTTATGATGGGCTCGCCCGAGGATGAACCTGGGCGATTCGAGGATGAAACCCTTCATCAGGTCACGTTGACGAAAGGCTTCTGGCTTGGCGAGACGACGTGTACCCAAGCGGCGTGGAAAGCCGTGATGAGTGAAAACCCGAGTCACTTCAAGGGCGATAACCGCCCGGTGGAGCGAGTTAGCTGGGATGATTGCCAGGACTTTCTGAAACGTGCGAACGCGATAGCGGGGCTTCGCCTACCTACTGAGGTGGAATGGGAGTACGCGTGTCGAGCCGGCACGATGACGTCGTTCTGGTTCGGCGACAAGATCATAACCGAGCAGGTGAACCATGTCTGCAACGGCAAGGGGCGTGGCGAAACGGTCGACGTGAAGGCGCTGCCGTGCAACGCCTGGGGCCTGTATCAAATGCATGGCAATGTTTGGGAGTGGTGTCAGGATTGGTACGACGATGTTGACGTCGAGGAGGATTCCGGTCGCGTGGTCCGTGGCGGGAGCTGGGGCGGCGAGCCGAGGTACTGTCGCTCCGCGTGTCGCAATTGGTATCGTTCTCACAACGGTTTTGATTTCCTGAGCTTTCGCGTTGCTCGAAGTTAATGATAGAGGAAAATTTCATGAGCTACGACGACTATGGCTTGTATGAAGACTTCGATCTTGCCGGCGTGACGCACCGAATGCGCTGGATCAAACCGGGTACGTTCATGATGGGCTCGCCTGAGAATGAATTGGAGCGATTTGTTAATGAGTCCTTACACCGGGTCACGTTGACGAAAGGCTTTTGGCTGGCCGCATGCACCCAGGCAGCATGGACGGCTGTGATGGGCAAGAACCCGAGTCGTTTCAAGGGCAACGATCGCCCAGTAGAGCAGGTGAGCTGGAACGATTGCCAGGAGTTTTTGGGGCGTTTGAGCGCGATTCTTTCAGGAGAAGGCCCACCTGTACGGACAGGATTTCGCTTGCCCACTGAGGCGGAGTGGGAGTACGCGTGTCGAGCCGGCACGACGACATCGTTCTGGTTCGGCGACAAGATTACAGCTGAGCAGGTGAACCATGTTTGTAATGACAAGGGGCGTGGCGAAACAGTCGATGTGAAGGCGCTGCCGTGCAACGCCTGGGGCCTGTACCAGATGCACGGCAACGTTTGGGAATGGTGTCAGGATTACTTAGGTAATTACCCCAATGGCCCGGCGGAGGACCCCGTTGGCGTTAAATGGAGCAGCTGCCGTGTCGTCCGCGGCGGAAGTTGGCATGGCAACGCTAGGCGCTGTCGCTCCGCATGTCGCGATATTTGTCCACCTGATATCGGCTTGGGAATCGTAAGCTTCCGTCTTGCTCGGAGTCTTCTAGGAGTCTGCTATGACCGTAACGTCAATTACTCTGTCTCTTGGCGACGTGACCCTCGAGTTGCTGCGGATCCCACCTGGTGAGTTCTTGATGGGCTCGCCCGAGACTGAACCCGGGCGATTCACTAATGAGGGGCCGCAACATCTCGTTCGGATCGTCAAGGAGTTCTATTTGGGTAAATACCCGGTGACTCAGGCACAATGGCGTGCGGTCATGGGCGACAATCCGTCGCATTTCAAGGGTGATGATCTTCCTGTGGAGAATGTGTCGTGGGAAGAATGTCGAAAGTTTTGTGCGGTAGTTGATGAAAAAACGGGTTGTCTCAAAATTCGCCTTCCTTCCGAAGCTGAATGGGAGTATACATGCCGAGCTGGCACGACGACTCCGTTTTTCTACGGCGAGACGATTTCCACTGAACAGGCGAATTTTGATGGCCGTTTCTCGGAAACGACTCATCGCGGGGAAACAACACAAATCGGAATGTTCCCGCCGAATGCTTTCGGCCTGCACGACATGCACGGCAATGTGCAGGAATGGTGCGATGACAGGTGGCATCAGAACTACGATGGCGCGCCGTCAGATGGCAGCGTATGGACGACCGACGATTATGATGGTGGCGGATTCACCCATGTTCTGCGCGGCGGGTCGTGGTTTTCCTTTGCAAACGGTGTGCGTTCCGCGTATCGCAACAGACACGAGGCCAGCAACCGTCACAATTACGCTGGTTTTCGTCTGGCGGCGCATGTAATCAATCGGCTTGTAAGTGTGTGAGGTGGTTGCAGGTTAGGAGTCCACAAAGATGGCGATACGAACCATGAGATTGCGAATCCGAATTGACGGTAAGGATCTCGGTTTGTTTTACAGTTGTGCGCGGCAAGTGGCTCGATGTCGCACAATGGCAATGCAACTACTTCGCGCGGCGGATGCAGAACGACCGACAATGATTCGGCCGGATCATCCGCACAAAAAGAACGCCAAAGGCGAGATGAAGCCGGATTGGAAGACTATTTTCGGCAACATGCCGGAGATGCCACCGCCGCGAACGCTGACTTCACAGTTGAAACCTCATTTTCCGGAACTGACTGGCACAATGATTGGTACCATCTCGTGTCGGTCGTACAAGCTCTATGGCAAGATGCGCATTGATATTCTCACGGGCAAAAGACGCGTCCCCGAATGGCGTGATGCCGCGCCGATTCCTTTTCGAGACGGATCACCCAAATTGAGATGGGATGGCGATGACTTTTATCTTGTGCTGCCTATATGCCCTATCGGTGAGCACAAATGTCGGAGGGTCGAAGTACTTGTGGAATCGCGAAGTTTGCCACAAGCGTATCTCGATCGTTTGCATGATTACGCCGCTCAAAAGCCGCGCCCCATGCCGACAAAGCCCGAGAAGACTGTCACGCACATGCCGGCTATCTTAGTTTATCAATCAGGCAATCGACACAAGCGGAAATGGTTTGTTGACATTCCATTTGACGTTGCTCATGAAGATCATCCCTTAGATGACAACCGAGAGCTGCTCGTCGTCGAACCGCATGGAGAACTGGGATTTCTGCGATGTTTGTTCCATAGGAAACGGGGAGTACCATGGCACGAAGACTTGGAATGGCAATCCGCTTTGCGCGCCAAGGAGCACCTCGAAGAGCGACGAAATGCCATTGCGGCCAAGTACAGATGCTCCGCTGCTCGAAGCGGACGGCGCGGTCACGGCTTCAAGCGCGTAATGGAAAAGTCTTGGGCGCTCACCAAAAAGCGCCGTGACCAGCAGATCTCGTTCAATAACAACGCGGCCCTCAAGATTGTGCGCACAGCTATCCGATGGAAATGTGGCACAATCAGGATGGAAGACCTGAGCCAAGTCAAAGATCGTAGCGTGCTCGTGCTCGGCAATTGGGAGTACGGCCACTTGAATACGCGAGTTGCCGATTTGTGTTGGCAGCATGGGATTTCGTTCTACAAGGTAAAGCCGGCTTGGTTGCTGGCAAAGGAAGAGTGTTTGGATGGCGACGAAAATGGAAGAGGAACAGACGAGCATGACGCCGACGGACGATCGGTTCATGGAGGCGTGGGAACAGATCGAGCCGTTGGTTCATACGACAATGGCAGCCTATCAGAAGTTGGGAGAAAAGCTGTATGAGCTCGAAGAAGACGAGCGCTATGGCGGTGGGATCGTCGAACAGGTTGTAAAACGTATCGCTCGCGAACACCCAGGCATCCATGCCGCTACGGTACGGTGTTGGCTCCGGGTTGCTCGTGGCGAGCTGCCACGATCACTCATGGATACCCAAGTTTCTCACAGCACCTTGTCTGTGATGAACATCGACGTTGCACAACAGATCGCGACAGGGACTCAATATCTCATTGCCAGTCCAACAAAAAAGCGGCTCGTCAAAATGTCGGTCGCACAGATGACGCGCGATGAGGCGTCGGCATACGTGAAGCCGGCCGGTGTTCTCAGTGTGGACGAATACAAGACTCAGGCACCCTGGAAGAGCTTGCGAGCAAAGTATGCCGAGTGGAGCGACTCCGGCAAGCAGTTGACGCTCGTTTGCGATCACAGTAACACGAAGGTCACGATTCAAAGCGATCTCATTCCGGAACGGCCGAAGCGTGCGATGAAAGCGCCGTCGAAACGCGGGAAGAAAGCGGAATGAAAAATGAGATTCACGAGCGAGACATGGCGTCCTGTACGTCTACAACGCGAGAAAGTGCGTTGCGATGTGCAACGAATACGCTCGCGAACACCCCACGATTACCGCTCGTGGTCTCATTTTATCGGTCCGGGGGTGTTTACCTCATGCGGGAAGGCGCAAAACGTGGGGTGGTTACAGGGGTTTTGGCAGCTTTCTCTCGGCGCGTAACATGCGGGAAGGCGCAAAACGTGGGGTGGTTACAGGGACAATGTTGGTGAGCTCCTCGTTCATACACATGCGGGAAGGCGCAAAACGTGGGGTGGTTACAGGCATAAGAGTTTGTATAGCACTTTCTTGACCATGCGGGAAGGCGCAAAACGTGGGGTGGTTACAGG
>Ga0111193_1080_pt1 | contig 11585 bp, 7 predicted proteins | sample DeeMarSWOR324_28_FD_80361 | JGI IMG/M metagenome (GOLD analysis project Ga0111193, IMG submission 80361) | candidate division BRC1 bacterium SM23_51 | reverse complement strand
CAAACCCATCACTTCCATCCACACCTTGCCGCACCGGAAACCGCTCGTGCCTTTCAACCACGCCGTGACCGTGAAGACCTCGCCCGGCTTCACGGCGAGCCGCGCCGAGTTGGTGAGCGTCCACAGACTGTCCCAGGAATCCTGCTCGGGCATCTCCCAGCGGATGTGAAGTGAATGCTTCCCGCTGTGCGCCTCAGGGGCGATCTCCGCCGTGGCTTCGCCCTTTGCCCTTCTGTCGGGCGGAGCATCCGAGCGGCTCGACACCAGCGTCCAGCCGCTAAGACCCCTCCCGCGATCCTCGAAGCCGCCGTTGGCGACAGCCGCTTCCGCCGGTACTGCCCGAAGTGCTATGACGCCCGCTACGAGCAGGAAAAGGGCCGAACGCGATATGGCTCTCATCAGATATTTCCCGGGGCACTTGCGAGATAGGGTGCTGCGGGCGTCCAAGACCTTGTCCCTGTCCTCAAATCTCCCATTCGCGACAGCCGCCTCGAACGGCAGCCCCGCCTTGTCGCCCGCGACCGACAATGTCAATCGTTTCTTCCCGGTTCTTGCTCGTGTTGCAGGCCGAATTTGTCGAGGTCAAACGTTAATCATTTATAGAGGAAGACGCTGCTTCTGGCCCTTGCCGGATCGTAACTCAGCACAAACTGGTGTTCCTCGCGGTCGGGAACGATTTCCGTCCCTTCACAGAGTGCGCCTTCAATCGGGTTGTAGGTCTGTGCGTAGATGAGGTTCTCGCTCGGAACGACCCGGTAGACTCGCAAGCCGTGAACGCCATAATCGGACAGAAGCGCGTAGACCGGGTTGCCGTGGTCGCCACGGGCGGTCAGACGCATGGCCTGGGTTCTGCTTTGATCGCCACAGAAAATCATGAAGAGGTTCCTGTGTCGGCTGAAGCACTTATCCCACATTTGCTGGGGACTGTTGCCACGGTCGCCATGGCGTTTCGTCCAGAGCATGACGCCCTTCGGAGCGTCGAAGTAGTCGCTGGGATCCGTCGGGCGTTCCCTCGGTCCCAGGTACATGTGGGTGGTAACGATTGCACGGCGGTCAAAGTGTTGCGCCAATACTTCATTCGCCCAGTCCAAAACGTCATCCGGCGCATTGCACTCCAAATGGAGGAAGACGAAATCATAGCCCTCTGCGGAGAAAAGCTGGTAGCTGTTGGCATTGTTGCCCGAGATCGCCTGATTCTCTCTTTCACTTCGGAAGGCGCCGCCGTACCACTCGAACTCCTCGAAGCGCGACTGCCCAAAGTACGTCTGAAATAGCGACGAATCTCCCGTGCTTGTCATGTCGTGGTTGCCGACCGATATCCCGTAGGGGACGCGACCATGCAAGCGATCCATGCAGCCGCGCGCAACCTCCCACTGCGCGGGTTCATTGATGTCAACAATGTCTCCGACGTGGCTGACGAAGACAATCCGTTGCTGCTCGAGATTGTCGGCGATCCATTGCGTGTAAGCATCGAATACCGGGTTCGTCACCTCGTCGGTGCTGTCCGGCTCGGCCTTCGTGCCGCAGCCTAGGTAGTGCTGTGTATCCGGTAAAACGGCGATGCTAAACGAACCTTCCGGCGCAGGCGGCAGCTCCGCCGCATGAGCCACCCCCGCTCGAAGTACGCCGATACCAAGTACGACAAGGGCAAGGAAAATTCGTAGTCCAGCTCGCATCGGGCATCTCCTTCTGCGGCTCTAGTAGGACACGGTTCATTATGCTGGCAAGATAAATCCTTGCTATCGCAACGTCGGTGTTCTTAGCCTGTACGTCCATTTGAGACGAACAGGATTTGTGTCAAATCAGGGCGAGAAAAAGCGCGCAAGGCCCAAAATCAAGACAGGCCCTGAGAGAAAAAGGAGATGACCATGACTGGGCAAGCGAAATTGTTGGGCGCTGTTGTGTTCTGCGGTGCGCTGGCATTGGTTGGAGGTTCCTTGCTGTATCCTTCGCCGACGGCGGCTCAAAAATGGGGCAATATGGACATACACCCAACCGCACATGTCCATCCAAGCGTGATCCTGGAAGGCAAAGTCACTGTGGGTTCGTACACGAAGATCGACGCCGGCACGATCATAACCGGCAACGTGACCATTGGACATCACACGCTCGTCCGGTGCAATGTGACCATCAGGGGAACGAACAGAATTGGCAACTACACCCACATCTATGACAACGTCAATATCGAGGGGGGCCGCCCTGCCAAAGTCGGCGGTTCCCTGGCCGAGGTGCCCGACCGTTCGATCATCGGCGATGGGTGTTGGATCAATCATGGCGCAACGATGCACGGTACCCGGGTAGGCGATGGCGGGGCGGTTGGCCTTAACGCATGCTGCGACTACAACACAAGGATCGGCAAGGGCGCCATTTTGGCAAACGGCAGTGCGACACACGTCGATCAAGTGATTCCCGACAACAGCTTCGCTGAGGGTGTCCCTGCCGTGGTCAAGAGAACGGATATCACTGACAAGGATCGCCAGGACTACTTCGGTGTTTTGCCTTCGGCGTGGACGCGTTACGAGGCAGCCGAGATGGAAGCGAGGATTCGGAAGCAGAGCAACCGTTAGGCGCGGTGTCCGTTTCGCCTACGGGAATCTTCCCACCGGCGAGCGCCTTGGGCACGAGGTTTGAACCTGACCCAACGATCGCCTTCCTGGCGGAATCCCGCCGAACCGCGGATGTACTTCCAAGGTACGCCACGGCGATACGACCAGTGCTCCCCGCCATGCCGAATCGCCTCTGTGATGTAGCCTTCAGCGTCGAACATCTCCGTGCTGACATGGTTGCCGTCGCGGTCATAGTACTCGCGCCGTGCCAGTTTCCCGTCGTCGTACACCAGCCGGCGAATCGGTTTGCCTTCGGCGTTCAGATCATCGCGGCGGACGGGCCTGCTGCGGCGCCACCACTCGCGGTGGATGACACCGTCGTGTAGATGGATGATTTCGCGAATCGCCTCGGGCACTCGCTTGGCTTCGGCCGCGGTAATTTCCCGATCGCCGACGCGAAACCGATCGAAGGTCCACGAGAAGTCGGCCGGGGTCTCTGCGAAGACCTTCAAGTCGGCCCGGCGATCGAGCGCAACCGCAAGGCTCGGTCGGCTTTCCAGGCCCGACCACTCGACGGCCACCGCCGTCAGTTGACCACTCGCTGGAAGCTGGAAATTCTCACCGGGTCGCAACGGTCGTTTCGTGGTCCTTTCGCCGTTGTGAAACAGGTGATAGCCGAACGTTTCCCAGTGGTTCTCACCCGGAATCAGCTGCACGACATTACTGGTCGATCTTAACCTCAGGTGGGGCGGATCGGGTAGCCGAACGATAGCGACATAGATGTCACTCGAGCGCTGCCAAATGAGTGGTGAATCCATATCGCCAACGATGCGCCGGATGTTCGCGGGAGGAAGCGGTGACCCGCCGTGCGGCGGGCGTTGGGCCTCCGGTATCAACAGCGATTCGAAGGAGATGAGCCAGCTGCCTTTCGCCAGTTTGGACCGGCTCGAAGTCCCGTAGAGACCGCGGTGGATGCCCTCGAAGCTGGTCGGTGTTTTGCGCTCGTAAGAGATGACCTCGCCGCCGAATCCGGCCGGATTCACCAGCCGGCCCCTTTCCGGAAACCCATCAGTCGAGGTCACGGCAATCCGGTTGCCCCGGACGTTGTCAGTAATTTCGGTTTCCGGACCATCAACCAAGTTGTACGTGGAAACGAAAGCGATCTTCGTGGCGTCCGGGCTGCCTTTGGCATCGATGTCGTACGGTCCGGAGTGGTCCCCCGAGTTTGGAAAGCAGAGGAAGGAATGGGTTCGCATCACGACCCAGCCCTCGCCCGACCGGGTGTCCGCCAGCCGCAACGGTCCGCGTCCGCCGCCAGTGCTGCCGCAGATCCAGCGGCCGCTGAACCCGCAGGGACAGACGTCACCCATGGTGATATTTGCCAGCCAGTGGATGTTGCACGGCAGAGGTTCGTCCCACCGTTTGCCGCGCACGGGACCGTTTCCGGCCAGGAACCACGAGCCATCGCCGTTCCAAGAGAAATGCGAGCCCTCCATGAGCGGAAACGGCGCGGTGCGGTTTTCGCCCGCGAGGTCGTGGTCGAAAAAATGCCGCGCAACGAAGGGGATGTCGTGCGTGCCCTCGGTGGCGTAGTAGTAGTCGCGATAGTTGTGATCGCGCGAGACGATCACGGGATGGGTCGGATTCACATACAGCGAGTTGTAGCCCACTCCCCAATCGCCCGGTAGGATCTCCAGCTCCGAATCGGCCTCGATCGAAATTCGCACCGCGCGGCGTCGCTCGCCCTCGGGCGACCAGAGTCCGTAGAGCCACCGGTCGTCGCAGTCGGTCTCTTTGGGATCGACCGGACCACAGGCGATCCGAGTCCGCCGGCCGCCAGCCACGTCGTACCAGATGACACATGTCCCCTGACTATGGCGGGCGCCGTCCTCGGAAACAAGGCGCGTGTAGAACAACCAGGGCCGCCGGTTTGCCCAGCGCGGATGCAAGCCTCGTTCAATCAGCCGGTCGCGCTTCTCGTGAAGATCGAACAGATGGATCTCGGCGGCCGATGCCGCACCGTACTCGCGCTGGTTGGCGCCGTAGTGCGTATAGGCGATGTGGCGCCCCTCTGGACTCCAGCACTGCGTATTATGGTAGTTGGCATGATCGCGGGCCCGTGGGTCGTGAGTGATCCGCCAGACCTCGATGGCCCGAGAGTCGCGCGGCCGGAAACGCACGATCTCAGCGCCCGCGGAACCATCGATGGATGCACTCAGCAGAAGACAGATCGCCACTCCAGCGGACCAGGACAGGCACGGCCTTCGTTCCATTAAGGTACCTCCTCCTACCATCACCCAGGCGTTAGATCTCCCAACTCGGCCTCATCATTGCGATAGTCTGTCCCGTCTCACAAGGATTTCAAGCTGTTCCTCTCGGAGATCCCGTCCTGGCACGTTTCCCGACGGGTGGGGGCTGATCGCCGCACCCTTTTCTTTGGTTTTTCTGGATTTGTTGCGGGTAGCCCCTCTTGGAACGCTCGCGTGCCAAAAAGCGAGTCTGCCCGCCGTACGGCGCGGCAATCCCGTTGTATGGCCAGGAGATTGCTTCGTCGTCCGCCGGACGGCGGACTCCTCGCAATGACACTTTAGTGTTGGTTTGTTCCATTGCTTATGCAGCGGTCTATATCAGCCGCAGAGACACGGTGCAGGGGACAGCGCCGAATGGGGGACATGAAAAGACTTGCAGTTCGGAGCCCCGTGCGCTTTTAGAAGATTCCTGATCCTCGCGTGAGCTGGCCTCGATTCCGTCTGAATGGCTGGGTTTTGATGAGAATATATCCATAGTCCAACCCAGGAGGATTATCCAACTATGAACGGTGACAACGAGAGGCAAAAAGAAGGGCATACCATGAAGCGCAGGGAGTTTTTGCACTATGGCGTGAAAGGCAGCGCCATGGCCCTTGCCGTCGCAGCGTTGCCAGGTGTTGCTGGAGGATGTCGGCTATCACCGTCGGCGGGATTCGCCAGTCGCGATCCGGAGGAACTGACGATTTCCCAGATGCAGGAAGGGATGCAGTCTGGTAAGTTCTCGGCGCGGTCGCTTGCCGAAATGTACCTGGCGCGTATCGAGAAACTCGACCAACACGGGCCGGCCATAAACTCGATTATCGAGATTAATCCCGACACCCTGGCTATTGCTGACGCGCTCGACGATGAACGCCGAAACAATCATATTCGCGGTCCGTTGCACGGGGTTCCTGTACTGATTAAGGACAATATTGCCACTGCCGACATGATCAGCACAACTGCCGGCTCGCTTGCGCTTGTCGGCTCCAAGGTGCCTCGCGATGCCGTTCTCGCAACCAAGCTCCGTCAGGCCGGAGCCGTTATACTGGGCAAGACGAATCTGAGCGAATGGGCCAATTTCCGGTCAACGCGCTCGACCAGCGGCTGGAGCGGGCGCGGCGGCCAGACGCGAAATCCCTATGCGCTGGACCGAAACCCCGGCGGTTCAAGCTCGGGCTCCGGCGCAGCCGTCGCGGCACATTTCTGTGCGGTGGCGTTAGGTACGGAAACGAATGGATCGATAATCAACCCTTCCTCGGCAAACGGCATCGTTGGAATCAAGCCGACACTCGGTCTCGTCAGTCGATCCGGGATCGTTCCGATTGCTCATAGCCAGGATACGGCTGGCCCTATGGCACGAACCGTCGCCGATGCCGCAGTGTTCTTGGGCGTTCTGACGGGCGTTGACCCACGAGATGGCATAACGAGTGAGAGCCGCGGCAAGGCCTACTCAGATTATACACAATTTCTCGATCCAAACGGCCTTCGTGGAGCCAGGATCGGCGTCGCTCGCAACTATTTTGACTTCCACGAAAAAGTGGATGCACTGATGGAAAGGGCTATAGACGTGATGAAGCAAAGCGGTGCCACTATTATCGATCCTGCCAATGTTGAAACAGCAAAACGACTCTGGAGCTCAGAATATGAATTGCTCCTGTACGAATTCAAGGCCGATCTGAACAAGTACCTCGCCGAGCTTGGACCGACCGCGCGCGTCCGATCGCTGAAGGAAGCTATCGCGTTCAACGAGGAAAACAAAGAAAAGGAAATGCCATACTTCGGCCAGGAGATCTTCCTGGAGGCGGAAGAGAAGGGACCGCTGACGAGCGAACCCTACCTCGAAGCACTCGAAAAGTGCCGGCGACTTTCGCGCGATGAGGGGATCGATGCAACGATACGCAAGGACCGGCTTGACGCCATCATTGCGCCCTCGGGTGGCCCGACCTGCCTCATTGACCTCGTCAACGGTGACCATTTTCTGGGAGGCAGCTCATCTGCCGCCGCTATAGCCGGCTATCCGAACATAACGGTTCCTGCCGGCTATGTCTTCGGGCTTCCCGTTGGTATTTCGTTTTTCGCAAGCGCTTTCAGCGAACCGACGCTAATCAAGTTAGCTCATGCGTTTGAACGAGCATCCCAATTCCGTCGGCCTCCTCGGTTTCTGGCAAGCGCGGATCTGGGTGCGTAGCAGATCTACACTCCCTGATTGCCAGAGACGTTCTTGTTGGGTCTCCGTTAAACAACTCTCGCAGCCTGCGCGTGACCCGGCGCGAGGCAAGACCGCGCCACATGGCACCCCCTCGCTCCGCCGAAAGTGCTCTGCCAAAGCAGCCGTTTTCCCGGCAACTGCCTCAAATCTGCGAGCTAGCGGCCGGTCGGACGATCAGGTTGGTGACGTTCGAAACGGTATCTTTGTACGTCTCGTCGTTCCTGAGTTGCAGCCAACCCGGGTCGCTGCGGAAGGCAGCCCAGCCCTTGTCCATCGCTTCCTTGTCCTCGAAGCTGAGCATGTATGTAAGGTTGGGCAGCTTCGAGCCGATCAGCGATTGGCCGAAGAAGACCGGCTTCATGCCGCAGCGGCGGAAGATTTCCAGCTCGCCGCCTTCGTTGAACATCGCGATCTTCATGAGCGCGCGCTCGACATTGTGGCTTTCGTAGATACGCAGCTGCATCACACGCGAGTCGGCCTTGGTTGGGACTGCGACCTTCGGGACGCCGTCGAAGGCGAGCATGAGCGAGCTTTCATATCGCGCGTAGGCCGGGTCGGATTGGGGCGCCTCGAGGACGGCCGCGCCAGCTTCCAGGAATTCGCCGTCGTTGGCCAGCCGGTCAATCATCATGATGAACGACTCGGGCGAGTTGTGGGGCAAGAGCACGTAGAGGTTGGGACTGTCGGCCTCCATCTTCAGTTTCGGATTGTCGGCCTTCAGCATCTTAAAGACGCCAACCGGCTCGATGCCCACGCGGTTCAAAGCCGGAATCGCCGCCTCGGCGAGGAAGTCGTCGAACGCCTTCTGCTTGGCGGCCGACTCGAAGTCGTAGAGGCGCAGCTCGAGGAGTTGTTTGCCGGGCGAGATGCTCGCGCGACTTGGCACGGCTCCCGTGCCCAATCCCAACCCGGCCACGGCGGATGCTGCGAAAAACTCACGTCGTTTCATCGTAGTGCTCTCCTTTCACGATTGTGTTTGTGGTCGCTTGCGAAGAAGAAACCTTTCTTATTTCCTCCAGCTTGGTCTATGATGCAACAACGGCAACGATAGGAGTCCGCGATGGCCGAGGATGTCTCTCCTCGGAGGCAATCCTTCTACAGCCGCTACGTTCGGCTTCTCAATCGCAAAGCGACCTTCGCCCCTAAATCTATGCTAGTGATAACAGGTCGTCATCCGCAAGAAGATAAATCCGAGGCCGCCATTCGATTCGCCTGTCGCCGTTCAGTTTGTCCCCCGGATCCGCCGGGACAGAACAGCCAATTGTCGCCCAGATCCTTGCGGGGCTCTGCGATCGCTGGTTCTCGTGTTTGGCAACCATAATGATGCCCCGTTCGGGAACAAACAATTCAAGCGTGGCCAGATTGCGCCGGGGGCTGAACCTGGCTATCGCGGCGGCCTGGCTCAGGCCGAGTTTTGTGCTTGCTCTTGTCCCGTGTTTGTTCCAATAGAGGAGGAAGGGGACCCAGAGCGAGAGAGTACCCGTCAATGGAGTAGACATTCATCATAGGAGAACGGATGATGGTGCATCGACTCAACCGTCGTGAGATGTTGCGAAACACGGCTCTGGCGGGTGTTGGCGCCTGGGCGACCGCCGGCCGTGCACGGGCCGACAGCAAGTCACCCAACGAGAAACTCAACATCGCCGTCATCGGGGTCGGCGGACGGGGACGCGCCAACCTTAACCACTTCGCGCGCGAAGGGGAAAACATCGTCGCACTGTGCGATGTGGACGAGGAGCGTGCCGGCGATGCCTTTGCCCGATTCCCAAAAGCCAGGAAATACCACGACTTTCGTAAGATGCTGGACGAGATGGACAAGCAGATTGATGCCGTCGTCGTCAACACACCCGATCATACGCACGCCGCTCCCAGCGTGACGGCCATGAAGATGGGAAAACACTGCTACTGCGAAAAACCGCTGGCCCATTCGATTCACGAGTCACGCATGATGGCCGAGATCGCCAAGAAGAACAGGCTGGTCACGCAGTTGGGCACACAGCATCATGCGAAAACCCACCTGTGCCGCATGGTTGAAGTGATCGAGGCGGGGGCGATTGGGCCCGTGCGTGAAGTCCATGTCTGGATCGGCGGCGATCGCGGTGGCGGCGTACGGCCGACGGAGACTCCTCCCGTTCCGCCGCACCTCCGGTGGGACCTGTGGCTGGGGCCGCGACCCTATCGCCCCTACCACCCGGACTACGTACCATACAAGTGGCGCTTTTGGTGGGACTTCGGTACTGGAGAAACAGGCAACAACGGCGTCCATATCATGGATGTTGCGTTCTGGGCTCTTCGGCTCCGGCATCCCACGACGATTGAAGCGGAAGGGCCGGCGGCGCACCCGGAAACCTCACCGCGATGGATGACTGTTCGCTACGAGTTTCCTGGCCGAGCTGAGCTGCCGCCGTTGAAGATGACCTTTTATCACATCCTGAATGGTCCGCCGATTCTGGCCGAGGTGCTGCCCGAAGAGCAGCGCTCCAAGTGGGAATCGGGCGTGCTCTTCGTCGGCCAAAAGGGCATGCTTTTGGCGGGATACTCCACGTGGAGGCTGCTGCCGGAACTGAAATTCAAAGATTACCAGCCGCCCAAACCAACGATACCCGACTCGATTGGGCATCACAAGGAGTGGATTGCCGCCTGCAAGTCCGGTGGGCCGACCACCTGCAACTTCGAGTACTCCGGCGCGCTGACCGAAGCGGTACTACTGGGCAACGTGGCGTATCGTGTCGGGGAAAAGCTCGAATGGGATCCGGTAAACCTGAAGGCAACCAATTGCCCGAACGCCGAGCCGCTCATTAAGGAGCCGTACCGCGAGGGTTGGATACTCTGAGGACAACTGCCCGCCCGGGACGGCCAAAAAGACAGGGGCTGGAAACGGCCGGGACAGATTGTACCAGGTGGCGGAAGAGAAAGTGTACCACCTGGGCGCTACGATGCAGCGTGTCCTCTGGGGTCTGTCCGGAGGGAGTGGCGTAAAGCTCTCTCCTTGCGCTGTTGTGTTCGTTCTTTCCAGTGCCGGCCCGAGGGCAACACAGTCGGCCCCTCTGCCTACGGTCTGATTCGAAGGTAACCCCAAGAGAGCTGGATGTCTTCGAACGTTACTCGCGGTGACAAAAGAGGCTCTAGTTCGATTGGACTTGCAAAGGCAGATTTGCCGGTGTGTTGGATTTGTGCCACCATTTTGTGATCGCTGGGAGGATCGATTCACGCAACATATCGTCAGTTATCGGAGCGTAGTGGCGGGTCAGCGCGCTGGTGGGTGCATGGCCCATGTACTTCTGAACCCAGTCGGAGTCCGCCCCCGTCGAGAGTACCGCAGGCGCGAAACTGGCCCGAACCATCGCGGCTTGTGGTCTCACAGTACCTCAATTCCGCTTGCCAACATAGCCCGCCATAGTGGCCAGTAGTAGCCGTTCAGAGTCCATGGCCGCAACGATGCCCCTTACACACGGGAGCGCTGACACAGTATCAAGAGAGGTGCAACCTGCTGGATTCCGCACGACGCTGGCTCTCTTCTTTGGCATTATGACCCACTGTCGCATATACGGAAAGACTATTACCCATAATAGCTGAGCTGCCAGAAAGGGCCTGCGGTTCAAGACGGCCACGCCCCCAACCGATAGGTGGTAGGTGATCCGGCATCATTCATCTTCGATGATGTACCCGTGGTACAAGCCCATGTAGTATGGCAATAAGAAAGCGACGCCGTCGTCCAGGCGTCTCCCGTTGCCGCCGTAATCCAGCCGCCACGGGTCGTGGTTCCAGTGGGACACGTTACGTTCATCAACGGGTAGTACCTTCCCATTGACGCGATGGCCTCGCGTCCCGCGACGCCATTGGAGGTTCGGTGACAGCAACACGATGTCGGTGCGATGGCTGTTTTTCAACTCCCACTCGACTCGATCCAGCGGGAACCGTTTCAGCGTATCGAGTGCCTCGCCGAATATGTCCTGCGACACAAGAAGTCGCGTCCAGCGGCTGTCGGCGGTTTCCATGCACGCGGCAAAGATATAGTTGAACAACGGACACAACTCCGGCTGCTCCATGCGCCAGTATCCCACCAGCGATCGGATATACTTCTGCCGATGCACGGAATCCTTGTCATACTTGAAAAGGTTGTAGTAGCTCATGAACGCCATTTCATCGTCTGACTGATTGCCAGTGCCCGGCCCCGACGCCAACTTGGGCCCGAGTACGTTCATGGCGTACGCATGATCGTTGATGAGCATGTCGTACGCCTGCCGGTACTTGGGGTCTCCGCTCATATGTTCAGCGACCTTCAGATACGACAGGATGCTCAACGAGTTCAGACCCCGCCCCCCGGACCACATCTCATGATTCAGGACTTTCGGCCCGAAGTGCGCCCAACGCGTTGGACGCCCATCGTGATCAATCAGATCGAAATCATTCCGGAGCAAGTGGTCTGTGATGGCTAGTGACACGTCCCGCACTGCCGTCTTTTCCTCCTCCGTTTGCGCGACCAGGTCGTAGTACAGCGCGTAGAAGAAGTAGTGGCCGTCCAGCTCGTCCGAGCTGGTA
>Ga0111193_1041_pt1 | contig 11647 bp, 9 predicted proteins | sample DeeMarSWOR324_28_FD_80361 | JGI IMG/M metagenome (GOLD analysis project Ga0111193, IMG submission 80361) | candidate division BRC1 bacterium SM23_51 | reverse complement strand
AACGCGTGGGGAGCCCCTTTTTCGCCGAACAATCTCAACGCAGACCGGACGATACGTTCCGCCGCACCGCTTTCCAAGAGGCACTTGCCAATGATGGACGCCATCGCGATCAAGATGCCGATTTTGGCGCATGTGCGTCCAAATTCGCTTACCATCCGTTCGCCAACCGAACGTTGCACGAGGTTGGTGGTTTCCTGGACGGTCATTTTCTTGTCTTGCGCAAATTGCTCCAGCGCAGCAGACGATGTCAAAGAGCCGACAATCAATGCACCAAGAACCAGTGCCAGAAATGCATGCAAGCGCAAGAGCAGAATCCCGCCCAGAACGACAATCATACCGATCAATAGAAGCCACAAGGGGTCAATCACTGTGTTCCCCTTTCAGCCACTTGACACTGTGATCGCCCGTTACCGCTATGGTTTCGGGAGGGGAATCCAGGCGAAACAAAGACCAGGGGCCCGCGATAGGAGGATATTTCTCGACGACACTTTCGTTGATTTCTATCCCCAGCCCCGGCCCATCGGGTACGATCAGTCGCCCGTCCTTGATATTTAGCGGCTCTGCCAGAATCTCATCGGCAAGCGGAAATGGATACATACCAGGGCGTCCTTGGTTCGAGTAACAGGGATATTCCAACCACTCGACGACATCTTCCGGCCAGCATATACCCAGTTGCGCAGCGGTCAGCACTTCCAGGGTCGTTCCCCAGCTGTGAAACGCAAATCGCAGTCCCTGCCTCCGAACGCCTTGAAAAATCCGCTGCGCCGTTGAAACACCACCCTGGCAGAAAACGTCCATTTGTACATAGTCAACTGCCTTCGAGTTGATCAGATCCTGAAAACCCGCATCATCGGGTTCGTGCTCTCCCGATGCCAGTTTCACATTCAGCTGGTTCCACAGCTTTCTGTATGCATCGTGATCTTCCGGGGGCAGGGGTTCTTCGAGCCAGACTGGATTATGGATTGCCATATCGTTTGCCAGTGCTTTCACGGTCTCAAAGGAATAGCTACGATCTCCCATCCGCCACCATGTATGTGCATCAACCATGAGACCGACGTCCGGACCCACGGCTTGTCGCATCAAAGCAACCGTTTCCAGGTCTTTCTCCGGTCCGATCCCGGCTCGCATTTTGTATGCCGGAAACCCCATCGCCGCAATAGCCGCCACCTCTTCGGCATACTCTTCAGGCGTCATATACATGCCAGCGCTGCCATACAGTTTTATGCTGTCTCGCTTTCGCCCCCCGATAAGTTCCGACAGCGCACATTCTTCATAGCGTGCGACCAAGTCGATCAATGCAATTTCGACCGCGCGATAGATTTTGACCGTTTCCCGGTCCGACTGGAATTCTATCTCTTTCCACAGATATGGGTCTTTGCCGACAAGGAACGGTCCGATGACTTCCCGGATTGTTCTGGCGGCTCGTTCGTGTGCCGGGCCTGGCGCATAGCCCTTCAGACCAGAATCCGTGGTTACCCGAATCAGCATCGCGTCTCTTTTCAAAATCGCGCGTTCCCCTCCCCAGAATGCCAGTTTCTGGGGCTCAGGTATTCCGAAAGACATCAGAAGAGATTCGACCCGGGTAATTCTCAAGACTTTCTCCTCTCTGCACGCAGCGCGTTATGCTCAAAACAACTCATGCTGCTGCCTCTGTCAAAACGATACAAATGCCGCAAATCGTTCCCTGTCTCGTGCCGATATCCAGCGGCACGAGGAGTCCGGACAGTTTGACTCGTTCCGGATCGGTGCTAAACAAGATGCCTCGCTCTGGTTGGGATGAAACTAAAAGCTGGGATTATACTGATTTTCTCGAATCTTTCATCATGACGAGAGCTTTCTGGATATAAAGTCCCCGTGGACTTCAACCACTCACATTTGAAAGCTGTTGGAGAAACAGGGCCAGCGCCGAGTGATCCAGATCCCCGTTGCCCTGTGCCAGCATCGCATCCATCTGAGTAGCAACGAGAGCGGATCCCGGCAGAGGGACTGACAGCGCACGACCCGTCTGCAACGCAATATTCATGTCTTTGCGGTGCAATCTTACCTTGAAGCCAGGCTTGTAATTACCTTCGATAATACGCTTGCCATGAAGATCGAGAATTCGGCTCTGTGCAAAGCCACCGAGAAGTGCCTCCCGGACTTTTTCCAGCTCGACGCCAGATTTCTTGGCCAACGTCATTGCTTCCGCAAGCGCCTGGATCGTCATCCCGACAATGATCTGATTGCACGCTTTGGCCACCTGTCCCGCTCCCGCGTTGCCGATATGAACAATGTTCTTGCCCATCACCTGGAGAATAGGGAGTGCACGGTCGAAAGCCGATTGTTCGCCTCCGACCATGATTGATAACGTGCCGGCCTTGGCGCCCACTTCGCCACCCGACACCGGTGCATCCAACGACGCCACGCCTTTCTCAGACAGAATACTGGATATCTTTTTTGATGTTGCCGGTGCGATCGTTGACATATCAATGAATAACATCCCGCTGTGCACACCCTCCGCCACGCCATCGGGTCCAAGCACCACGTCTTCAACTTCCGGCGAATCGGGCAACATGGTGATCACGACATCACTTTGCTCTGCCACCGTTTTGCCGCACGTGGCACTTGCAGCGCCCTTTTCCGCGACTTGCTCAACGGCCTTGCGGTTCACGTCGTGAACCACAACAGGATAACCCGCTTTCAGGAGGTTTATGGCCATGGGCTTGCCCATAATGCCCACCCCGATGAATCCAATTCGCTCCATAATGAAGACCCTTTGCGTTTGATATTTCGATCAAGTTCCGGTTTCTATTCTTGAGTTCTTCCATTCAAAGACGAGCGCAGACGCTTCACATCATCCACCATCTTGCGTGCGCCGGCATTCACAAACGCCGAATCCGAGCCACATGCGATGAATCGAAACCCCATCTCATGATATCGATTGAATTCTTCAAGGCTTCGCAGAAGAATACCCGCCGCCTTGGCGGCCTTCCGGGCTGCAGCGGAGATGGCTTCAACCGCCTCCAGGAATCGTGGGTGATCGCGCTGGCCAAAGGTGCCCAACGCAAGTGACAGGTCCAACGGTCCAACAAAAAGCACGTCAATCCCGTCAATCTCTGCAACGAAATCGAGCGAACCTAGGATTTCTTCCGTCTCAATCTGAACGATCCCGACAAGATTCTCTTTGCTGCTGGTATAATACTCGTTGAAATCAGCACCAAAGTGGGTCGCGCGCACCATCATGGCGGCGCCCCGCGTACCTTCCGGCTGGTACCTTATCGCATCGGCCGCCTGCTGGGCTTCTTCGGGATGACTGATCCGCGGACACATGATGCCTTCCGCCCCAAAATCGAGAACACGATGAACGCGCTGTCTTTGGTAAGACTCGACCCGAACAATGGCAGCCGCCGGCGTATGTTCCAGGGCCTGCAGCTGATGAAGCACATCCTTCTCAGACCCAGAGCCATGTTCAAAATCAATCAGCACCCAGTCGTATCCGGCCATCCCCACAATTTCAGCCGTAACACAGGATCCCAGATTCAGCCAGCATCCGATCAGGGTATCCCCGCGACGAATTCGTGCCTTCAAGTTTTTCATGGATTCATACCTTATTGAAGCGAATTCACTCGTTCCTACGTCTTCCGTATAGCTCGTGCCTTTTCTCACCGTACATGCGGATGCGAGGGTGTTCTTCCACTGTCGCAGAATGTTCTAAGCGATCAAGCCCGTCATCCAGTTTTGTGGTAAATGTCTCGATGTCAACGGGAATTTCGATCTTGAGTGCCGCAGGAGAGAGACCTACCCCAGTCGCAGACCGATATTCCCAAACACTCCGGAACTATCGTTCCGCGCTTTCCTTCTAGCTCTTCCGGGTTTGCTGTGGGCAGCCCCCCTCGGAGCGCTTACAGGCCGAAGAGCGAACCTGCCCGCCGTACGGCGCAGGCGCTCTTGCCGGACACACCACTGCTGAGTGCCGTAGGCACGACCGACAATAGCCCGGTGCGTAAGCGCCGGGAAGAGAGTGGCGCCAATCGAACAGCGCTGAAGGTGCGACACACACCCACACCAGAACCGAAAGAACCTTTGATAAAACAAGACCTACGAGAGTTGCGGTCCGGCAGTGTCGGACGCAGTCTCTCGCGCCTCTTGACTCAGACCTGGGATCCGGACCTGCCGCCACCTTCGCAAGACCAGTCTTGTCAGAAGGGAGAGGCGTGGAAGGGACGCATGCCGGACTCACGGCAACGTGCCTGGCTTTTGCAACGGCAAATCAGAGCCTGTGATCTGCGGGCTTCACACCCTTTTTGTGCCCGCCCATGCCGATGGGCGTGGGATCGTACTCGCCGACAAGATCGACCTTGCTTCTGGCTGGGATCTTGTCCTCCATGCCCATGCACCAGTAGCAGGCGTTGATGAGAAGACGGCGGAATCCTTCACTCTTCAGATCAGCCGCGTGCCCCATCGTGGTGGTGAAAACGCGCGCGGCCTTTCCTTGCGTACCCGTATGCGTCTTGAGCCAGGCCACAGGCACCGGCGGCTTTTCCGGGTTGGGTTCATCTTGCGGGTCCATGCCCCTGAGTACCACTCCCATGATCAAGGGCTTGCAATCACCGTGAAGTGTGGTCAGGCCATAGACGTCGGACGGCCCCCAGATGTCTTCACAGCCTCTGACAATGGGATGATTCTCCATTCCTTTCGCAACAACCCCGCGCGTGCTTTCGCTCTTGTGACGTCCGTAGTGGTTGACCCAGGTTTCGCCGAAAACCAGGCGTCCATAGCCTCCCTTGGGATCGCTGCTTCGAAAACTGTATTTGGCATAGGGGCTGTCTTTTCGCTTTCCGTAGTTGAACGCATGTGTCGATGTCCGCAGTCCCATGATCGGCCTGCCCGAGTTGGTGTAATCCATGATGCATTTCATCTGCTCGTCGGGCAATTCGCGGAACCGGAGGAACATGACCATCAGGTCGGCATCCTGGAGAAACCGCAGGCCGGGGATATTGTCGAGCGTCGAGGGATCGATCGTGCCGTCCTCTTTGTTGATGGCAAACAGGACGGTGCACTTGAACCCGTGATGCATGGCCGCAATCTTGGCCAGCTGGGGTATCAGCTCTTCCGAGCGGTACTCGTCATCGCCGGCAAGAAAAACGATGTGCTTGCCCTTGCCCGGGCCTTCTTTGCCTTCCAACACGACCCAGGGATCATCGGGCGCCGCCTGGCTGCCGAACAGGCAGATCGCACCGACGAGTGTCAGTGCGCAGAGTTTCCAGCCATGTTTCCTCTTGCCCATAGCCAATCTCCTTTCATTTGGTCATCTGAACCGACGAGCGGCCTCGTTCTTGCCAAGGGTGTCTTCCTTGTCAAGATACATTCGGCTTGAGCGACAGCTGGGGGGCGTATCTTGACTTTGGCCTGCGCAGGGCGTACGGCGCTTTGGTCAGGCGGGGGGACTGATTCGCTGCGGAGGGGTCTGGTTCCGGTGGCGAAAACCCGCCATCCGGCGGGTTATTCCCCATAGCCCTCTCCTAAAACTTACACAGCTGCGATTTCACCCGCCGTGCGGCGGGTCCCCCTCGCAAAATCTTCCACCCGGTCACACCTGGACGAAACCGAGATGCAGCCCAGCGCGGTCGGCGAATGTACCCTGTTTTTCGCTTTACAGTGGCGCCTGTCGACGTCAAGTTGCAGGGTGCGTTGGCCCCAGTTGCAAGGGATTTGGGCAAATCAGAGCCTATCGTTCAATCCAACAGTGAGGGAAGCAATGGCTACTGAGAAGGTTCGTTTCGGCATTATCGGCTGCGGCATGATTGCCGAGTTTCACAACAAGGGGATTGAGAAGTGTCCCCGGGCGGAGCTGTATGCCGTCTCGGACAATGTCGCCGAGCGTGCCGAGGAATTCGCCGCCAAGCACGGTGTGTCGCGCTGCTTCAAAGACTACCGGCGGATGGTCGAGTTGCCCGACCTCGATGCGGTTTGCATCTGTACGCCCAGCGGTTTGCACGCCGAGGCCGCGATCGTCGCGGCGCAGGCCAAGAAGCACATTCTCTGCGAGAAACCGCTCGACGTGACGCTCGAGAAAATTGACAAGATGCTCGAGGCGGTTCGCCGCAACGGCGTCAAACTGGGCGCAATTTTTCAATCACGCGTGCAGAGCGATACGCAACGCGTCAAGCACGCGATCGAGCAGGGAGTGCTCGGGCGGATTCTCCAGGCCGACCTGCGAACCAAGTGGTATCGCACGCAGGAATACTACGACAGTGGCGCGTGGCGCGGGACGTTCGCGCTCGACGGCGGCGGCTGCCTGATGAACCAGGGTGTCCACGGCGTGGACCTCTACCAGTGGCTCGTCGGACCGGTGACATCGGTCTGGGGCAAGGTCGCCACGGTCAACCACAACATCGAGGTCGAGGACTCGGCGTACGCCATCGTGGAATTGGCCGGCGGGGGGCGCGGTGCGATCATCGGCTCGACGTGCGCCTACCCCGGCTACCCCACGTGTATCGAGATCCACGGCGAAAAGGGCTCGATCTGCATCCAGGATGCCCGAATCGTCAGCTGGGATGTTATCGACCAGGAGCCGCCGGAAGATCTCAAGATCGGGGGGGGTGAGGGCGTCGGCGGGGCCGGCGACGCGAAGGCCATCTCGAGCCTCGGTCACGAGATCCTGGTCGCCGACCTGGCCCAGGCGATTCTCGAGAACCGCGAGCCGATAATCTCGGGCGCCGAGGCCCGCACTGCCGTCGCGATCATCCTGGCGATCTACCAGTCATCGCGCGAGGGGCGTGCGGTGGCGATTGACTGATTGGCGACCTGTCCGCCGAAAACTTGGCGAAGGCGCAGCGCGGACTTGCCCGCCCAAGACTCGGCAAAGGCAGAGTGCAGATTGGGCCTCTTACGGCGCGAGAGATGTTCACGTCCAGAGGCGGGTTTGGGGTGGAGAGGATCTGACCGGTGAATGTGCTTTGGCTTCTCATCCCGGCCGTTGCGATTCTCGCTTTGGCGAGCCGAACCTACGGTGCCCATCTGGCGCGTGTTTTCGGCATTGACGGCAGTCGGCCGACGCCGGCGGCACTTCACGACGATAACCGCGACCTCGTGCACACGCGTGTTGACGTGGTGTTTGCTCACCACTTCGCCTCGATTGCGGGAACGGCGCCAATTGTCGGACCAGTGTTCGCACTGGTATACGGCTTTTTCCCGATTTGGATGTGGGCACTACTTGGAGGAATTTTCCTGGGCGCCGTGCACGACTTCGGCGCGCTTTTCGTAAGCATGCGCGAGGGCGCGAAATCGATCCCGACCGTCGCGCGCAAGACCCTCGGCAAGACCGGCTATGTGCTTTTCATCCTCTTCTTCCTGGCAATGATCGTCTACGTCACGTCGCTGTTTCTCAATCTGTCGGCGACGGCACTGACAAGCCGATACCCACTCGACCAGTTGGAGCTTGCATCCGACCAACGCCTGCTTCGAACCGAAACAACAACGGTCAAAGGGCAAACAGTCACACTCGGTTTTGTCGGGGGTATCGCCGCAACGGGCGTGATTGTCATCACGCTTCTGTCCATGCCGCTCGGCTGGCTTCAGCGGCGGCAAATCCTCAAAGGCTTGCGGCTCCATCTGGTGGGAACAGCAATTTGTGTGCTTTCCATCTTTGTCGGTTTCGTGCTCCCGCTGAGGTTCCCGCTGGAGTCGGAGACCCTGATATGGCGATGGGGCCTGGCGGTCTATACGCTCATTGCCGCGGGTTTACCCGTCTGGCTTGTTGTTCAACCGCGCGACATGGTCAACGTCCAGATCCTCTATGGTGGAATTGCATTGTTGTTCGTTTCCCTGCTCCTGGGGGGCATGGGCGGTCTTGGGACGCAGTTCCCGGGTTGGTCGGCCGGGTTCGGCGCCGAGAAAATCGGGATGCTGTGGCCTTTCCTCTTTGTCACTGTGGCCTGCGGAGCGATCTCGGGGTTCCATTGCATGGTCTCTGGTGGAACCACATCGCGACAGATTGCGCGAGAGAGCGACGCGCGGGGCATCGCGTACAACGCCATGTTGCTCGAGTCGATGCTTGCGATTCTTGTCACATTGGCCGTGGCTTCGAGTATCGCAAAGGCCGACTACCTCAGCATCGTGTGGCCAAGCCCCGCACAGCAGGAGGCGGGCGTCAGCCCAAACCCGATTTTTGCTTTTGCCCTGGCGGCGGGAGCGCTTTTTCAGAAGGCATTGGGAATCCCGCTGGCAATCGGGTGCGTCTTCGGGATTCTGACCGTCGGGGGTTTTATCATCACGACACTCGATACGGCCGTGCGACTGAACCGGTACCTGTTCGAAGAGCTGTGGGACGTTGCCTTCGACGGCAACCCGCCGGCTTTTATGAAATTCTATTGGCTCAACGCCGGCCTTTCGGTTGCCCTCATGCTGCTGTTCGCCTTGAAGATCAAACTGGCTCTGGGGTGGCTGTTGTTCGGGACAGCCAACCAGTTGGTGGCGGCCTTGGCGCTGATCGCAATCACGGCGTGGTTGCTCTCACATGGCCGGCGCTTTGTCTATACGCTGGTCCCCGCCGTTCTGGTGCTTGTGACTACAGTGACAGCATTGCTCTTCGAGGTTTTCGGAACCTATCCACCCGGCCAGAAGAAAAGCGCGCTCTATGAGGGCAGCGCGATCTTTATGGCGATTCTGGCGGTCGGCGTGATCGTGGTGGCCGTGCGGACGCTCCTGTTCCGCCCGCCCGCTGCTGTGCCAGCAGGGTCGGCCGCCAAACCCTAGCGACACCTGGCGCGAAAAATACTCGCTCGGGCGAGTCTTGGTGCATGGTTGTGACGGTTGCGCAACGCGAGGTGGATCCGCGCCAACGCGAACGCAATGTTCTGGTCAATGCAGTTCGCTTCGTGCTGTGGGTGTTCTTCCGGGTTTTCTATCGCGTGCGCTGGCGTTACCCGGAGCGTGTCCCGATGGCGGGACCGGTCATACTCGCTCCCACGCACGCCAGTTTCTACGATCCTCCCATGGTAGGTATTCCGCTGCGGCGCCGGCTGTACTTTTTCACCCGCGATATCTATCTCGAGTCCCCGCTGCTGGGACCGCTGATCCGGGTTCTCAGGGCTTTTCCCGCAAATCTCTCTGTGCGGTTCGATCGCAAAGCCTACGAGCAGGCGTGCCGTGTGCTCAACGAAGGCGGCCTCTTGGTGCTCTTCCCCGAAGGCACGCGGACATACGACGGTTTGCTGGGCGAGATCCAGTCGGGTGTGGCGGCCCTTGCGGTCGAAACGGGCGCGACGATCGTTCCGGTCTCGATCTGTGGCGCCTTCGAGGTCTGGCCCCGCACGCGTTCTTTCCCGCGATTCTGTCGCTTGATTGCGATCAAGTATCATCGCCCGATCCGGCTCGAACCGATTTCCGACCGGCAAACGCGTCGGGAAAAAGCCGCGGAGGTTTCGGCCCAACTCGAACGCATCCTGGCGCCCAGGCTGCGCGCATGGCGACGGTTGCAGGAGAAGCGGGCGGCACAAGGTCAGCGGGCGGCGGGGCGCTGAGTTTGCCCACTGTGGCCGCCCTCTTTCCAAAACCTGAAACCTGAAACTTGAAACCTGAAACCTGTAGCTTGTAACTCGAAGCCGAAATCCCACTGGAGTGTAGGATGAGCCGTCAGTCCAGAAGCGATCCACGCGCCACGCGACTGCTTCGCCGTTTGCGCGGGCAGGTGTTTCGTGCCAGCCGACTGCTCGGTCAGCCGGACGATCCCTGGCGACGACGGCATTTGCTCGACTCGCTCGTGCCGCACGGCGAGCGAATCGGTTCGGGCGAGAGTGAGGTTCTTCGCCTCACTGTCCGCGTTCCATATCGCCGAGCCAACGAGGCCCACGGCCCGATTTTCCCGGGCGACCTCGTGCCTCGACCCTCCGACCTGGTTGCCGTGGCGAAGATCGCACGCCGGCCCAGCCTCGCGCGCACCAAACTCAGCCGGCTCGTGGTCCTCGACACCGAGACAACCGGCTTGCTCGACCGACCCGAGACGGTGCCGTTCCTGGTCGGACTGGGCCAATTCGGCACCCGGGCCTTTGCCATCGAGCAGTTCTTCATGGAAGAGTTCGAGGGCGAGCCGAGGATGATGAAGTCCCTTGCGCGCCGCATGCGCAACTTTCGCGCGATCCTTTCCTACAATGGCAACACTTTCGACCTGCCGCTTCTGCGCCGCCGCTTCGCGGTCCATCGCCTGGCCGAGACAACTTGGCAGTGCACTCATTGGGACCTACTGCCGGCGGCACGCCAGTTGTGGGGACGTGGGTCGCGATCGTGCTCGCTGACCAACCTCGAACGCGAGATCTTCGGGTTTCGCCGCCCGGGCGGCATTCGAGAGAGCCGCATCCCACAAGTGTACTATGACTATCTGGGCGGCCGGCGCGCAGAACGGCTCGCGGCCGTCTTCGACCACAATGCCCAAGACATCCTCACCACGGCGGCTTTGGCGATTGTGCTTGCGAGGACTCTCCGCGACCCCAAGGCGGCAGTCGCCCGACGGATCGCCGATCAGCCGGGACTGACCCGCTTCCTCGAGAACGCCGGTGGCGGTGGGATCGCGCGTCCGCGCCGTCGCAATCGCACAGGTAGGACGCTGCGGGCGAATTGATCGCTGCGCCCTTCGCAGCCCAGCGATCACGGCATTGGCCTTGACAAAAGAAGAGCAGGGGGGAAATGCTCTGATCTCGAAAACTGGTCTGCTACTAGACCAAACTTGCGCGCGCCTGTAGCTCAATTGGATAGAGCGCCGGACTTCGAATCCGTAGGTTGGGGGTTCGATTCCCTCCGGGCGCGCCATTGATTTTTTAGGACTTACCCACCACGATTTTGAACTCATCCGTAGGTCGTTGGGCCGCGTGTTCAAAAAAGTTCAAAATCTGAGGCTCGAAGGCTCCCTCTGCAGCCTGGTCCAGATGATCCGTTACGTGGAATCGGCCGAAGTTCCTTTAGTGCAGATAAGGTATTCCCATGAGTGACAGTGTTTTATGGTCATTCTGGATTTCCGCGTACTGGACACACTCCCAGGAGTTCAAGCGCTCGCGCCTGCAGGGGCGATGGATCAGAGACTTGATCGAATGTGAAAGTGGTTTTGGCGGTCTTGGTGCGGCAGCGGTTGCGGCAGCGCGTGCCCAGATCCGCCAGAAGTGTGTCGAAACTGTGAACGGGCAAGCCGTCGGCGGTCCGGCGTGTGGTTTTCTTTTTCTTCGCGGACTGGGACGGTCTTGCCGGTGCGACCGGGTCGCGCTTGCTGCGATTTTCGTCGAGTTCTTCGTCGTCGAACAGAAGCGGCGCCCAGGCCTTGCGCATGTGCCACTCAACGTAGTAGGCCAACAGGCACAGAAAGATGTGTGCTCGAACGTGAGGGTCGGTTCGATGACCAATCGGTCGCAACCGAAGATCGATCCCTTTCAGACAACGAAAGGCACGCTCCAGTTGCGCGAGGTTTTTGTACTGCCGCACGGCATCCTCTGGCGACAGGCGATCAGTGGGTTCGCTGGTTCGGACGACATAGATGCCGTCCAGTGCCTGTTCGCGATCGATTGTCTGCTGGCAACGCTCCCAGCGAAACAGGCCATCGTCGATGCGTAGCCGAAAGTGTTTGGCCACCTTGAACCGGTTGACCACTTTGCCCACCTTCACAGCAATCTGCTCTTTGCGA
>Ga0111193_1035_pt1 | contig 11760 bp, 7 predicted proteins | sample DeeMarSWOR324_28_FD_80361 | JGI IMG/M metagenome (GOLD analysis project Ga0111193, IMG submission 80361) | candidate division BRC1 bacterium SM23_51 | reverse complement strand
TCAGAGAAGAACATCCACACATGCCCGCCGTTGCCGGAACGTGATCTCTCCAAAGCGGCAGGCACGTTGAAGGCCGTGCATGTTTCCAAATATGCCCTGGCATCCTCCGCCCACGTCGATTTGTCAAAATCGACAGCGAGAAACTGGCATGTTTCGTCCGGGAGCATGGGATAAACGCCGACGGTGAAATCGCGATTGGATCTGCTGTCAGGATCTCGACCGAGAAGGTGGTTCCTGATCGTATTATCCGTGACAGGGATAAACTCCCGGTGCTCACAGTCGGCGCATTTCACCTGTGGCTTCTTGCAGAGGGGTCTTGTCCACTCATTCGCGCAGGCTGGCTGATAACCACTGCGTCCGGATCTGGCACTTTCGAACCGCCTGGCGTAAACGTCCTCTCGTCCGCGGAAGAGGCTCCGAAACAGGGCGACTTTCTTTTCCGGCGGAGATTGGGCCGAAACGGTCGGCGAACCAGCAGCCCCGTCGTGGGAAGGCAAGAAGTAGATGGCCTGACCCCTTGCATCTTCGAGGGTGCGTATTCGTTCGACAATCTCGGTGCGCTTGGCGTCGAGTTCTTCGAGTTCTTTTTTGGCCTGACTGAGCAGCCGTTCAATTTCGGACGCGTTGGGCATTGTGTCTCTTGTCATGTGCCCTCCCCTTGTTCACGTTCAGTTGCCAGTTGTTAGTTGCTGGTTGCTCGTCAATCGTCGCACCGGTCATGAGAGTGATAGATCCAATTCTTCCAGTCTTCCAGCCTTCCTGTCCGCCCTCGGTTTTCATGGAACTTTTGACATTACCTCCATTCGAAGCTTGCTCCGGATCGCGTTTGAACCTCCAAAGTGACCCAGAGGCAATCGTGATTTTGAACCTTCCCTCGCAAGATGCAATGAGCAAAACCACATCAAGCGTTGCCCCCGTCGGTATAGCCCTTTCTCGGGACGGCACCGATAAGGCGCAATTTGTCGATTGAGGTGACGTTGCAGTCAACAAGCCGACCGTAAGGGTGAAGCGGCAAGAATTGCCTGGACGCCGGTCGGGGGGCAATTACGCCCGCCGACCAGAATTGCGGGTTCCCGGGCGATGTAAGTTTAATGTAAGTCCGGAAATCCCTATGAAACCGGGTGGAAACGGGGTGGAAACAGAATGGCGAAAAAGAAGAGGGGCGAAAGGCCTTGAAAACGCTGCCTTTACGCCCCTTCATTTCTGGCCTTGACGGCTAGAAGCACAGGATTCCTAATCCGGGGGTCGGGGGTTCGAATCCCTCCGGGCGCATTATCTGTTTTGCACCACTGGCAACCGCAAAGCAGCGCTCCAGCCAGGTTTCCGCGCGGCTATTGTCCGGCCGCGTCGCACCGCTTCGGCGGCGGGCCGCGAGCGAGAATTGCACCGGGCGATAGCGGGTCCCTCTTGCCACAAGTTGGAATGTCGGCTTGAATGCCTCGCGGTCAGCTTCGACGATAAGCTATTGCAAAAACACAGGGCCCCTGCTATCGGTGACCGGGTGTGGTTGCCCCGGAGTATCGATATGCCCGGGTTTCGGTAGAGACAGGGAATCCTTATGAAGAGAAAACGCCTGATCACGCGGCGGAGTTTTCTCAAGCATAGCGCTTCTGCGGCCGGCGCGGCCAGCGTGGCGGCCGTTTCCCCCATCATCGTCTCTTCGTCGGCCTTCGGCGCGGACGCGAAGGTTGCCCCCAGCAATCGAATCGCGATGGGTTGCATCGGGCTCGGCGGTCGGGGCACGGTCAACCTCAGGCAATTCCTGAAACGGCCCGATGTGCAAATCGTCGCTCTCTGCGACGTTGACGCCGGCAGCCGCAACTACGAGGCCGGCTGGTATCGCGGTCTTGCGCCCGCCAGGCAGATCGTCGAAGAGCACTATGCCGGGGAGAAACGGTCGGGAACGCACAAGGGCTGCGACACCTACGGTGACTTCCGCGACCTACTCGCGCGCGACGACATCGACGCCGTGTCGATCGCAGCACCGGATCACTGGCACGCCCTACAGGTCGTAGCGGCTGCTAGGACCGGCAAGGACATCTACTGCGAGAAACCCCTGTCGCACAACATTGTCGGAGGTCGCGCGATGGTCGAGGCCGTGGCGCGCTACGGCCGCGTGTTCCAATGCGGCAGCCAGCGCCGGTCGGACGCCGGGTGGCGGCGCGCGTGCGAGCTGATCCGCAACGGTCGCATCGGCAAACTGCACACAATCCGGGTCAACCTGATGGGCGGCCATTGGCACCGTGGCTCCTACCGGCCCCAGCAGCCCATGCCCGTCCCCGAGGGCTTCGACTACGACATGTGGCTCGGTCCGGCACCGTGGGCGCCCTATACGCACAATCGCTGCCATTGGAACTTCCGCTGGAACTACGACTACTCGGGCGGGCAGGTGACGGACTGGGGAGCGCACTTTATCGACATGGCTCACTGGGGAATGGGCACCGAGCTCGGTGGGCCGGTCGAGGTCGAAGGACACGGCGAATTTCCCGTCGACGGCGCTCTCTGGAACACGGCAACCAGCTTCCACTTCGAGTGCGCCTACGCCGACGGCATGAGGATGATCGTCAAGAGCGGCGGTGGCAGCGTGCGGTTTGAAGGCACCGAGGGTTGGATCGAGCCGCCCGGCAAAACACATCCGGCATCAATCGCCAAATCCGAAATTCGCCCAGACGAGATGCATCTCTATAAGAGCAAAGACCATCATGGCAACTTTGTTGACTGCGTCAAAACACGCAAGCCGACCGCAGCGCCCGCCGAGGTTGCCCACCGTTCGATCTCGGTGGCCCACCTCGGCAATATCGCCATGCTTACCGGGCGAAAGATCAGGTGGGACCCGGACAAGGAGCAAATCATCAACGACCCGGGCGCCAACGCACTGCTGGGCCGCGCGTACCGCGAACCCTGGATACTTTAGGCCGGTTGTAACAGGATAGAATCAAATAGAAGGGGGTCTGCAATGGACACGAAAAGGATTTCGGGTTGGCGCAGCTTGATTGGAAAGGCCGCGACCGCACTTGCACTGCTGGCTCTGTTGTCCAGCGCCGTCTTGGCTGAGCAGCCATCGGGCAATTGGGTCAAGCTGCTCGAGGGTGATGACGATGGGAAGGTTCTCCCATTCAGTGCCTGGCGCCAGCCGACCGGCGAGTGGCTGATCGTTGGCGAAGTGTTCCTTGACCCGAAGGACGAAAAGCGCCTGGCCTGGAAGCCCGGCACGGGCGTCGCCGTCAATGGTCCCAAGGGGCAAACCGGCCATCTCTTGACAAAGATGGAACACGCCGACGTCGAAGCGCACATCGAGTTCATGGTGTCCAAAGGCTCGAACTCGGGTGTCTACTTCATGGGCCGCTACGAGATCCAGGTCTTCGACAGCTGGGACGTGAAACAACTCCAGCACAGCGATTGCGGCGGCATCTACCAGCGCTGGCGCGACGGCAAGGGCTTCGAAGGCCGGCCGCCTCGCGTCAATGCCTCGCGCAAACCGGGCGAATGGCAGACGTTCGATGTGCTGTTTCGCGCGCCGCGGTTTGACGCAACCGGCAAGAAAATCGCCAACGCCACGTTCATCAAGGTCGTGCACAACGGCAAGGTCATCCACGAGAACGAGGAAGTGACCGGGCCAACGCGTGCGGCGGTATTCAACGATGAAAAGCCCACCGGCCCGTTGATGCTCCAGGGCGACCACGGCCCCGTGGCCTATGCCAACGTTCGCATTCGACCGCTGGAGGCCGCGACCACAGCGGCCGCAACCGGACCCGAAGCCGACGCGACTTATGACCGAATCGCCAAGTACGACTTTGGCGACGACCGACGGGACCTGACGACCATTGAGGAAGCGACTCGCACCGCCACGCCGAAACAACGAAAGGAAATTGAGACGAGGCTGCTTGCTGTTCTGAAATCACCGGAGGCAACTTACGCCAGCAAGCAATGGGTCTGCCGGGTGCTGCGGCAGATCGCGACGAAGCGATCGATTCCCGCCCTGGCGGGACTGCTCGCGGACGAGAAACTCTCGCACATGGCCCGCTACGCCCTCCAGGGGATGCCTTACCCCGAGGTTGACAAGGTCTTGCGCAAGGCGCTGGGCAAGCTCAGCGGCAAGCCCAAGATCGGCGTGATCGGTTCGATCGCCGCCCGCGGCGACCGAAAGGCCGTCGGGAAACTGTCCAAGCTCATCGCCGACAGCGAAACTGCCGTCGCACAGGCGGCCGTGGGCGCACTCGGTCGCATCGGCGGCGCCAAGGCGGCAAAGGCTCTCGCCAAGGCGCAGGTGCCCGATGACCTCGAGACCATCCGGGCCGATGCCCTTCTGATGTGCGCCGACGAGATGCTCGCCAGAGGCAAGACCGCCAAGGCCGCGGCGATCTACCGCGAGATGCTCGGCGAGGGGAACGCCCCCGCGGTCCGAATTGCGGCTCTGCAAGGTATTGTCAGGGCGGAGGACAAAGCCGCGCTGCCGCAAGCCGCCGAAGCCGCCAAGAGCGAGGATGAGGCTGTGCGCGCCGCCGCCAACCAGGCTCTTGAATCTTTGCGCACGCGTTGACCCTTCGCGAATAGACAGACCGAGAGACTGCAGAAAGGTGGCTGACGTCCGGCGCCCCTCACGGTCGCGCGACCCTTGCCCCCGCCAAGGCATTACGCCTTTTGGGCTGGACAGTAGGTCGCCACACGAATAACGTCCCGACATGAATACCCCATCGCTCGAAACCATCCTGGATGCCGGCGACTCCGGCATCTACGAGATCACGACTCACGCTCCTGGCACCGAGGGACGTCTCCCATTGACAGAAGATATGCTCATTCGTGCGCCCAGCGGCGATGTTTTCGCGCTGAGCCAGAACGTTGGCATGGGTTGGGACCCGTCGGAGTTGGAGGCCAGGCAATTCCTGCTTTTGAGCACACAGGGCGGCGTTCGTGGCCCGGACGGCACGCCCGTCGCACTCGGCTATCATATCGGGCATTGGGAACTTGGCTTGCTGGTCGAAGCGGCGGCGCGCGAACTGCGCGACCTCGGCTGCATCCCCTTTGCCGCTTCTTGCACAGACCCATGCGACGGGCGCACGCAGGGCACACCCGGCATGATGGACAGCCTCGCCTATCGCAACGACGCGTCGATGATCTTGCGCCGCCTGATTCGCAGCCTGCCGACACGCAAAGGCGTTCTCGGTGTGGCCACCTGCGACAAGGGTTTGCCCGCGATGATGATGGCCCTCGCCGCCATGGACGCCCTGCCGTGTGTACTCGTGCCGGGCGGTGTGACGCTGCCGCCAACCTCCGGCGAAGACCTGGGCACGATCCAGTCGATCGGCGCACGCTTCGCACAGGGCGAGGTGGCGCTGGATTATGCGCAGGAAATGGGCTGTCGCGCCTGCGCGACATCCGGCGGCGGCTGCCAGTTCCTTGGCACCGCGGCTACGTCGCAAGTCATTGGCGAAGCGCTGGGCATGAGCCTGCCCCACGCTGCGCTTGCGCCATCGGGACAGGAAATCTGGCTCGACACAGCGCGACGTTCTGCGCGTGCGCTGGTGCTCCTGGAAACACACGGCTTGACAATGAAAGACATCTTGACCGATGCCGCCGTGCGCAATGCGATGGCCGTCTACGCTGCCGTCGGTGGCTCAACCAACCTGTTGCTGCACCTGCCGGCCATCGCGCATGCAGCAGGGTTGCGGCGTCCGACCATCGAAGACTGGATCGACGTTAACCGGCAGGTCCCGCGCCTGGTCGATGTGCTGCCCAACGGACCTGTTGGCCATCCGACGGTGCGCGTGTTCTTGGCGGGCGGCGTGCCCGAAGTCATGTTGCACCTGCGGCGGCTGGGATTGCTGGACCTGGACGCGCTGACCGTCGCGGGCGAGCGCCTCGGCAAACTCCTCGACTGGTGGGAAACCTCCAAGCAGCGCCGGCGGCTGCGTGCACTGCTCCACGAGCGCGACGGCGTGGACCCAGACGATGTGATCATGACGCCTCAACGCGCCCAGGACCGCGGCTTGACCAGTACACTCGCATTCCCACGCGGCAACCTCGCCCCCGAAGGCTCGGTCGTCAAGAGCACCGCGATTGACCCGTCGGTGGTGGACGCCGACGGTGTGTACCGCAAGGTGGGGCCTGCTCGTGTCTTCGTCAGCGAGCGCGACGCCATCCGCGCCATCAAGGACAACGCCATCCGAGCCGGCGATGTCATCGTACTCATTTGCGCCGGACCCATGGGCAGCGGCATGGAGGAAACGTTCCAGGTCACCTCGGCGCTCAAGCATCTGTCGTGGGGCAAACACGTCGCCGTCATCACCGACGCACGATTCAGCGGTGTCAGCACAGGTGCGTGCATTGGACACATCGGCCCCGAGGCACTGGCAGGCGGCCCGATTGGGAAGGTCCTCGACGGTGATATCATTCAAATCATTATCGACCGCAATCGCCTCGAAGCAAGCGTGGATTTGATCGGCGAGCGCGATTGCCCGCCCGAACAGCGCGGCGTCGAGCATGGCACGCGGTTGCTTGCCCAACGGCCCTTGCGTCCCGATCTCTCGCATCATCCTGATCTTCCCGACGATACGCGATTGTGGGCCGCGATGCAAAACCTCGGCGGCGGCACGTGGGGCGGCTGTGTCTTCGACGTGGATGCGATTCTCCGAACACTCGAGGCTGGGAAACGAGCCTCGGCCTGATGAAGGACGTATTCAAATAGGGAACGTCCCAACTTCCACGCGGCTTTCGAAATTCGACTTTTCGGGGGGATCAGGTCAATGACTGATCACAAAGAGAAACTCGCCGGCGTATTTGCTCCAGTTGTTACCCCGTTTCGAGATGACGAGCTATTGCTTCAGGATCTTCGATCCAACTTGCGAAAGCTCAACGAGACGAAGATCAAAGGATACCTGGCCCTCGGTTCTAACGGCGAGTACAAAAGTCTCACCGACAAGGAGCAGATTCAGGTTCTCGAGGCGTTCGCCGAGGAAAAAAACGACAAGGTGGTCATGGTTGGAACGGGCTACGAGTCTGCCAGGCAAACGATCGAGAAATCGAAAATCGCCGCGCGCATGGGCTTTGAATATGTCAGCGTTTTGACTCCATGCTACTTTGCAAAACAGATGGACGGTCTCACGCTTCAGGACTACTATGAACGGGTGGCCGATGCGATTCCTGTGCCGATGCTGCTTTACAACGCACCCGGCTTCGCTGGCGGTGTGACAATTCCGCCGAAGGTCGTTCGGGCGCTTTCGAAACACCCGAATATCGCCGGGATGAAGGATTCGGCTCCGACAGGTCCGGCGCGATTCCTGAGTGCGCTCGACCCGGATGTGGATTTTCATATCCTCGCCGGCTCGGCCAACTTTTTTTACCCTTCCTTGCATCTTGGCGCAAGAGGTGGAATCGTGTCCCTTGCCAACGCTCTCCCCGATCCGTGCGCGGAGCTGTACCAGATGTTTCTTGAGGGTAAATACGACGAAGCGCGCGAGCTGCATTTCCGCCTCGCACGTCTGAACGATGCTATTTCCGGCACTTTTGGCGTCCCGGGTGTCAAGGCCGCGATGGACCTATATGGTTTCAAGGGCGGTGAACCTCGTTGCCCGCTCCGGCCTGTCTCGGACGAAGCTAAGAAGAGAATTCGTGAAGCAATTCTAGTTGAGGGATTTGGCATTCGTTGACTTTACCCGGTGAACCATGCCGCAGGCCGCGCAGGAGCGAACGCGTGAACATACTCGGCGTTGATATTGGAACAACTGGTATGAAAATGGGCGTCTATCGCGCCGACGGAGATGCGTTGGACCTTATCGTCCACTTCTCAACGGAATACGCAATACACACTTACAACGATGGCCTGTTCAGCGACATCGAGCAAGAGAAATGGAAGAACGCCTTCGTCGCCGGCTGCAAACAAATGAAGAACCGAATGGCCGACGTTGATGTGATTTCCCTTTCCGGGACAACGCCTGGGCTTACGGCAATGGACAAGGAAGGCAACGCCCTCTTTCCCGCCATCCTGATGCTCGACCAACGGTCTCGCGCACAGGCACAACATATTATTGCTACGGTGGGAATAGCACATCTTCTCGACTCGACCGGCAATATGCCCGTTGCCGGTGGCTGCTCCCTCGCCAGCATTCTGTGGATTCGAGACAACCATCCGGAACTCTTCAAGGAAACGTATATATTCGGTCACTCAAACACTTATATAGCGCGATGGTTGACTGGGACGTTTGCCATCGATCCCTCGTCCGCTTCGCTGAGCGCCCTGTATAATACCGTTCAAAACGACATGACATGGAATATGGACATTGCGCAGGCCTTCGATATATCTGTAGGCCAGCTCCCTCAGATTATCCCATCGTATGAAAGCACGGGCCGCGTCATAGGCTCCCTCGCGGCCACGCTCGGCCTCAAAAAGACACCCGCGGTCGTGATCGGCGGCAACGATGCCGTACTGGCAGCATACTCCGTTGGCATCGAAAACCCCGGCGACATTATCAATGTCAACGGCACCTGTGAGATCACACTTGTCTGTGTTCCTCGGTGCATTCCATCCACGAAGTACAATATCCGCGCCCACGTCCTTCCTGACCGCTGGCTGACGCTGCACGTCATGAATGCGGGCGGCAAAGCACTGGAATGGTTCCACGACGTCTTCTGCAGCGAGATGGAAGTCGGTGAGTTTTATGACCGGTTTCTGCCACGGGCAATTGATAACTGGCTCGCGCGCGACAGCGGCGTAACCTATGTCCCCTATTTGATGGGTTCGCGCTACTCGTTGGAACCGCTGAAGGCAGAGTTCCGGGGTTTGACTCCAGAAACTTCGCGTGATGAGATTCTCGCTGCGATCATCCGAGCGCTCTGCGAGTACCAGAAGGAACATTTGCAAGACATTGGCGCTGCAGTGCCACTTCAGAACGTCGTTCACGTAACGGGAGGTGCGGTCAACCCAGCCATAATCCGTGCAAAACAAAGGTGGATGAAGAATTGCAAATATATACACGATGAGCAGTCATCCATGAAGGGTGCCGCGATGCTCGGCGGAGAATATTTGCAACAGAATCACTCGCAATATTGAGCACAAACTGGCGATTTAGGTGATACAGAAAGGTAGATTATGAAGGCTCTCGTTCTGAAGAAGTATGGCGAATTTATGTATGAAGAAGTCCCCGACCCGGAAATCGGCGACAGCGACGTGCTCATCGAGGTCAAGGCCTGCGGCATCTGTGGCAGCGACGTCCACGGCATGGATGGTTCCACCGGTCGCCGCCAGCCGCCGATCATCATGGGCCACGAGGCTTCGGGCGTGATCGCCGAGGTCAGCAGCAGCGTCGCTGGCTGGAACAAGGGCGACCGCGTGACGTTTGACTCGACGGTCTATTGCGGCGAGTGTTGGTTCTGCCGGCGCGGTGAGATCAACCTGTGCGACAACCGCCGCGTCCTGGGCGTGTCGTGCGAGGACTACCGCCGCCACGGGGCGTTTGCCGACTACGTGGCCGTGCCACAGCGCATCTTGTATCGGCTCCCCGACGGTGTTTCGTTTGAACAAGCGGCGATAGTCGAGCCGCTTTCGGTTGCCACACACGCGGTGGAGCGCACACCCATTTTGTCCAACGACACGGCGGTGGTCGTCGGTGTCGGAATGATCGGGCTGCTCGTCGTACAAGTGCTTCGCGCAGCCGGCTGCGGCACAATCGTTGGCGTGGACATTGAACCCGAGAAATTGGAGCTCGCTCGGAAACTCGGCGCCGATGTGGCGCTCGATGCGACCGACTGCGACGTGGCGAAAGAAGTGCTCGAACTCACCGCCGCACGCGGCGCCGACATCGCCGTCGAAGCTGTTGGTGTGAGCGCCGCGATCAAGACAGCCGTCGGCTGCCTGCGCAAAGGCGCGACGCTGACACTCGTTGGCAACCTCTCGCCCGAAGTCGAACTCCCGCTCCAGTCGGTCGTGACGCGCGAGATCACACTCAACGGCTCGTGCGCGTCGCGCGGAGAATTTCCCATGTGTCTCGACCTGATTGCAAAAGGACAGGTCAACGTTGACGCGCTTGTCAGTGCGGTTGCGCCTCTTTCGAAAGGTGCTAGTTGGTTTGACCGCCTTTACAAAAAAGAAAAGGGATTGATGAAGGTCATACTGAAACCCTAGCGCCATCGGCGCCTGGAAAAGGTGACAATTTTATGTCTCCAACCGAAGGTGCCACGATAACGCTTGGCAAGTATCGCATTATTCACGTGGGAGAAAAACGATGAGCGAAAAGCCATTCGACTTGACCGGCAAAGTGGCCATTGTGACCGGCACGAGCCGCGGACTCGGACAGTACATGGGCCGCGCGCTTGCCAAGGCCGGCGCCGACCTCGTCATCACCAGCCGCAAGAAGGAAACTCTCAAGCCCTTCAAGGCCGAGATCGAAAGTCTCGGCCGAAAGGCACTGCCGCTGCAGCTCGACGTTCAGGATCATGACAGCATCCAGCGAATGGTCGAGGACGCAATCGCCGCGTATGGCAAAATCGACATCCTGGTCAACAACGCCGGCTGCAACCGGCGCAAACCCGCGCTCAAAGTGACCTGGGACGACTGGAATGTCATCCTCAACACGAACCTCCGCGGTACATTCTTCGTCTCGCAGGCCGTGGCCAAACACATGATCCCGCGCCGCTATGGCCGCATCGTCAACATCGGCTCGGTCACGTGCGTGGCGGGCTATGCCGGCCTGGGACCCTACTGCGCCAGCCGCGGCGGTACGAAACAACTGACCATGAGCCTGGCCGACGACTGGGGACCCTACGGCATCACAGTCAACTGCCTGGCGCCCGGCTGGTTCGAAACCGCCCAGAACGCCGTCCTGTACGAGGACCCGGAATGGGTGGCCTATCTGTGCGACCGCATCCCATTGAAACGGCCCGGCCAGCCGCATGATCTCGACGGCGCAGTCGTTTTTCTGGCCTCCGACGCCAGCGAGTACGTGACCGGCCAGACGCTGCTCGTCGATGGCGGGATTTCCACCGGCGCGACACGTGCAACTGTGAAGAAGTAAAGGACGATCTGCTCGATCTCGCTTCTCACTCGTACAACATCCAGCGGCCGGCCCGTGTTGGCCGAGGTCCGGCGTGGGGCTTTTTGTGGGTGAGCCAAGTGACCATGTCGTCTTCGCGTTGTTCGGTGATCTCATCGAGCGGGTCGAAACGGATGCCGACATAATAATAGACGCCTGCCGGCACCGCGGTCACTCGTAGAGCGACCAGGCGGGGTGCGTTTGGGCCCAGGGGGGTGTGTAGCGCAGGATCAAGAGACCTCCCATCCGGTCGGGGACGTAGATCAGGCCGTCGCTGACGAGCACGTCTTCAGCACAGTCGGGGGTATCGAAGAATCCAGCAAGTGTCGGCGACGTAGGGTCCGACACATCTATAATCCAAACGCCGTCGTAGCCGTTGGCGACATAGGCCAGGCCGTCGCAAGCTTAAACCCCAACGGCCTCATCCAATGGTCCCGGCCAGCCCCCGTACGGGCCAAAAAGCGTCGGCGAGGTGGGATCCGACACGTCTGCGATGTACAGTCCTCTACCGCCTGCCGCGTAGTAGCCCAGTCCGCCAGAAACATAAACGTCCTTGACGCCGAAGCCTACCGGGCACCAGCTAACCTTGGTGGGCGACGTCGGATCTGTAACATCTATGATCAGGTCGCCCAGATAGGCCAGGCCATCCACAACCTGAACGCAACCATACGTGCGCTTGTACATACCCAGAAGCGTAGGCGATGAGGGATTTGAGACGTCGAGGATGCGAAAACCG
>Ga0111193_1033_pt1 | contig 12219 bp, 8 predicted proteins | sample DeeMarSWOR324_28_FD_80361 | JGI IMG/M metagenome (GOLD analysis project Ga0111193, IMG submission 80361) | candidate division BRC1 bacterium SM23_51 | reverse complement strand
TCGCCAGGTCGGTCTCCCAATAGAACAAATCGCCCGTGGTCGGGTTGACGCGCACTTGCTCGGCCAGATTGCGCCCACCGTGTGGGTCGTAAGAGGCCAGTTCCGGTGGCAGAACGGGCAATGTCGGTTGCACCGGCCCGTCTCCAGCGCCGAAGCAGGCCGCAGCCACCGATGCCAATGCTACCGCAATAATCCCCCACTTACTAATGAGAGCACTATTTTCTGGACAATATGGAAAGGGCTGCGAGCGGGCTGTGCGAGGGGGACCTTTTGGAAAAGGTCTCCCCTCGCGCTCCCCTCCAAAACTTAGCTCATCCAGCGGGATGGCGCTCAAAAACCGAGCGCCATCCCGCTGGCGGCTTGCACTTCGCTTTCCTGCTCGCCTGAGGCGAACAGGAAAGCGAAGCATGGAGAGTTTTTGAGGGATGGGGGTTTGGGGGAAGGAGACCTTTTCGCAAAAGGTCTCCTTCCCCCAGAGAAGCCATTTCCACAAGTTGATCTGTCCTGTGTTTTCTGCTCCCATTGATAACAGCCATTGCTCACTTGGTCCCGAGGTCTTGCTTCCACGAAGACTCTGGGGATGCCTCGCCGACTTTGCAACCGTTGTCTTGCTGTCACGGGGGGAAAGTAGTGCATTTCAACCGCGCTACCCGGCCGCATCTCGCTGCGTTTGCGCAGGCCTCATCGGAGCGAGCTGGCCCTGAAAGCGGAAAATGACACAAGAAGGTCGAAAAACACGCACGAAACTAGGTGCCTCACATCGGCTTTGACGGATGCTTGTTCGTACTACAGACTTTCGCCTGTTGGCCGACCATCAACAGGCAGCCTACAGGCCGGACTCCCAATTCCTCGTTTCCGGTGTCACAGATCACTCGTGCTCCATCACATTTGAAATGACGCATAGTCCGTACGCGGGACACTCGTGTCCCGCTCGCCGCGCGGCGAGCATGGGCGCCCCTCTGGTCGGCCATGTTGACACGATGCCCGACAAGAGTTACCGCCGTCCGGCGGATACGGCGGAGACGGGCCTACCCACAAAACTAATGTGACGGAGCACTAGTCGCCCACCTGGGCTAGCACGGTGGATCCCGTGTCTGTCAGGATTCGAAGAGGTCGGTTCAGGCATGCACACAGAGCTTTGGAAGAGAAAGAGGCCACAACACTGCCAGGCTCGTCATCGAAACCCGAATAGACGAGCGAGATTCCCTGATCCCATGGCCAGTTCAATTTGGAATCGCTTTCGACCCGAATCCCGTTCAGGTAAACCGGTCCCTTTCCTGCGGCAACCTCGAGAGCAAAACGGCCAGCGGCAATCTCAGCGTCGCGCGTAATCGGAAGCCAGCCCGTGAATTCGCGCGGTACGCGGATCTCAATCGATGTCTTCTCGCTACCCGAACCCGGGGGAGCGAGCACCCGAGCGGTAAGGATTGTTTCGCTTCCCGGATTTGCCAGCTGAACCAGCACAGAAGCCAGTGGCCTTGTGGACTGGCTGTGTACTTCGACTTTCTCTCCCGGCTTAAGAAACAGACCTTTGCGGGTCAGCGGGAAAATCTCAGCCAAAGGGTTCATCGTGGCGACGAACCGAATATTCTTGTTCGTATCCAGCCACGTTTTCTCGTCTGGTGTGCCACGAATCGCGGGAAGGTAAACAGCACCGACGTCAAAGGCACCATAGGTCAGAAAGAAATACAGGGTCGGCTCGTCCGCGTAGAGCACCCTATCGCCTTCACGAGCGTTGGCAAGCAGGACGGCGCACTGCGACGGGTCCAACACAATATCTGCCCGTGAGATTTCACGGGACAATGTACGGCTCATACGCGCCATCTTGGTGTGAACGCTGTAAAAGCTATAGCGACACAAGACGATTGCCATCAGGACCAGCAACACGACCCGCCAACCATTCTTGACCAATGCGTGATCGCCACTTGGTGGACTGCCCAGCTCTCCATGGAGGGCGCTCCGAAACCACCCAAGCGCGTACGTCAGACATGCCCATGCCACCTGGCCGATGGCCCCCACGAGCAGAACGAACAACGGCGTCACGACCCTGCCAAAGACCGCCGCCGGGTAGTGTGGGAGCATCAGCACAAGACTGCCTATCACCATGGGAAGCAGAAGCGCGGCCACGATCAGGATTCTTTTTCGTCGCTCCAGGCAAACGGTCGCGAATCCCAAAACCAACAAGAACACGAAATCAACCAGAAGCAAGCCGCCGGTGGCCCCACCCATTTCCCTCAATCTGTAGGTCGTGTCGAAACCGATCCACTGCGTGATGGCCTTCGTGGCAACGATAACCTGATCGCGGATGCCCTGCAGGAAACTCCAGCCCTGCGGTGCGGGGTCTTGAGCAATTCCCAATTCCGGGCCCGATAGAAACAGCGGCAGAACAAAGGTTGTGGCGAGGAACAACAGGCCGAGAGTGGAAACGAGCCACCGCCGCGCTGGCCGAGACCGATCTGCGAGACAAAAATACAGGATGACAGTCTCCGCAGCGAAAACGCGTCCCGAAGGATGCAGGGACAGCATCAAAACGATCCCGACCAGAATGCCCCAGGGAGATGGCCCGCGCTTTCGAACGATGAGTGCCCAAGTTAGAAGCGCGATCCCGGTCCCCACAACGTGGGGCGGGGTCCCGTGCAAGTAGGGGCTGACTGCCAGGAAAAGCAGGGCGAAGCCGGCGGGTCCCGGACCCCAGAGAACGTAGAGCCACACGGCAACGGCCAGCCCGACGAAAAAGAGCCCTGCCACTTGGAGCGTCTGGAGAGCGCTCTCCCAGGTCAATCCGGCAGTATGCAAAACAGCCAAAGCCACGGAATAGAGAGGAGTATAGAACGAGATGACCCTATGATACTGTCGAAAGCGCTCCAAAGCAGCTTCGTCGTTGGCCACCGGCAGGGTCAGTTGTGCCCGCAAATCGTTCAGGGCCGGACAATCCTGGCGGAAACAGGATTCAACCTCCGCCGCCCGGACGATATAACTGTATGCGTCATCGGGCTCGACGGGTGCGGCGCGTCGAAAAATGGGAACCAGAACAAACGCGGAATGAACGAACAAATAGACGATAAGACCGAGCACAAACAGTCCACTCGCTCCCGAGCGTGCAATACGCTCCTCCATACGCGCAATAACAGGATGCAAAAGAAAACGTTTCATCGCACCGCTCGCGATTGACCCTTGCTCCTACATGTTTCATAACGGGAACGGCCACAAGAATCAAGCGCAGAATGTCGGCCAAGGGCTTGGCAGGCGCAGAGAGTCAAGAGCCGCTCCGGGCGGTGAACAAGAACAAGCACGCGACCGCCTGCGACGACGAAAGGCTTGACAATGGCCACCAGCGGGGCAACTAGCAGTGACGCGGCGCAGTAGATGGCAGCCACGCGCCGTGTTGTTCCATCGTCATCCACGGTGGCTTGCAGTGGTGAGAGAAGAATTGCAGCGCTCAAACGACAGAGAGTCCCGACCACCGCAACCTGGAACTGCAGCTTACTTCGATCAGAACGTGGACCGTATTGAGCGCTTCAGGCGTCTCAACCGCTGCTATCACGAGGAGATCAAGCGGTTGTGGCGGTTCTTTACGACTCCCGGCGACCGGGTCCTGGAAGTTGGTTGTGGCACGGGCGATCTCTTGAACGCGCTAGATCCAAAGCGGGGAGTCGGACTGGATTTCAGCGTGCGAACAATTGCACGGGCGCGGCGCAAATACCCAAAATCTCAATTCGTGGCAGCGGACGCACAGCGTCTTGCGGTCAAGGGGTCTTTCGATGCCGTGGTCATGTCTGATGTGATCGGGTATTTCCAGGATGTCCAATCGACTCTTGAGAACCTGCACCATTGTATGGGTCCTCAATCGAGGTTGATGATCAGCTTTTTCAATCATCTTTGGGAGCCGGGATTGAAGCTGGCGGAATCTCTCCGCTTGAAAACACGGGCCGGAATTCAGAACTGGCTGTCGCTCGCGGATGTTGAGAATCTTCTTCGATTGGCGGGGTTCGAACCGGTGACATCGGGGTACAGGTTCCTGTTCCCCTACAAGATTCCCCTGCTCGCCTCATTCATCAATCGGTTTGTGGCCAAGCTTCCCGGCATCCGTAAGCTCTGCCTGATTCAATACGTGGTGGCGCGTCCGGCGCCCGTCTGCCCACCGGATTGGAAGACGCGCTACAGCTGCTCGGTGATCATTCCGACCAAGAACGAAGCCGGCAACATCGCCGGCGCGTTCGAACGAACGCCGTTCATGGGCAAGGCCACAGAACTGGTATTCGTTGACGGCAACTCGACCGACGGCACGATTGAGGAAATCGAAAAGCGCATGGCCGCCTATCGAGGCCCCATGACTGTGAAACTGATTCACCAAGGTGAGGGCACGGGCAAGGCCGATGCCGTTCGCAAAGGCTTTGAGGCCGCGACGGGCGACATCCTGATGATTCTCGACTCCGACCTGACAATGCCTCCCGAAGAGCTGCCGAAGTACTACCGCGCCATCGCAACCGGTCACGCCGAGCTGGTGAACGGATGCCGCCTTGTTTACCCGATGGAACGCCAGGCAATGCGTCTGCTCAACTACTTCGGCAACAAATTCTTCAGTGTGGCCTTCACCTGGTTGCTGGATCAACGGATCCGAGACACGCTGTGTGGCACGAAGGTGTTGTTTCGCCGCGACTATGACAAGATCGAGGCGGGCAGGGAGTTTTTTGGCGACTTCGATCCGTTCGGCGATTTCGATCTTCTGTTTGGCGCGGCGAGGATCGCCAGGAAAATTGTCGATCTTCCCATTCGCTACCGCGAGCGCACGTACGGCGAGATAAAGATCAGCCGCTGGCAACACGGCTGGTTGTTGATCCGGATGTGTGGGATTGCGTTTGTCAGCCTCAAGCTGAACTGATGGGCTGGCGGCAGACGATGCGCAACAATCAAACACGGTTCTCTTACCTCCAGGACAAATACTTTCTTAAGGCTGATATGCGCAAGTTTCGGTGGATGACACAGAATCCATACTTCTCCTTGAAGGAAAAGGAGCTACTGGCGCTGCTGAACCAACTGCGCCCGTCGAGACTATTGGAGGTCGGTACAGGCGAGGCGGGTAATCTCGTCAATTTGGAACATCGGCCGAAGCTTGCGGTGGGTATCGATTTGTACGTGGACCGATGCCGCTTTGCTCGAGAACATTGCTCGACGGCGACATTTGTCTGCGGCAACGCTTACCAGCTTCCGTTTCAAAGCGCCGTGTTCGATCTGGTATTTTGTCGAGACCTGCTGCATCATGTCGTAGACGGAAAATCACTTGTCACGGAAATGGCACGCACCTGTCGCCCCGGTGGACATGTCGTGTGCATCGAAGCCTGTGGTCGAAATCCCGTGATTTTTTGTCTCGCCGTGGCCCTTCGGGCCGAGCGCGGGCTGCTGCGCTCCAACGTGAAGGTCCTTCAGTCGATGCTCTTGGAAGCGGGTTTGGCAGATGTGAACGCGAGAATGTATCAACCACTGCCGACCTACCGGATGCTGCTGCACCCGCGTTTCGGCTTTCCGTCTCTTGGGGAGCGAGAATGGTACCGGTGTTGGGCCGATCGTTTCGACCGACTGACCGCAAGAGTCGTCCCGCAGCGCTGGTGGGGCTATACGGTTGTATCCGGCCGCAAACTGGCCACGGTCTGAGGCATAGCTGTGTTCCATAGCAAGTCGCATCCAAACGAGGAGAGATGAGAATTGTTGGGCGAGCGCATTGTTCGGCGTCATTTCGGGAGGTTGCCCTGGCTGCTTCGCTATCTACTGGGCAAAGCGGCGATTGGCGGCGTCAACGCCGTCGTTGATAGGCACTACGAATATGCATTCACCGTAAGGTGCCTGACCGCACTCGAGATCCGCGACAAGGACGTCCTGGAGGTTGGTTGTTGCGGCAGCTATCTACCGCTCGTCATGGCAGCGATGGGCAACCGAGTTGTTGGTGTCGATCTGTATCCCTGGGACATTCGGTATCCCGGGGTGAAGATGATTACCGGTAGCATCCTCGATCTCGACTTGGAGAGGCGATTCGACGTTGCCGTGGCGATATCGGTAATCGAGCACATTGGCCTGTCGCGCTATGCGGGAGCCTCCGAACGCCTCGACCGGGATGCCGTTGCTGCGATTCGTTCATTGTTGCGCGAGGAGGGATACTTTGTCGTCAGTGTGCCTTATGGCAGGAACCGAACGTTTCGCAAGTACCATCGCGTGTACGACGAGGAGTCGTTCTCACAATTGACCAAGGGCTTTGTGACCATACAGCAAGAATTCTTCGCGCCAACGGGCAAGAACCAGAATCTTGAACCTTGCAGCGAGAGCGATACCCACCGATTTGGGCGCCGCGCCTTGCCGTATGCGATTACGTGCGCTCTGTTGAGACGGTCACCGTAGTATCGTATCGCTCGACAAGCCCGTTTCGAGAGACACAGCTGGCGCGGGCGAAGTCGGCGGCCCAGACTGAAATGGCTCAGAGCAAGCGCCGGAGACAGGACGGGGAGCAAGTTGTGCCGGTTCGCGCTGTCGCCAAGTCGCGCGACTTGGCCACCGCAATGCTCTGCATGCTCCCGCCGCTTTATCTTTCGACCAAGCTGCCGACACTTCACACGGTGACGGACAACAAGTGGCTGGTCGTCGTTTTCTTGTCGGCGCTCGCGGTCTTCTTGATTGCGCTCGGTGCAGCCGTGCGGCCGGCGGCATCGGACAGGTCGCGTTCGCCCCTGCGCATGGCATTGCTGATCGGCGCGGCGGCACTCGTCGCCACTCATCTACTCTCGGCGCTCCTCAGCCGCGAACCGGGGTTTTCGCTAGGGGTCACGCTCCCGTCGCTGGTTCTGATGGTTCTTTTCGGGGCGATCATTTGGCAGGCGCCGCGCCGGGACGACATTCGGAAGTTTGTTGCCCTTGCGATCGCGACGGGTGCTCTGGTCGGCGCTTGCGCTCTCGCTCAGCATGGCGGGTTCGATCCGCTTGGCGCGTTGGTGCGCTATCACGAAGTCGGGCGCTACCGCACGGGAGTGTACGTCACATTGGGCAATCCAGAGTATCTGGCTGGTTACCTCGCACCGTTGGCAGTAGCGGCGTTGGGCCTGGTGGCGGCAAGTCGGGATTGCAGGGGAAAATGCGCGGCCTTGGCCGCCGCGATCCTGACGGCGGTTCCTGTGTTCCTGAGTGGCTCGCGTGGTGCCTTTCTCGGAATGGTGGCAGGAGCCGTGGTGCTTTTGACCGGCGCACTCGTCTGCGCACGGCAGTTTTCGCGACGAGCGCGAATCGGTGGCCTTGTGGCGGTCGGCGCGCTCGTCGCGGCGGTCATCGCCGCTGTGTGGTCGGCCCCACGAGAGACCGCGGCCGGTCTGTTGCGCACGCGTCTGGGCGACCTCGCCAACCCGTACAGCAGCTCGATCCGCAATCGGATCGTATTCAATCTCATGGGGTTGGAAATGATCGCGACGCGGCCGGTTGTGGGCGTTGGGCCGGGAATGTTTGGGGCCGAGTTTCCCAGGGCATTTCTCGAACACACACAGCGCGAGGGCGGGGTCGCGCTGGAGATGTTTGCGCGTGACTTCAGCGGCAGGATCGCCGAGCATGCTCATAACGATTGGGTTGAGATCTGGGCCGAAACGGGCACGCTCGGTTTCGCCGCGTGGTTGTGGGTCGTAGTTGTATGGGCTATTGCGGTTGCCAGGGCTGTCGGCCGACGGACGGCGGAACCGCCAAGCGACCGCCTGTTGACGCTTGCTCTGACGGCGGCAACAGTTGTGATTCTGGTCAATGCACTTTTCAATTTCCCGCTCCACGAGCCTGTGCGCGCAACGCTGTTCTGGCTTTTACTGGCGTGGAGTGGATCGGCGGCGTTGAGTGGCAATTACGACCCAAGCAGGAGCCAGGTCTAGGGAAAAAACGCTTGCAGTCGCGTGACGGCAATGCCTTATGTCGCGCGTTTCGAACAATTGCGATTCGATGGAGAGAAACCGCGTCGCCATGTCGATTCATCCAACCGCCGTTGTGGACCCACAAGCCCAGATTGACGCTTCGGCCGAGATCGGGCCTTACGCAATCATTGGCCCGCACGTGCGGATCGGCCCGCGCACGCGCGTCATGGCCCACGCCTTTCTCACCGGCCATACGACGATCGCCGCCGACAACGAAATCCATGTCGGCGCTGTTATCGGCCACACGCCTCAGCATCTCGGCTACAAAGGCGCGCCTTGCTACACGGCCATCGGCGAGCGCAATATCATCCGCGAGTATGTTTCGATTCACGGCTCGTTCGACGAGGGCGGTCAGACCGTCATCGGCAATGAGAACTACCTGATGGGTTTCTCGCACGTCGGACACGACTGCCGCGTGGGCGACCGAATCGTCCTGTGCAACGGCTCGCTTCTCAGCGGCCACGTCGAGGTCGAAGATCAGGCATTCATCTCGGGTCTGGTGGCGGTCCATCAGTTCGTGCGGATCGGCCGGCTGGTCATGTGCGCTGGAGTCAGCCGTGCCAATCGCGACGTGCCTCCGTTCATGATGGTCTACGGCGACTCGGAGGTTGTCGGCCTGAACCTGGTCGGGCTGCGAAGGGCAGGGATCAGTTCCGACGCCCGCGCCGAGCTCAAGCAGGCCTATCGAATTCTCTACGAGGAGCGTCGCAGCCTACCTTCCGCCATCAACGTGCTCAAGTCCGAGCCACACTGTCCCGAAGTCCAGCACCTTATTGCGTTTCTCGAGAAAACCAAGCGAGGCATCTGTGGCAGCCGGCGGCCGAGCTAGTCAGTTGTCAGTTGCTGGTGGCTAGTTGCTGGCTACGCTGCGCTCTTACCGAGCGAACATGTCGGACGTACACACGATCGTTGTCACTGTTTCGTTCGCCGTCTACTCGCTGGTGATCGTAGCGATCGGCGTCTACTCGGCGCGCTATGCGCGGCGCAGTGACGAGGATTACTTTCTGGCCGGCCGTGGGTTGCGCAGCTGGCTGGCGGCATTGTCGGCATCGGCCTCGAGCGAGTCGGGCTGGGTGACCATGGGGCTGGTCGGGTGGGCGTTCACCGAGGGAGTTCGCGCCTATTGGATTATCCCCGGCTGCCTGGTCGGCTTCTGGTTCAATTGGTTTGTCATTGCGCGGCCGCTGTGTCGGCAATCGCGCGCGCTTGGCGCTCTGACCGTGCCCGATTACTTCGCGTTGCGGTTTCACGAGCGATGGCCGCTGCTGCGCCTGACTTCGGTCGTGGTCATTCTCGTGGCGATGATGCTATACGTGGCCGCCCAGTTCGCTGCGGCAGGCAAGGCGTTTGAGGCCAGCTTCGGGGGCGTGAATTATCGTGTCGGTGTTCTGTTGGGTGCTGCAATCGTCCTGGCCTACACGGTTACGGGCGGCTTCCGAGCGGTTTGCTGGACCGACTTTCTCCAAGCGCTTCTGATGGTTGTGACGCTGGTCCTCTTTCCGCTCTATCTCATAGTCAAACAGGGCGGCTACGGTCCAATCTTCCAAACCCTGGAGTCCGCAAGCGCTGATCTTCTGCACTTCACGCCCGACAAGGCGCCGGCGGCGATGGTGGGATTTCTACTCGGCTCGGGCGCGTTGGGCATCAACTTCGGTTTCCCCGGACAGCCTCACGTTCTCGTGCGGTTCATGGCGCTCCAAGACGAACGCCAGGCGCGCCTGGGCGGCGTCATCGCGATCGCCTGGGCGTTTTGCATCTACTGGGGTGCGGTCACTGTCGGCTTGGTTGCTCGGGCGATGGCGGAACGAGGCATCGACTGGGCACAGCCAATGCTTGCCGACCGCGACATCACGGGCGAACTGGGATTGGTCCTTTCGGCGACCCATCTGCTGCCAGGTGTTCTGGCCGGAATGGTGCTCGCCGCCGTGCTGGCAGCCATCTGTTCGACCGCCGACAGCCAGTTGGTTGTCGCGGCCAGTGCGGCTGCCACCGATCTCTATTCACGGGTTGTGGAGAAACGCCGGCGGTTCTTCCATGGGATGCTCAACCGGACAACGGTGCTGGTGCTGGGGTTGCTGGCCGTCTTGCTTGTCATGGAACAGAAGGTCCGGGTCTACCAGTATGTCTTGCAATACGGCTGGGCGATTCTCGGCGCCTCTTTCGCACCGCAATTGATCCTCGCGCTGCTGTGGAAGCGAGCATCGCACGCGGGCTGCCTGGTGGGGATGCTCACGGGGTTTGTCGTCGCTCTTGCCTGGCCCCAGGTCTACAAGCCCGGCCCCGAAGGGACCGAGATCTACAACCTGCCGCTAGCTTTCGCCCTCGCGCTGGCCGTCAACACGGTTGTCAGCCTGCTCGTGCCTGACCGACCGATTTCCGGCAACGACGGCAACGACACAGCGCCTACCTGAAGTTTTCCCGAGAGCCTCCCCTGCGACAGTCTTGGCCGAAAGCCGAAATTGGTGTGACTCTCGCCAAGCCGCAAGGGCGCCAAGATGCGATTCATATCGGTTTTGCGTGGCGCGCAATCGTCCTGAACGAGAGTGGAAGTGAGCTCATTCTAGTCTCTTGCGGAATCGCACCGAGTTGAAACCGAGAATACCTACACCCAGGATGGCCAGTGCCACGAATTGCGGCCAGAGGATCTCGAGTCCGATGCCTTTCAGGAACAGTGCGCGCACAATCTCGAGGAAGTAGCGCATTGGATTGAGATAGGTCACCCACTGGATCACGACAGGCATATTGGCGATCGGAAACGCAAAGCCGGAAAGTAGGATCGCCGGAAACACGAAAAAGAAAGACGACATCATCGCTTGCTGCTGCGTATGCGAAATGGTCGAGATGAAAAGCCCCAGGCCTAACATCGTCATGACATAGAACACAGCGCCGAGAAGCAACAGCAGGATGTCGCCGCGCAGCGGGATGCGGAAAACAACCAGCGCTAGCACCGTCACCAGCAGAACATCGAATAGCCCGACCAGTGCGAATGGGATTGTCTTGCCGAGCATGAGTTCGACAGGGCGCAACGGCGTGACCATGAGCTGTTCGATCGTGCCGATCTCCTTTTCCCGGACAATGGCCAGCGGTGTGAGAACCAATGTCGTGACCGTGATGACCAGCGCGATGACGCCCGGGACGTAGTAATCACGGCTGCGCAGGTTGGCGTTGAACCAGATGCGGCTGCGCAGATCGAGTCGCGGCAGACTGTGGCCGACAGCGCCGCCCGCGGCGAAGATTGCGGGGACAAGGTCAATCGCCACGCGGCGCCTCGCCCACTGTGCGGCGAACCCCGCCAGAATCTGGCGCGCATAGGCCGACACGATGGCAGCGGTGTTGGAGTTGGTGCCGTCGATCAGCAATTGGACGTGCGCGACCCGACCACGCGCCAGATCGGCGCTGAAGCCCCTCTCGACGGAGACGACGAGATGGACACGGCCGCGGTCGAGCAGGTCGGTTATCTCTCTCTCGCCTCTGGGCTCGTAGACAATCCGGATATTGGGCGATCCGTCGAAAGAGGCACGGAGGGCGCGGGACTCGGCCGTGCGGTCGTGGTCCACCCACGCAGTGCGAACATCGTCCACGTCAAGGTTGACGGCGAATCCGAAAACCAGCAGCTGGATGATCGGCGGCATGACAAGGACCATGCGCATGCGCGGGTCGCGCAGCGCCTGGCGGAATTCCTTGCGCACCATTTGCGCAATCCGTTCTCTCACCGCGGGCTCCTAGGCCAATTTGCCTTTCACCTTGCCCACTGCCGCGCGAAACATCAGGACCGAAAAAAACAGAAGCATCAGACCTTCGAACCACAGCAGCCGGACTCCCGATCCCTTGAGAAAGATTCCCTTCAGCAGCGTGACGAAATAGCGCGCTGGCACCACGTAGGTCACCGCCTGGATCACCATGGGCATGTTCTCGATCGCGTAGACGAATCCCGACAGGAGAAAGGCCGGCAAGAACGAGGTCAAGAGTCCCATCTGGAATGCGAGCGTCTGCGATCGCGTCGCGGCCGAAATGAACAGCCCCACCGAGAGAACACATAACATGAAGATAACCGCACTGGCAAACAGCACCAGCGGGCTGCCACGCAAGGGCACGCCGAAGACGAGCGTCCCGACGGCAACGATGATCGCCATGCCAACCATGCCGATCACGAAATAGGGGACGATCTTGCCCAAGACCAGCTCGACGGGGCGAACGGGCGTCGAGAGCAACTGCTCCATTGTCCCGGCTTCGTATTCGCGCGCAATGGTCAGCGAGGTGAGCATCGCCCCGATGATCATCATGATGAGCG
>Ga0111193_1156_pt1 | contig 12256 bp, 8 predicted proteins | sample DeeMarSWOR324_28_FD_80361 | JGI IMG/M metagenome (GOLD analysis project Ga0111193, IMG submission 80361) | candidate division BRC1 bacterium SM23_51 | reverse complement strand
AGTCCGCGGGCCTTGCGCATGCGACCCCAGCGGGGCAGCTCGACATCGGTCCATTCGCCCTTGAGACCCGCCTTCTCGCATCGGTCCTCGAAATCCTTCTCGAACGGCCGTTCGGGCGCGACCGTCACGCCCTCGCGGTCAATGACCAGCACGCCCTCGTGGCCGCGGATCACCTCGGGCCACGTGTACTCGCTGACCATCGTGCCGTCGAGAACGGTCGTGTACTGGCTCGGGTACTCGATGGTTGTGATGTAGGTATCGTAAATGTCGCGGTCGAACTCGACATACTGGCCGCCGGCCGACGAGACCTTAAGCGGGAACTCGTGGCCGGTGGCCACCAGCATCGCACCGAGCGTGTGGCAAAGCAGATCGGACGCCGACCCGCCGCCGTAGCCGCGGTACTTTCGGAACCGGAAAAAGCGCTCGCGGTCGAAATCGCGCTGCGGCGCCAGGCCGAAACTCCAGCCCTGCCAGATCGGCCAGTTGGTCGTCTGGGCCGTGGCATCTTCGGTGATCGCGCAGGCGTGGGGCGCGACATAGTTCCACTGGCCCTCGCGCGAGTTGCGCGCCCAGCTGGCCGTCATGAGGACGATCTTGCCGAGCACGCCCGACTGGACGACCTCGCGCGCGCGGTGATACTCGTCCCAGCACGCCATCTGGTTGCCGACCTCGAGAATGCGCTTCTGGCGAACCTGGGTCTCATAAACTTCCTTGGCGTCGTCGATGTTGATGGCCATGGGCGTTTCGACATAGACGTCCTTGCCCGCGTTCATGGCGTCGAGGCTGATCTTGGCGTGCCAGTGCCACGGCGTTGGCGTGATGATCCCATCGATGTCATCGCGGGCGAGCAGTTCATTGTAGTCGCGGTATCCCTTGGCACCGGTCAGCTCCTCGGCCTCTCGCAGCCGGCGGACATAGAGGTCGGAAACCGCGACGAGTTGGCAATCGCCCTTCTCCTTTTGGCGTCTCACCAGTTCTTTCATGTGCTGGCCGCCGCGCCAGCCACAGCCAATCACGCCCAGGTTGACGCGCTCATTGGCGCCCAGGACGCGCGCCGCCGCAGGCCGGCTGTGTGCGGCCAGAAAGGTACCACTCATGCCCAGGGCGGCGGTTGCCCCGGCAGTGCGAACAAACTCCCGCCTGGTAGGTTTTCTCCGATCGGTCATGGCCGATGACCTCCTTGGCTTGGATTGGTCGAACGTCTTCCGCCGTGAGAGGAATCACGCGCGAGCCAGCGTGAACGCGGCGCCGAACCAGGTCAAGTGGTTTGTGCCGATTCGCCAGGAACGGGTTTACTTCACTTTTGTCAGGATCTGGAGGGGTTCGTATACACAGGGCGGCACTTCGCTTGCTCTGGGATACGTTCTCAGGCCCTTTCAGGGCTTGAGACAAGCTTCCCACACAGGCTCGCAAGAGACTTTCACCTCTGCGGTTTGATCCGCGTCGCGAGGGTAAGATCGCAGCGAAAATTCGTGTCAAATTGCATTGACCAAACTGCCAGCACAGGGGAGAATGACACCGTGACGTCGTCCGAAAGGGTACCCTGGGACGAAGGTCAGCCGTACAATGAACTCGCCCCTGGGGAGGTGTCCCCCAAGGGAGATGATCAAACAAGGAGACAGATCATGACCAAAAAGGACACGAAATCCACTCGCCGAGACTTTATCAAGAAAACCACAGCCGCCGCAACGGGTGCGACCTTGGGATTGCATGGACTGGGAGTGCCGTCGGTTCTGGCTGCCCGGGGGGCCAGCGAAAAAGTTCGCGTAGGCTTTATCGGTGTCGGCAATCGCGGCTCGCAACTTCTGACAAGCTTCATGAAGCAGCAGGACGTCCAGGTCGCAGCTTTGTGCGACGTCTATCAGCCGTATATCTATCGCAATCGCGAGCAGGTGGACAAGAGACTGCTGGAATCTCTGGGCAGCCGGGTGCCGCAGATGGGGGAGGACTTTGGCGACGAAGTCTCCCGATACAAGGATTTTCGCCGCGTGCTGGAACAGAAAGATATCGACGCGGTCGTCATCGCCACGCCCGACCACTGGCACGCGATCCAGATGATTGCCGCGTGCGAAGCGGGCAAAGACGTTTACGTGGAGAAACCCCTGACGGTCACCATCAGGGAAGGGCGCAGAATGGTCGAAGCGCAGAAGCGGACCAACCGGGTCGTGCAGGTGGGCCTTCACCGGCGCTCGTCGAATCTCTACCGAGAAGTCCACGCTATGGTCAAAGAGGGCGCAATCGGCAAGGTCACGGTCGCGCGCGCGTACCGAATCAGCAACATGTACCCAAACGGCATCGGCCGCTATTCCGCTGTCGAGCCGCCCCAGGGATTGGATTGGGACCTGTGGCTCGGTCCGCGGCCTGAGCGCGAACACAAATTGAACATGACGCCCTACAAGTTTCGCTGGTGGCAGACGTACTCCTCCCAGGTCGCCAACTGGGGCGTGCACTACTTTGACACGATCCGGTGGGTCTTGGACCAGGAGGCGCCGGTTTCCATATCTGCCCACGGAGGACGATTCGCCCTGGACGACGATCGGACGGTCCCCGATACGATCGAAGCCATCTTCGAGCTGCCCTGCGGCGCATTGCTTGTCTTCGGGCAGTATGAAGCCAGTGGAGGCAGCGCGATTGCATATGGCGAGCTCGAATTTCGGGGCACACTGGGAAATATGTACACGGGAAGCGAGGGAGGCGGTTTGAGAATCATCCCTTCGCCGCCCGGGCAGTTCCAGGAGGACACGAAATCGCCTCTCGAGCCGATGAAGAAAGTCGTCCAGGAGGATGACCTGACCGATCAACATGTGCGCAATTTCCTCGATTGCGTCAAGTCGCGCGAGCGGTGCAATTGCGATATCGAAGCCGGCCATCGGTCCACGACCTTCGCGCATCTGGCCAATATCGCTCTCGCCACCAAGAGCCGCATCGAATGGGACCCGAAAGAGGAGCGGATTATCAGTCCTCCCGAGGCCAATGAGCATTTGCACTACGAATACAGAAACCCGTGGAAACTCGGATAGCCGGTTGCGAATGAATAGCATGAATTGATACGGATCTGCGTCACTCGCGAGAACGGGAGCTCCACCGATTCCGGCAATTTGACATAGGGAACGGATTGCGGCGGCAATGCGGCCGCGATGCCGAAAACCGACCTGCTCCATTGCGGGCAATTGCTCCACATTGACTGTGTTTTGCCTTTCGATATCGAAGCCATCTTCTTCTCGGAAACACCGGGTCATGCAGAAGCATGGTTCTGATCGGAGCGAGATGATATGGAGTACTTCTACGAAGGCTCACCGGACAGCGTGATCGACCAATCGCGGGCGGGCGAGTTGCTCGACGCTCTGCTCGCCCAGCTGGGCGATCTCTGGCGGGTTCTTCTTCTGCCGCCCGATTTCACCCGCGCCCACTCGTGGGCCGGCGAGCTGACGGTGATGCTGTATGAGCGCCTCAAAGACAAGGCGCACCTCGAGATCATGCCCGCCATCGGAACGCACTTTCCGATGACGGATGGGGAACTCGACGCCATGTTCCCCGGCCTGCCGCATGACGTTTTCCGCGCCCACGACTGGCGCGGGTCGCTTGTGCATCTCGGCGAGGTTCCGGCGGATTTCATCCGCGAGACCACCGACGGCAAGCTGGAGTTTCCGGTCTTTTGCGAGATCAATCGGTTGCTCGTCGAGGGTGCGTGGGACCGGATTATCTCGATCGGGCAACTGGTGCCGCACGAGGTCAGCGGCATCGCGAATCACAACAAGAACGTGTTTGTCGGCACGGGAGGCGTGGACACGATCAACAAGACCCATTACATCGGCGCGGTCTGCAACATGGAACGCATCATGGGGCGTGAGAAGTCGCCCGTGCGCGAAGTTCTGAATTACATGGCCGAGCACGTTGCCAAACGTCTTCCGATTGCCTATGTCATGACGGTCCGCGCCAAGGATGCGTCCGGCCGACTGGTCACGCGCGGGCTGTACGCGGGCGATGACAATGCCTGTTTCCTGCGCGGCGCGAAGCTGTGCCAGGAGGTCAACCTGGACCTGCTCGATGCGCCGCTTCGGAAGACCATCGTTTACCTCGATCCGGCCGAATTCAAATCGACCTGGCTCGGCAACAAGGCGATCTACCGCACGCGCATGGCCATGGCCGACGGCGGCGAGTTGGTGATTCTGGCACCGGGTGTCCGCGAGTTCGGCGAAGACAAGGAGATCGACCGCCTGATCCGCAAGTACGGTTATCGGGGAACGCCACACATCCTCCGGATGGTCGAGCAGAACGAGGATCTGGCCGCCAACCTTGCGGCTGCAGCGCACCTGATCCACGGTTCTTCCGAGGGGCGGTTCCAGATCATCTATTGTCCCGGCGATCTGACGCGCGAGGAGATCGAGGGCGTGGGTTTCGAATACGCCGACCTCGGCGAGATAACAAAACGCTACAATCCCGAGAGACTCCGGAACGGGTTCAACAGAATGCCCGACGGCGAGGAGGTCTTCTACATCGCAAACCCCGCTCTTGGATTGTGGGGGTTGAAGTCGCAGTTTGAAAAATGAGGGAAGATTGTGCCGCGAGTAGTCAGGGACGGCCTCGGGCTCTGAGGCAAATTCTCGATTCTGCCATCCGGCACAAGAACGAGTGTGTCGCACGGTTCGCCGGATCTCGCCCCGAAGTGGCAAAGCTGGCTTCCCAGAAAAACGCAACGTTGACACCCTTCGAAATATGGGAAAGAAAACAACCCGCGCAGACGTGCTGCCTGCCATCCATGTCAGATAAACAAGAATTTACCAGGAGATTCGGAAAGGGAAGATCATGAGCAAAGGAGACATCGGCCTCATTGGCCTGGCGGTCATGGGCGAGAACCTGATCCTCAACATGGAGAGCAAGGGTTTCACCGTCGCTTGCTTCAACCGAACGGTCTCAAAGGTGGACAGGTTCATCAACGGGCGCGCCAAGGGTAAGAACATCATCGGCTGCCACTCGATCGAGGAGCTGTCGGCCAATCTGAAGAAACCACGCATGGTGATGCTGATGGTGAAGGCGGGTGCTGCGGTGGACGCCTTCATCGACCAGGTACTGCCGCACCTGGAGGATGGCGACATCATCATCGACGGCGGCAACTCGCACTTTCCCGACACGATCCGCCGCACGAAGTACGTGGAGGAGAAGGGCAAGCTCTACATCGGCACCGGTGTTTCCGGCGGCGAGGAAGGCGCGTTGCGCGGCCCTTCGATCATGCCCGGCGGTTCGCCAGCCGCCTGGCCACACGTCAAGCCGATCTTCCAGGCGATCTGCGCGAAAACCGCCGACGGCTCGCCCTGCTGCGACTGGGTCGGCGAAAACGGCGCCGGCCACTTCGTCAAGATGGTCCACAACGGCATCGAGTATGGCGACATGCAGATGATCTGCGAGACCTACCACATGATGAGAAAAGGTCTCGGCATGAGCAACCAGGAGATGCACGAGGTCTTTGCCGCGTGGAACAAGGGCGAACTCGATTCGTACCTGATCGAGATCACGCGCGACATCCTGGCCTACAAGGACGAGGAGGGCAACGAGGTCGTGGAGGCCGGCCAGAAGGGCACGGGCAAGTGGACCGCCATCGCGGCGCTCGACGTGGGCCAGCCCCTGACGCTGATCGGCGAGGCCGTTTTCGCGCGCTGCCTGTCGGCTCTCAAGGAAGAGCGTGTCGAAGCGTCGAAGATTCTCAGCGGCCCCGACAGGAAGTTCGAGGGCGACAAGAAAGCGATGGTCAACGATTTGCGCCAGGCGCTCTACGCCTCCAAGATCGTCAGCTACGCCCAAGGCTACCAGCTGATGCGCGCAGCCGCCAAGGAACACGGCTGGAACCTGAACAATGGCGGCATCGCCCTCATGTGGCGCGGCGGCTGCATCATCCGGTCGGCCTTCTTGGGCAAGATCAAGGAGGCGTTCGACAGGAATCCCGACCTGAGCAACCTGTTGCTCGATCCGTTCTTCAAGGAGGCCGTCAAGAAGGCGCAACCGGCGTGGCGGCGCGTGGTCTCCACGGCTGTGGATATGGGCATTCCAATGCCGGCGATGAGCTCGGCGCTGGGTTTCTACGACGGCTATCGCAGCGAGCGTCTGCCCGCGAACCTGCTCCAGGCCCAGCGCGACTACTTCGGCGCGCACACCTATGAGCGCGTTGACAAACCACGCGGCGAGTTCTTCCACACGAACTGGACGGGCCGTGGCGGCGTCACCTCGGCCTCTACATACGTGGTTTGAGCGGCGGCAAGACTCGGGCATGACTTTTGGATCGGCTCGCGCACACAGGCATTCAACAATGTCCCTGAATGAATCGGTGGACCGTCTCAAGGAAGAAGTAGCAAGGCGCTACGGTGTCGCGCGCTCCGAGGTCCGCGTCATCCTGGCGCCCTACCGCATTTGCCCCCTGGGAGCGCATATCGACCATCAGCTGGGTCTCGTCAGCGCCATGGCGCTCGATCGCGGCGTCTTGCTCGCCTATGCGCCGACTGGATCACGCCAGGTCCGGCTGAGCAGTCTGGTCTTTCCCGGCGAAGTGGTGTTCACGCTCGACGACGTGCCGGAAAAGCGAAACGGCGAATGGGGCAACTACGTCCACGGAGCGGTCAGGGCGCTCCAGCAGAACCACCGGCTCGACACGGCCATTGTCGGCGTCACCGCGGGCAAGCTGGGCGAAGGCGGCCTTGGCTCGTCCGCGGCCATTGGGGTTGCCTATTTGCGAGCCTTGGAAGACGTGAACGGCCTGTGCGTGTCCGACGCGGAGAACATCGCGCTGGCTCAGTTTATCGAAAACAACTACCTTGGGTTGAACAACGGCATTCTCGACCAATCGGCCATCCTGCTATCCCGCCGGCACCACCTGACACTCATCGACTGCGCGACGGTGCACCACGAGCTGATTCCCCGGCCCGATTCCATGCCGCCCTTCGTCGTCATGGTTGCTTTTTCGGGTCTGCTGCAGGCCTTAGTGGGGACAGACTACAACCGCCGTGTCGCCGAGTGTGCCGAGGCGGCAAAGATCCTGCTGGCGGCAGTGGGCAGGGAGGAAGAAAAACCCTTGCTGCGCAATGTGCGCGCCGAAGAATACGCAGCGCATGGCCACCGACTGAGCGGTGCGCCCGCCCGCCGCGCGGCCCATTTCTTCTCCGAAATGGAACGCGTCCAGTGCGGCGTTGCGGCCTGGAAAGACGGCGACCTCAAGCGGGTTGGCCAGCTCGTGACCGCCTCGGGCCAAAGCTCGATACGGAATTACGAATGTGGGGCACCGCCGCTGATCGATCTTTGCCGCATTCTGATCAACACCGACGGGGTGTACGGTGCACGTTTCAGCGGCGCTGGTTTCCGAGGTTGTTGCGTGGCCTTGGTCGAGCCCGAGGCCGCGTCAGAGGCCGCGGCCACCGTTCGCCACGCCTATGCCCGTCAATATCCCGATCTGGCAAAGGATGCCCCGGTGCTTCTCTGTCATTCGGACAACGGAGCCCGACTCCTCTGACCGCCGGGCCCCGCTACGCCACGATCCGCGTATCGCTGCGGACAATCCCAACCTCGGCCTGATTCCCGACGTCGGATGCGGGATCTGAACATACCGGATGTCACGGAATTTCTGTATCCGGACGGCAGCCAGGGCCGCCAGAAGGCAGATTGTACTGTTTCTCAGAGGTCCGCCCCCGCGCAACGTCCGTTGCACCTCGCGGACACAACCGGTGGGGAGGCGGAAAGCGTCTATTTCTTCTCGCCGACGATCAGGAGACCTTCGCTGGTATCAAACGCCATCGGGCGGACTTCACCAAGGCACCAGGTCACCTTGCTGCCTTCCACCTTGACGATTCCCTCGCCCGTTTCGCCAACGAGGTTGGCCATCGACGAGTCGGTCAGCGTCAGATCCATGTGAGCCGGCGACTCCTGCTCGTTGAGCTTGAGCGTCCCTTTGAAGTAATCACCGGACGACGTGTCGATACTGATCTTGTCGCCCTCGATCGACATCGCTGTGATGTCAACGTCCCCATCCACCAGACGGGCCGCCCATTTGCCCTGGAGCTGGTCCTGCAGACTGACGCGCTTCGGCGTAATCCCCAACATGGCACAACCCAGCGTCCAAACAGCCAATACCGCAGTCGCCGAAACGACCGCAAAAAAGCTCATCTTCCTTCGACCCATTGTCGCACTACCCCCTTTGTTGAAATGGTATCCTCTCTCGTGCGCCCCGGCACGGTTGCAAAACGGGCAATCGCTTCAATCGCTCCGCAGCCGACGCCCTTACGCGTTGCCCCTCGCTACGCCTCACGGACACGGCCAGCGGATGAACAGAACTATCTCACTTCTTCTCGCCGACCATCAGCATTCCCTGGTTGGAATCAAACGCAGTCGGCCGGCCATAGCCGGAGGCCGGGTCAAGGCACAAGGTCACCTTTCCGCCTTCGATCTTGACAATTCCCAGGGCTGTTTGGTCAACCGCATCGGCCATCGAACTGTCGGTCACCAAGATATCCACCTGCGCCGGCGACACGGTCTCATTGACCTTGATCGTTCCCTTGAAGTAGTCGCCCATCGACGTTCTTGTATCCAGCTTGTCGCCCTCGATGGCTATCGTCTGGATGCCAAATTCATTGGCCTCGGGGTTGAACACCCATTGGCCCTGCAGCTGGTCCTGCAGACTGACGTGCTTCGCCGCACTCAGGCCCCACATGGCACAGCCCGTCGTGCACGCGGCCAATGCCACTGCCGCCACGACAAACGCGAAACGACTTCTTTCCCTTCGCCTCATCTTCGCAACACCTCCGTTCTCAAAATGATATTCACTACTAGACCCACGGCGCACGGACACGCCAACACTCGGGTTTCTCAGCCACCCGCCGTACGGGGGCTGAACTCCCCCTGCCGCAAATACTGCCCTTCAAATGATTGGCGCGCCGCCCTTCCACCGGTCACTGTGATCAAACCATCAACCGCCGTCAAGAGAAACCCGCCCCTTTCATATGCGCCGGCCGCTCATGCCAACCTACGGCGCGAGGATCCTCTCTTCACCCGCCGAAATGCGACGGATCGGCAAAATTATCGCGAGCCGGTGCGATCGTTTTGTTCTCGTCCGCCGCCGAGCAGATCAACCAGCCACAAGCGCTCGCCGGCGACTCGAAGCAACGCAGGCACGAGAAACAGCGAGGCAATCAAAACAAAGCCCACTCCGATGACGGCAACCGTCCCGATTTCCCGCACACCACGAAAGGTGGCAAACGAAAGAGTGCCGAAAGCCAACATTGTGGTCAGCGAGGTGACGACAACAGCGCGCCCGGTTTTCTCAACGGCGCTTTCGACATCGCGCCGTCCTCCCTCGTAATAGCGCTGGAGAATGTGAATGCCGTCGTCAATACCCAGCCCCAAGATCAACGGAATCACGATAATGTTGAGAAAGTTCAGATCCATTCCCACCAGCTGCATCACGCCCAGGGTCCAGATGATGCTGCACAAGACGGGGATCGTGGCGACGGTCGCTTTGCGCCAGCCACGAAAATGCAACAGCAGCAAAACAAATACGGCCAGGGTGACCAGGATCACCGCCCTAACCATCCCGTCGGTGAGCTGTCGTTTCAGCTCGTCGGCGACAAAACTCAGACCGGTGACTTCCAGCGAATCGAGATCCTCGCGCAAGTGGTCTTCGAAATCGCGCGGCACCCGCTCGTCCCATTCGCCTTGACGCGGATAGATATGCGTGACGATGCGGCAACTGTCCTTGCGACGGTAGACGTGTCGGCGGACCAAGTGCACGAAGGCGAGGCTCGACTCGTCGCCGAAACGGAGCAGGTTCTCGTCAGTCGCAGCCATCTCCCACGACCTCAATCGGTCGAGTGTTCCCTGGACAACCGCCGTCGTGAAGTTTTCTCGCTCGGCGGTGAGGCGCAGTCGCTCCTCGATCGCGTCGAGGTCGAGGATGGCGTGCAACCGCGCATGCGACTCGCGCTGCGTGCGCGCCGAAGGAAGGATGGTCCGCAACGAATCGTAGGCCAGGATCGGGTAGCGATCACGAGCCTCCTCCAATCGGCGATAGAGGCGATCGTTCAGCTGGAGTGCCTCTTCGAGCGTCGGTGCCGAAACGATCGCGATCACCTGGCTGGAGGGCAACTCGAACCGGTTGGCGGTGCGGCGGATCAGATCTTCATAGTGGGCAGGGGGTTCGCGCAAGTGTCGGACATTGTCGTCGAACCGGATGCGCCCGGCGAAAAAGCCCAGGTACGCGGTCACGATCAAGCCGACAGTCAGGGTCAGGCGGGGATAGGCCTGGATGGTCGCCGCGAGGCGGCCGAGCCCCAGACTGCTCGGCGGGCGGTCGAAACCCAATCGCGCGGGCGCGCGCTCGCTGAGGACAACCAGAGGTGGCAAGACCAGCAGCATCGCCGCCAGGCAGCACAGAATCCCCGACCCGCCGACAATGCCCAACTCCTGGAGCCCCTCGAAACGTGTGAAATACATGCCATAGAAACCGATGGCCGTGGTCATAGCTCCGAGCAGAACGCCCTGGCCCGTCTCGCAGAGCGCGATCTCGAGCGCATTGGCCACGGCGCGGCCCCCAAGGCGCTCCTCGAGATAGCGGTTATAGAGGTGGATAGCATAGTCTATCCCCAATCCGAACAAGGCAACGCCAAAGACACACGTCACGACACTGAGCTGGTCGAAAAGGAATGTGGCCACGCCCAGGGTCCAGACCACACCAACCGCCAGTGGCACGCCGACCAGAAAAATCGCGCTGATCCGCCGCACCGCCAAGATGAACAACACAACCACGAGAACAAATGACGCGGCCAGTGTGATCGCCAGATCGCGCCGTACAACCGCCGCATCGTTCTCTGCCTCGGCGTGACTTCCGATGAACCCGATCCGGCAGGCCGATGCCTCGGAACCACTCGACTCGATCGCGTAGTGTGCCATGCGCCGCAGCTCGTCCATCAGTGCTTCGGAGAACAGAAGATCGGTAGCGGGACGGCGCGGCCGGATCACCATCAGCAACATCTGCCCGTCCTCGGAGATCGCCAAGCCTCCGCGGCTGTGCCCCTGGATTGGTCCCTGGAGATAAAGCCGATCGCGGCGCACGATCTGCCCCAACCCAAGCGGGTCGGCGAGAAGAGCCTTGCGGTGGGTGGCCGAGATGGGCAGGGCCAGAAGCCGCAAACGATACAGCAACCGTCGCTCGAGATCCTGATGCAGCGCCCTGTCGAGCTGCGCCATCTGGGCATCAGTCAGAAGGCCAGGAATCTGTCGCTCGTCCACCTCGTACACGCCTACCTCGGCCTCTTGGGCGGCGGGCGCGAATTCGATCGGCTCGATATACCGGCTGTAGCGCTCGGCGCGTGCAAAGTGCGTGGCCACACTGGTCAGAAGGTCTTCCTGGTGAGGCTCGCTGCATTCCACGACGGCGAGCAGATAGTCGAAACTGCCGAACTCAGCAAGCGAGCGGCGGAATCTCTGCGCCTCGCGTGCCGTGTCGGGCAGGAGTGTCAACACGTCGGTTTCGAGCGGGAAAAGGCGCGTCGTTTCCCAATAGAGTGCTCGCACTCCGGCGACAACTGTCACCAACGCGCAGGCACTCAGAACCAGGATGGGCGCCTTCACGGTTAGCCGTGCGATCTGTCGGAGCAAAAACCGGCGCATCGTGGCGACCTGCTGCCGTAACGATATGAGCGACACCGAACCCGCCGGGGTCGCGGGTACTATCTCAGCATTTCCAGCGGCAGCCAAGGCTGGCTGGCCGGCGCCTGAAGCCTGAATACCTCGGGTCCGAAAGAACGATTGATCTTGTATTGAGAAACATCAAACCGCAGGCGCGTGCGACTCGGGCCGTGCCGGATCTCGGCCCAGCGGGGCAGCTGCACTCCTTCAACCTTGATCGTCTCGCCGTATTCCACGCGTATCGGCCTTTCACGCGCGGTTCGCCTATAAGTCACGGCGACAATTCGTTGCCCGGCGCGATCAAACGCGATTCGAACGCGACCATCCGTGGTCTCGAGATTCAGCTCAAGAGTTCTCCACCGTCGCCGCACCCTCGCTGAATTGGCCGACGCCAGGCGATCGAGAAACGTCTGCTCGATTGCCAGAGCCTGGAACAGCAGCGACGGAGAAAGGCCCGCCCATGGGGAGCCGGAACGCCCAAGCGCTTCGTAGTCAGCAGCGTAGTAGAGTCTGCCGATCGCATCGTGCAAGCGCACTTCTTCGCCACTAGCCAGCAGATCGAACACCAGAATCGTGGCGCTGCGATAAGCGCGCA
>Ga0111193_1031_pt1 | contig 12310 bp, 11 predicted proteins | sample DeeMarSWOR324_28_FD_80361 | JGI IMG/M metagenome (GOLD analysis project Ga0111193, IMG submission 80361) | candidate division BRC1 bacterium SM23_51 | reverse complement strand
GCGCATGAGAGAGTTGCCGGGCTGTCTGTTTCCAGCGGAGGTCGAACGAACTTACGACCGCTCGATTCATCGCTTCGTCCAATGCTACAAGTAGCCGCGGTGCGGCTGGGGTGATCGAAAAACGGTCGCGGCATTGCCCATAGCGGGTGGGCGGGACACCGTTGTCCTGGGCGCATCGTGGTGCAGGCAGGATGCCTGCGCTACGACTTGCCCGCCGTCCGGCGGGCTAGCGAGTCGGGTTGATCAACAGAACGAAGTTTGCGGTGCACCACAAAAACCAAGGAGGTCGAATAATGAACCACAGATGGGGCTCAAGGGCCATTCAACAGGTTGGCCGGTTTACTGTTCTATTCCTACTGATGAGATGTATCGTGGCTACTGGTGTCGGCCTATGTGCCGACCCGGCGCCCGGCCAGCCTGTCGAGATTCGGTCGGCCTGCAGCGACTCGACCCAACCGGTTGTGCTCGGTGTCGAAGGCAAAGGATGGCTCGAGCAGCGAGCGGGCAACCTGGTTCTCCACGTCGCCGGAACGCCCTACGAGATGGGTTACCAGCATGGGGTTCTGTTGCGCCCGCAAATCAACCAACTGATAGCGCGGCTTTACGCGGTCGGGGCGGCGCAGGCGCTGCTCGATCCCGATCGCGCGGCGCTCGCGAAGGTCAAAGAAGCCTACGAGCGCTGTTTGCCTCATATTCCAGAAAACATTCTCGAGGAGTTGCGGGGATTGGCCGATGGCGCACAGGTGCCGCTCGAACAGGTCAGGACCACCAACATGATCCCCGAGTTATTCCATTGCAGCGGTTTCGCTGTCTGGGGACGCGCCACCAAGGACGGCGTCCTCTATCATGGCCGCATTTTGGACTACGCCATGGAACTTGGCTATCACCAATACGCGCTGTTGATCGTCGCCCGCCCGCAAGGCAAGCACGCATTCATCAACGTGGGCTATTGTGGGTTTGTCGGGTCGGTGACGGGAACGAACGACCAGCAGGTGAGCTTTGGCGAGATGGGCGGCGGAGGCGTCGGGCTCTGGGATGGCATACCGATGAGCTTCTTGATGCGAAAGGGTCTGGAAGAGGCGGATTCGCTCGAGGAGGGCGTTGCGATCTTCCGCGACACGCCGCGCACGTGTGAGTATTACTACGTGATCTCGGACGCCAAGATTCCCGACGCGCGCGGCCTGGCATGCCGACCCGACCAGTTTCTCGTCCTCGAACCCGGCAACGCCCATCCGCGACTGCCTGTGCCGGTGGGCGTTCTCGACACCGTTCTGATGTCGGGCGAGGGCCGGTTCCAGCTGCTGACAGCGCGCGTCGTCCAGAATTACGGGAAGTTTGACGGCCCAGCGGCATTGGCGGTGATGCGCCGGCCCGTGGCCATGAAGTCATGCATCCACGCGGCGCTGTTTGCGCCCACACTTGGCAAGCTGTGGGTTGCAAATGCGATCGGCTCGACGCCGGCGAGCGAATGTCCCTACACGGAATACGACGTCCGCGAGCTGTTCTCGGCCAAACAACCGAAAGCGCAACAGGAGGCGACAGCAGCGGCCGCTCGCTGACCCGAGCTTCCCACGCGCCTGTAAAGAAAAAGCGTTGCCCCTACGCGGGTCGAGTAACTTCGTAATCCGCCAAGCGTTTCGATGCGCGTTGAAAAGCCCGCCGCACTGTCACTGTCGCCCTATCGCCGCAGCAACCGCGCAAGAGCCTGCCGGTCCCAGAGAGCCACCGCCCGCGTGGCAATCGCATAGACCGCCACACCCGCCACCACCCAGGCAACCGTCAGGGCGAACAGGACGGCGGTGCCCGTTGGATGATGCAGCGCCCGCTCGCTGGCGTGGAACCCCAGGCTGCATACGACACCCATGAACGCGGCGCACAGCAAGGCACGAAGCAATATCGAGCCCGCAGGTCCGGCCAGATCGCGCCCGAACCGCCGCGTCAGACCCCGCCAGAGAAGCCAGCCGTTCAGGCTGGCCGACAGCGAGCTGGCCAGAGCGAGACCAGCGAAGGCCAGCGGCGGCCAATAGGCCCGCACGATCAGCATGAGCGCCACCGCAAGGACAATGTTCACGACCATGGCCGCGGCCCCGTACTTGACCGGCGTCATCATGTCTTTCTGCGCATAATAGAGCGGAATGAAAATCCGCTGCGCCCCCAGCGCGACCAATCCGATGGCGTAACAGAGCAGCGCAAGCGCCGTTCCTTTCGTGGCCGCCTCCTCCCACGCGCCGCGCTGGAAAAGAACCTGGACGATCGGCGGCCCCAGGACCATCAGGCCAATCGCAGCGGGGAAAAACGCAAGCGCAATTGCGCGGAAAGCGAATGTCATCAGGTCGCGCAGTTCGCGCCGGTCGCCTGCCGCGACGACCGCCGACAGTTGCGGCAAGAGGGCCGTCGAAAGCGCGGCCGCAAAAAGCGCCAGCGGCAACTGGATCAGCCTCTGGCTGTATTGAAGGTAGGTCACGCTCCCCTCGCCGCACCAGTTGGCCAGATTGAGCGTGATGGCGATGTTGATCTGGGCGATTGCCGTCCCATAGAACGCAGCGGGCAGCTTCGAGGCCAGCTCGCGAAATCCCTTCTCGCGCCAGTCGAAAATCGGTCGCCAACGAAAACCTCGCCGAATCAGCGGCGGAAACAAGAGAAGCAGACGGATCACCGCGCCGATCATCACCGCCACGGCCAGGACGTAGAGAAACTGCCGGTCCTCGACTTTGAAGAAGAGCAGGGCGGCGGCGATCACGACGATGTTGATCACGATCGAGCCAAGCGCCGGTGCAAAAAAGTGGTTGAGGCTGTGCAAAACGCCCATAAGCAGCGCCACCAGCGCGAGAAACATCAGGTAGGGAAACATGATGCGCGTAAGCGAGCCGCCCAGGGCGAACAGGGCCGGCTGGTCGGCAAACTGAAAGCGCGCGCCGCCGTACAGAAAGAACAAGGGCTTGGCGAAAAGACATCCAACAATGGCCAGCGCCAGTGTGATCGCCGCAAAAAGATTGAAAGCGTTGCACGTTGAACGCCAGGCGGCTGCCTCGCCCTCCTTGCGCCGAATGCCCGTGATGATCGGGACGATAAAGGCCGAAAGCGCCCCCTCGCCCAGAACGCGGCGAGCAAGATTTGGGATCGCAAAGGCAATCTGGAAAATGTCGTTGTAACGTGTCGCACCCAGGTGGGCCGCGACGACCGAATCGCGCACAACACCCAGAATGCGACTGGCGAACGTCAGGCTGCTGATCAGCCCTGTCGCGCTGACAACCTGGCTTCGTCGGCCCATCGATTCTCATCGTGCACGGGGAAATCGCCACTCGTATCAAACCAGAGATGGTTTGACGAGCCAGCACGAGTAAAGTCAAGCAAACATGAAACGACGACGCTGCAAACGCGCCCGGCTCAATCGGAACGGCACGGTCGGCGCGGCGCGTGAGTTCTCCATCGATCAACGGCGAGGAATCGCATGCGATTCTCTGTCCACGTGCACCCCGCACCACAAGCTACGCGGGGCTATCGAAAAATTGCCCTTGCGTTCGCGATAGCGATACAGAATATGCGACAGCGTGCCGGCCGCAAGCGCGGGCAAGAGAACGCGCCGGCACGTATAAACAGAGAAAAGATGCAAGTCGCCGAAACGATGGGCTGCAACAACGGCGCTGTGGCCCGAACCTGGCGCAGAGGTCAGTCTCGTGGACAAATGGGTTGATCTTCACACACACAGCTCTTTCTCCGATGGTTCGCTGACGCCAAGTGCGCTGGTCGCCGCGGCGCAGGAAGCGGGCCTGGCAGCCCTCGCCCTGACCGATCACGATACGTGCGGCGGCGTCGAGGAATTGCTGGCCGCCGGCGAAGCCTCTCCGATTGAAACGGCGGCAGGCGTGGAGGTGAGCGTCGAGTTTCACGGGCGCACCGTCCACGTGCTTGGCTACGGCATCGACCCCACCCACGAGCGCCTGTGCGCCGCGCTTTTGCGGATCGTTGACGGGCGCAACGACCGCAACGTTCGGATAATCCGCAAGCTGCAAATGCTGGGCATTCGCATCGACTTGGAGGATGTCGAGGCGCTCGCGGGCGAACAAGTCATCGGACGACCTCACATTGCGCAGGTTCTGGTACAAAAGGGCGTCGTGGGCAGCTTCGAGGAAGCGTTCGCTCGCTATCTGGGACGCGGCCAGCCGGGATACTGCGAGCGGTTCCGGCTCGAACCCGAGGCGGCGATCGCCTTGATCGCCGAAGCGGGCGGTCTGGCAGTTCTTGCCCATCCATCCTATATGAATATCACCTCGCCAGACGCGCTTGCCGCCACGCTCGACCGACTGAAACAGGCAGGACTGGCAGGGATCGAGGCTTACTATACGGACCACACCGAGGAGCAGACACGGCTCTACCTGGAGATGGCCGAGCAGTTCGACCTGCTCGTCACCGGTGGGACCGATTTCCACGGCAGTATCAAGCCTGGGGTCGCTCTGGGCTGGGGCCGCGGCTCTCTGCGTGTTCCCTACGTTCTCTTCGAGCGCCTGCGCGATGCGATGCAGCACCGCGAGCGGTGAGCAGCTTCCCGACGTTCTGCCTCGCCTCTGTGAGCACCGTTCGCCGACCGGTTCCGGTCAAATCCGAACGAGTCAAAGCAGCGTGCGACCAGCGCACCTACGTGTCGGAAGCATAGTTTTTCTCGGTAGGAACAAGACAAAGAAAGCACAGATCGCCCTCGCCGGTGTTGCGGAAACAGTGCTTCTCGCCCGGCGCGACAAAGACAGCCTGCTCCGGCCCAACGGGAGTCTCGCCCACTTCAGTGACGACCACACCTTTGCCCTCGAGAACAAAAACCTCGTGTTCCCACGGGTGCGCGTGGAAAGGAGTCCGGCCGCCCGATTCAATCACGAACAGGCGCATGACGAAATTCGGTGCACCATCGTCGGGCGCGATCAACACTCGCATCGAGACCCCAACGGCTTCGCCCTCCATTGCCCGGGGTTCCACTTCGGAAACTGCTCTGATCTTCGCCATGGTTCGCAACCCTCGTCCGAGAAGTGAAAACAAAGACTATCGCTTGCCAATCGCCACCATCATTGGCAAAGTCGGCAGCGCGTGCAAGGGCGATTCGCGGCCCCAACGCCAAAGAATGTCGCGCTCCGACGGCTGTGGGCGTGCTTTAGAAAAACCTCCGGAGCAACGACCACGGGAGCCGCGAAAAGCCGAGCAACTCATTGCAGGAAACCATGTCTGACAGCGGACGAAAATCCACACCCCTGCCGGCGCTGCTGGCGCTCTATGTAGCGCTGCTCGCAGCCAAGGTGCTTTACGTCGGCATCGTTCTACTCGTGCCCTTTTTCATTCGCTACTTCATCGGGCTGTTCGAGGAGGCACTCGGCAGGCCACTGCGCGACTACCACGTGACCCGGGCCTGGCTTGGCGCTTTCGGCCTCCTGACGGTATTGACGGCGGCCCTTGCTTTTCGATACGCGAGCCAAGCGATCGAAGCTCCGCGGCGAATGGAAAGCGGCGCGGCGGTGCGTCTGGCGCTGCGCAAGCTGGTGCTTTCGTGGATTCTCCTGGACTCGATCAGTTTCTACGGGATTGTCTCAAAAACCCTTCGCTATTCCGACATCTGGTGCTATGGCTTCATCGTCGTTTCGGCGTTGCTGACACTGGCCGCAGGTTGGCCGTTGCTGGCCGTGGGGCGAGAGGCGGGAAAATGGCGGCAAGAGAGCCGGCCGTAAGCGCGCGAAGCCGGGTGCGGCCGCCAGGGTGGCGGTCGATGTGGGTTGCGATCGCCCTGCTGTCGCTCGCTGTCTGGGCGACATTCGGCCGCACCGCCGCGAACGACCTTGTCTTCGACGACCTCGACACGATCAAGCACAACAAGGCGATTACCTCGCTCGACAATCTGGGGCTTCTTTTCTCAAAACAGTACTTCGAGCTTACGGATGAGTACTCCTATCGCCCCGTCGTGACACTGAGTTATTTTCTCGATCACGCGATCGCCGGCAAACACCCGCGCGTGTATCACTTGCACAACGTAGCCCTTCACCACGCAAACGTCCTCTTGGCATTTGCCCTGTTCAGCCTGCTTGGGGCAGGACGCTGGCGGTCGTTCGCCATTGCCCTGCTCTTCGCGCTCCACCCGCTGCAGACCGAGGCGGTCATTTTTCCGAGCTTTCGCGAGGATCTCCAGATGACAACGGGGATGCTGGCAATGGGCTGCTGTCTGGCGGCCGACCGCGAGCGCGCGCGCGGTGCGTGGATCCTCGGCGCTGCGGTTGCGCTCGCCTTTGGCCTGTTCGCAAAAGAGGGCGCGCTGCTCCTGCCCGTGGCATGGCTGATCCTCGACGCGGTGTTGGATTTCAAGGCATCCCGTCCGGTCGCGCTGCGCCGGCGCTACGTTCCACTCGCGCTCGTCGTGATCGGCTACGTCGCAATTCGCTTCTTCGTGATGACCAACCCGGCGGCGGCAGAAATGGACGTCATCGATCGTCTGCCGCCGGGTCAACGGATCGCTACAGCACCCCACCTATTCACCTACTACATCCAGCAGTTCCTCTGGCCGACGCCGCTGTGCGTCATCCACGATGTCAAGGCGCTAAGCGCGACTGGCCCCGCGTTCTACGTATCGCTCTCGGTGGCGGCCGGTTTTGTCGCGCTGTGGATTGGGCTGGCGCTACGCGCACCGTGGGTTTGGCTGGCAGGGCTCTGGGTGGGAGCGACCTTTGCGCCCGTTTCCAATCTCCACCAGATCATCAATCTTTGGGCCGAGCGCTATTATTACAGCGTAAATCTTGGAACATCAGCGATCGCCGTCGCAGCTATCGGAGCGGGATGGGCGCTATTGGCCAGACGCGTTGCGGAGCAACGCCGGCGGGTGTTGGCCATCGCCGGATGGGTCCTGGTGGGCCTTCTTGCCTGGTGGGCGGCGCTGTGCGACCTGGGGCGAATCCTCGAATGCCAAACGTCGCTGTCGTTTTGGCGTGCGACCGTCCGCCACGTGCCAACACATGGCAACGCCTTGGTGAGCTTGGCAATCTACGAGCTCGAGGCGGGCAACCTCAGCCGAGCCGAGCGGCTCGCCCACGAAGCCGAGCAGCGTGGCTGGGTCTATCAAGGCAATTACATCCTCGGCATCGCCGCCTATCGCCAGAAAGACTGGGGCCAGGCAATCGCGCATTTCGAGAACGCGCTGAACGGCGTGCCTGCCTCAATCACTCACCGGACAGGCCTGATGGAAACTCTGGCACGCAGCTACCTGAAGGTTGGGCAACCCGACCGAGCCGCTGCGACCTTGCGACGGGCACTCGATTGGGACCCGCGAAGTCCTGCGGCACAGAAAGCGCGCAACCTTCTGAGGCAGATCGAGCCGAAACAAGCCGACGCGCCTTCGACCCCCTCCGTCGGCAACGAAACCCCCTGAGCGGCGCGGCAGTGCCGGTGCAACCGGTGCTGCGCCGCCGGTCACGTCTGCGGTCCCTGGCGCCCGCGATGAAGCGTCACCGATACGTGGTCAAGGATACCGCCCAGCGGCACCTGGGGCTTTCGCACCGTAACCTCGACAGCCTCGATCGCCGGAACAGCCGCGAGAATCTGGTCGGCGATGTCCTGAGCCAGCGCCTCGACCAGGTGGTAGCGCTTGGTCAGGGTCATATTCGAGATGACCTCGTAGACTCTGACATAGTCGGCCGTGTCACGCACGTCATCGGTCTGGCCGGGCCGACTGAGGTCGAGCCAGAAGGTCACGTCGAGGTAGAAACGCTGACCCACCTGTCGCTCGGCTTTGGTCACGCCGTGATATGCGTAGAAGCTCATGTTGTGGAGAGTGATGGAGTCGCGCTGGGGACGGCTCATGGCAAGTCCTCCGATTGGCCTGAGCGATGAAGGGCGATGCGGTTCCTCGCGGAAGAGTCGCGCCCCACGAGAAGTTCGGCGGCAGCACTCTCGGCCATCGCACCGCTATCGCCGACGCGCCCAGCGCTAGCATCGCCGGGCCAGAGCCGTCAAGAGGTAAGCGAAGTCCGGTGGAACCTATCTGCCGCCGACCGTTGGAGACGAAATCTATTCCGTGATTCCTGATTTGCTTTGACTTCGACGGTTTGGCCGACGACACTACGGCTATCTGCCACCGATCGAACGTCGTGGCATTGGCGTGGATGCGAACGGGTTGGATGAGACAGGCCCGAGTGACGCGGGATGAAAATGCGGGTTGCTCCAATAGGGCACACAGGCCGTTGAGGGCGGTCGAGCAATGACGGTTCGCATTCATCCGCACGCCCGAGAGCGCATGGGCGAGCGCGGCGTCACTAAAAGTGAGGTAAAGACCACAGTCGAACAAGGTGAACAGTTCCCGGCGAAGTTCGGCCGCACCGGCTTTCGACGCAATTTTCCGTTTGACGACGAATGGCGCGGCAGACGCTACAGAACAAAACAGGTAGAAGCTTTCGCCGTTCGAGAAGGCCCCGATTGGCTGGTCCTTACGGTGGTTACACGCTTCTTCTAGATGCCGGAAAGGAGCGAGCGCACATGAGGTTTACGTATGATCCCTCCCATAACATCGCCTATATTCGCTTCCAAGAAAAGCAGTCCGAAGTGGAGAGCATTCGGGTAAGTGATGAACTCGTTATAGACATGGCTCCCGACGGAACAACGTACGGGATCGAACTACTGAATGCCAACGAGCAGTTGCGGCGACAGGACATGGGCAAGCTCGTTGTGATCAACGAGGCGACTGGCCAACGCACGGAACTGCCGCTGGTTGGTAACGGGAGAACATGACTCCATAATCCAAGTTTCCTGTCCGCCGGGTGGCATGCGTCGTGTGTCGGCCGGCCCGCCGAACTAGTGAAAAACCGGTCCACCAACTGGATTGCGCTACTGCTTCTTCTCGTTGCCGTCACACTCTTCGACGGGCAATTGATCACAGGTCGCCTGCCTCGAAACGAGGATCACTGGTTTTCGTTCATCCCGGCCTATGCCGTGGGCGAGGGGGCCTGGCCGCCGCGGTGGAATCCCTACGTCTGCGCGGGCATGCCCCTCGCCGCCAACCCGCAGTTTTCCGCGTGGTATCCACCCCGGTTGATTTTCTGTTTCGTCGGAGCGCTCGAAATCTACGGGCGATACTGCTTCGGCCATTTCGTCCTGGCGGCGGTGGCCATGTTTGTTTGCCTGCGAGCCGTGGGATGCAGGCCACCGGGAGCGATGATCGGCGGACTGAGCTTCGCGTGCGGGTCCTATATCCAGGGACACCTCTCCAATCCGGGGCTTCTGTTCTCCTCGGTTTGGCTGCCGCTGGTGGTGGCCTGTTCGATTCGAGCTTTCGCGCGGTCGGGCCTGCGATGGCCAATCGTTCTGGGGCTGCTGCTGGCGTTGGTCGTTTTCGCGGGTTCTCCCCACAACGCTTTCTATGCGGTGTTGATCGTCATTCTGATCGGTGTGTGGGGCATCATCATCGGCAGAGTTGACGAAAACGAGAAGAAAGGACCCGCGAGAGTGCCGTGGGGACGAACGGCCGGCTATCTGGCACTCGCGGCGACTATCGCGGCCGGAGTCAGTGCTGTACAGTTGATCCCCACGGCCGAGCTGACACGGCTGTCTGTGCGCCCAAGTCTTTCCTTGAGCAATCTGGCGCGCGACCCGCTGGAATGGAGCTGGCTCGACAACCTGTTTGTCGGTTCGCCATCGCCGAGTGTGACCGAGTATCTCGACAAATCCGCCTATTTCGGCATGTCGGCACTGCCGCTGTTGCTCCTGGCGGTGGTCGTTCCACAGCGGCGCCGGCGTGAGTGGTTTTTCGCTGTTCTGGCGCTTGTGGGCGTGTGGATCGCGCTGGGAACACAGGCGGGTGCTTTCCAGTTACTCAGTCACTTGCCGATCGCGCGTCAGCTGAGCGGCCCTTCGCGGGCATTGGTTCTGTTCGCCCTCGGAACATCGGCACTCGTCGGTATAGGGGCCGACGCGTTCATGCGGCGCGACGATTGGGGGAAGAGACGTGCATTCTGGCTCATACTATGCGCCTGCGCGGCGCTGGCTGCTGTGCTTTTCTTCGCCAGTTGTTGGAGAGCATCATGGCGCGACGTTGCGGATATTGCCGTCAGGGCGGCAACACCGGGCGATCCGTCGCTCTTCCTGGCAATAAACGCCGCGGTGTTCGTAGCAATGGGTGCGCTGCTCGTAACCGCAGCGCACCGCCGGTGGCTGCCGAAACGCTGGTTTCCGTGGGCGATGGCACTGCTGCTGGGCCTCGACCTGCTGCACTTCCGCCAGCGGCTTGCGTTGCCGACGACCGAGCGCGAGACACTGGCTGCACCCGAGACAGCGGCTGCGGTGCTTCGTGACACGTCTCGGCCGTTCCGTGTCGTCGGCTACGAGCCGACCCGGCTCCACCCGGGCGACGTGAACAACCTCAGTGCGTGCCACCTGCTCATGCCCAATCTCGCGGGACTTTACGGACTTCAGGACATCCAGGGTTTCGATCCGCTCATCCCGCGTGACTACGTCAGGTTGGTCGAGGCAACGGCGGGCCGGTCGCCCATCGATGATCCCATGCGTATGTTGAACGTGGCGCGGCTCGATCCGACCCTGTTCCGACTCCTCAACGTCCGCTATGTAGTTGGCGACGTGTGCGAGCGACTGGTCGCCATGCGCCCGTTGATGGACGGAACCGTCTACCCGATCGATTTGGACGAGCCAACAACGCTGGTGGGCATTTCGCTCGTCACTTTGCTCGACCGCAGCGCAGAAATCAAGGATGGGACCACGGCGGCGATCGTGGCGGTACACGGCAACGGGACGAGCCGGACAAGGACGCTGCTGGTGGGGGTTCACACAGCCGATTGGCGAGCAGCGGACGAGCGCTTTCCCTGCAGCCACGGGCCGGCAGCGCGCCAGAACATAGCTTGGCGGGCGGTTGTGAGCTCCGTCGGCTGGGTGCGTGTCGCCAACTACTACACCCGGTTCATTTTCGACGAGCCAATTCTGGCTCGACGGATCGAGATTCGCCGTGTGCTGCCGGGAGTTGTCCTTTGGGTGGAAACGGTTGCCGCTCTCGTGCCCGAGCCGCGCGGCTGGGAGAAGGTTTTCGAGCGCGATCGCTATCGCGTCTATCGCAATCGCGACGTTTTGGGCGGTGCCTGGCTGGTCCACCGCGTGCGCCAGGTTGCCAGCGAGGCCGAAGCGCTCGCGCTGTTGGCTAGCGGCGAGGTGGACCTGGCGCGAGAGGCGGCGGTCGCGCAGGAAGTCAATCTTCCAGGAGTATCGGCTCGCGAAGACGCGCCAGCAGATCGAATCGAATTCACCCGCTATGAACCCGATCTGATCGAAGTGCGGACCGAATCGGCGCGGCCGGGCGTGCTGTGTTTCGCGGAGATCTTCTATCCGGGCTGGGTGGCGGAACTCGACGGCAACCGGGCCGAGATACTGCGCGTCAACTTCCTGCTTCGCGGCGTTTTTCTTCCGACGGCGGGCAATCATCGCGTGACGTTGCGCTACGCGCCGCGGTCATTAACCGTGGGAAAAGCCATCTCGGCAGCGACACTCCTTGCCGCCCTGGCGCTATTGATCGCCGACCACCGAAGGCGACGTACAAGTCCGCGCAGCCACTCACTTTGACACAAGACCGGTATTCAGCCAGACATCCACGCGCGGCGTGTCTGCCGTGTAGGGCTTGTCCAGAATGTCCAGGTCGCTGTCGCCGTCCAGATCGGCGACACGTGACTCGTGGTTGCCGATTCCGACCGAGATCACCTGTTCGGAGAACCCGCCGCCACCGTCCCCGTAGAAAACCCGCAGCTTGCACTCAGCGCCGGCTCCGGGCGTATGCATCTCGCCACAGAAAATGTCCATCTTCCCATCGCCGTTGATGTCAACGACATCGAGGCTGTGGCCATGGACGACATCGTAACCCAGGAGATCGTGGCCGATCCAGGAATCCGATTCTTCGGGGCTGCCCTTGCATTCATACCACTTCAAGCGGCCCCTGCCATCGCCGACGACAAAGACCACTTCGGGCAATCCGCCCTCTTTCAACTGCCCGGCGGCCGACCGTGTGAACCGCTGCGCGTCGTCAATTACGGTACACCTGAACTTCGTTTGGCTCTCGTGCTTGAACCAGCGGCCGCCGCCGATGATGTCCAGATTCCCGTCGCCGTCGATGTCGGCCTTCGCCAGGCCCTCGTGCTCACGACCGGTGCTCCACGAGTAGATCACCGTCAGCGGCCAGGGCTGGGCCGCCTTCGGGTCGGGCGGAATATCGGCGAGGAAAAGCGTCCGGGCTCCCTGGTTCCAGAAAACCAGCTCGGCGCGCCCATCGCCGTCGAAGTCGCCAAACATCTCATCGTGG
>Ga0111193_1278_pt1 | contig 12316 bp, 11 predicted proteins | sample DeeMarSWOR324_28_FD_80361 | JGI IMG/M metagenome (GOLD analysis project Ga0111193, IMG submission 80361) | candidate division BRC1 bacterium SM23_51 | reverse complement strand
GGCTTACACCATGACCGACGACGATCACAACTACTCCCAAGGCCAGTTCCCGCTGAAGGTGCAGTTTCCCTTGACGCCGGACACGAGCTACCTGGAGACGGTTTTCAAACCCGCCTATATCAAACCCGACTTCAGCGAGGTGTCGGGATATACCAATACGATTCCGTTCGGGGCGGCCGAATGGAATATGACGCTCGACAGGTTCCGTGCTCTTGCGGCGATATATTGCACGGTCAGGGCACGCGCAGGCCCGTGGTATTGGTGTGGCTACCTGATGGGTGGCTTCCAGTCACCCGAAGCCGAGGATGGCGACCCCGATAGTGAGGACTTCACGATGGGATTTGCCGATCGCAACGAGCGGAGAGGCGGCGCAGTGTTCCTGGAAACCTACCGTGACCTTGCGGCGTGGATGACTGCGAACGGCAAAACGCTCAAACCTTTTTCGTGGATCGCGGTCCATGAGATGGGTCACGTGTTCACGCTTTGCCATTGGCTCGGCCAGTATAACGAGGCGCCGCAGGACGTGGGCTATATCTTGCAACGCAACGGAAATCAGCTCATCTTGGATAGGCAGCTGGACGAGGAAGGTTTTCGCTATATCGGCAGTATGCTCACTACGTATGATAACAATGAGCAGAGGGTCTTGAGGAGTGAGAGCCGAATTCTTTCCTACTCCAACGATCCACAGAACAACCGCTGTACCGTCACGGTTAGCACCGTGTCGGGTTCCCCTTCTGCGGGCCACTACTTTGTGATCTTCGAGAACAGCATAATGTGTAGGAAGGCCAGCTATTGGAACGAGGGAGTTTTTGCCCCGCGCGACCTAGATGTTTTGCGGGAAACTACAGCAAGTCCGGTCCACGATTAAGAGGTCCAACGTCCCCGGACTGATCGTGGAAGAGGAGGCGTTGAAGATGGGTGTCTTGAGAACGCTTTCAGCTCAAGCCGGAACGGTGCTCAAGTGCGTAATGGTGGTTGCCGCTTCTGGCTCATCGAGGCCTATGGCAGCGGCGAACCATGGCGCTACCACGGACGCACCGCCGGTTAGGATAACATTGCGCCAGAGTGTAGCCGACAGCCCGAGCTATCCCTTGCTACCGCTTGATATAACAATCGATGTGTGGAATCTTACCTCGCGGCCGTCCCATTGCGCCGCATTTCTTTTCTCGAATGCCATCCCCCGAATCATCGAGCTCCAGGAAAGCAACAGATGGTGGATTTGGTCGCCTGATGGCACAGAAAGGCGTATCATCGACGTTGGAAGCCCGGCCGGAACATTCGAAGTGAAAAACTGGCCACCGTGCCCTGAGATACAGCCCGGAGACAGAGATCATGTCCGACAGGTTCTCAGACTGGTGCACTACCAGGACCTCTGGTGGGCGAAGGACGCGCAGGGCCGGCCGCTCATAGAGGAGGTTTTCCTCTTCCCCAAGCCGGGCACATACGTGACCCAACTGGAGAATACGTTTCTGAAAGTCCAAAGTAACCGACTGACAATCGAGGTCAAGGAGCCAACGGGTCGTGACCGCGAGGCATATGAGTACCTCTTGCGCTGCAAGTGGCCGTTCTTTGTAGCAAGCGACTTGTTCAATCTCGAGGAAAGCGCTCGCCAGGAGGCCAGAACCTTTGTGGAGCAATACGGCGATACAGTTTACGGCCCCTATGCGCGGTTCTATCTGAGCCATCAGGAGTATCGAGAAGCGACGAATGATCTGGCCACCAGTGGCGTCGTCACAAACGAATCCTTCCTGGAGCTGTGGGACGAGCTAATCGCGGACGAGAACTTCCGGCTCTGGCCGTGGGTGCTCAAGAAGAAGGCCGAGTATCTGGAACGCCTCAGCTTCCGCCGTGCCACTCGCCCGATAGTCAGGTTGGGCCAGACACTGACAGCCGAGCAGCAGAAAGAGATCGCCCTCGAGGCGCGCGTGATCCGCGAGTTCCTCAAGAAGGAATATCCCTACTTCCCCGACTGATGCGCCTGGGCGAAAACGGTTTCAGCCCGGTGCATGCCCCGCCGCAATGATGAGTCATGGTGCGGCGTTAACAGAGATCACCAAAAAGGAGACCCTGAAGATGAGAGACTTTGCGATGCTTTCACCTCTGGCACCGACGGTGCGCAATTGGGTAATCGTGCTTTCCGCTCTCAGCTTGTCGGGAGTTTCGGCAACGGCCAACGGCGAGGCCACGACGGAAACGCCGCCGGCGGCCATTACACTGCGGCCGGGTGTCCCCGGTAGCCCGCAGTACCCTCTCCTGCCGTTCGACATAACAATCGAAGTTCAGAACCTCACATCCGAGCCGCAGCATTCCGCCGCGTTCCTCTTCGACATGGATGATCCGGTGAAGCTAGACCTGGGCAACTGGAACCGCTGGTGGCTTTGGTCGCCCGATGGCAATGGCGACCAGTTCTGTCCGTGGACAATTGACCTCATGCGCAATAGAGTTAGTAGCCCACTGCCGTGATACCAAAGGAGGACGGGTACGATGAGAACCAAGACAGCGAGGCCGATTGTGGTGTGTCTGGCCACATTTGCGGCCTGGAGCGCGTTTGGCGCGGGCATTGCGTTTGCTACGCTCAGCTTAAGCATCGAGACCGAGGGCGGGCGGACGGAAGTGCTTCCGCTTCTGCCGGTATGTGTGACGATTCGCGTGACAAATACAGGCGCTACAACAACCACTGCCTGCCCGCTGACGCCGGACGTTCCTTGGCCGCGGCTTCCTCGCACTTCAACGCCAAACCAACGAACGAGCCGACTCGCCACCGACAAGTATAACGCACCGATGTACGTTTTTCGGATTCGCGATACCCAGAGAAAAACAGTCCAAGCGACATTCGCGGACTATACATTGCAGGCAACGATCATGGACGCAATGAACAGCCACCCGAGCCGCTTGCGGAGCTCTATCGGTCCGGGGCAAACTTGGGTCCAAGATTACTGCCTGGGCTATGGTCTGTCATCCGACTGGACGACGACACTCATACGGTCGCTGTTCGACGCTCCCGGCGATTACGCTGTACGGCTGGAAATGCCCTATCTTGCAGAGGCCGGCGTGCCAAGCAACGAAATCGTCGTCAGAGTGAGAGAACCGGAGAGCGACAGTGACCGCAAGGCATACGACGTGCTGCGGTCTTCGCCTTTCCCTCACGCTCTTCTGGGGCCGCCGGGCAACCATGGCTGCCCATTCATTCAAGAAATCATTTTTCACATCGAACCGCCCGTCGCTGACCTGGCAGCCAGGATTCTGGCGGAATCTCCCAACTCGACTTACGCGTCGTACGCCCGTTTGTTGTGGGGCAAGGCGCTCTGCGGGGCTCTGACGGCGTTAGCCTATCGCAAGCAACTCACAGTGGCAGATGCCGAAGAGCGAGCGGAGGGCTTTCGCTTGCTGCGGCAGTCTGCGGAAGACTCCAATCTGCCGCGCCGCTACCGCGAGGCGGCCCTCCTTGGACTCCAAGGAGCGAAGGACCTTGATTCGCACTTGCGACATTTGGCCCGAAAGCAGGTCCCCTCCGTGGAAAGCGTTTTGGACGGCGCCAAGGTAGACTTGGGGCCCCTCGCCCCGGAGGAGGTCTTCGGAATCGCCTACCAACTCGCCGTGGGAACGGAAGGGCCGGTGTTTGGACAGAAGGGCTTTGAAAGGATCTTCACATCGGAGCAGATCGACGCCCTGAAGGCGGTCGCCGTCTCCAACCCCGTGATCCCTCAAGCGGCGGGCCTCACACCACTTCAGATAGAACTGCAAGAGCATGACGAATGGGCGCGGCAGGAACTGCGAAAGCTGCCCTGGCGCGACCCGAACACGGGCGAGCTTTCACTGCGTGGAATTGCTCGCGGTGCCACTGACACGTGCAGCAGAGCGCCCGGCGATCTTCTCGCTTCAGCTTTCCCTCGCCGATCCCAAATCGGACTTCCTGCCGCTGCTGCCGGTGGTTGTGACAATCGAGCTGAGGAATCAAACCGACACGGTACAAGCTCTTCCCAGATTCCGTCTTGGCATGCCCCGTGCCAGTCTTGGTGTGGTCGCCTTTCCAACCGGGGATGACTTCTCGCGCTATCGTTTCCGCGTCAGGTTGCCTGATGAGACGACCAAGTCGGTCTACCTTTCCGATTGGGTCAACTGGATGATGGTAGAGGGCGACGTCCGGGCAAAACCCCCAAAACCTCTCGACCCGGGCCAGGCACAGATTCTCGACTATGCCCTCGCCTTTGGTGTCGGCGATACGGCAGCGCCGGTGCGAAACACCCGCGAGCTGCGCAAGAAGGCCGAGCCCGTTTTTCCGTTGCCCGGGAGCTACGAAGTGCAGCTGACGCTTTGCGGTTTTAGCCCGCCGCTCGAGAGCAATGTGCTTCAGGTTACAATCAAGCCGCCCGCTGACGCGGCCGACATTCTGGCTTACGACATTCTCTCGCATTCTGTTTGGCCAACGATGTTTCTCAATCCTCCGGCTGACATACTGTGCTTCCAGGGAGTCAGCAGCTTCGACTATAGTGGTTTTCTTCGAAAAGGAAGTGCCGCAACAAGTTCTGTCCTCGAAAGTTGTCGGACGATTCTCGCTCGATGTCCGAATTCCGCGTACGTGGCGTACGCCAGACTGTTCTTGGGGGCTGCGCTTTCGACCGCATGGGGCCAGCGCCGGCGAGTTTTCAATCCCGATGAAGAGGCCAAGGGGGTTCGGCTATTGCGCGAGGCAGCCGAAGATCCGAATCTGCCTCGCCGCTACCGCGAACAAGCGCTGCTGACGCTCTGTTCTGCCGTGGAGAGGATCGACTCGTGGTTGCAGCATTCCGGCAGAAACAAGATGCCGTCTATAGAGAGCATTCTTGGAGTAGCAAGCGTGGACACAGGCGGATTGTCGGCAGGATCCATTTTCCACACTGTGCACAGAACACTAGAAGGGACAGCTTTGCCCGGCGAGCACAAGCTGCTAGCGAGCAAGTTCACTTCGGAGCAGATAGAGCTCCTCGCAAAAGCAGTACAGTCGAACTCCGACATCATCGAGGCAGCGGGCGTCAGCCCACTTCAGAAGGAACTTCAAGAACATGCGCAATGGGCGCGCCAGGAATTGTGCAAGATCCCCTGGCGCGACCCTGAGAACGGTCGTCTAAACATCGGTCAGCTTCCGGCGTACGGGAGATTCTTCTGACGCCGGCTATCTGGCCCCGGCTGTTTCCCGCAAATATACCTCACCCACGTCTGGCCCGGACTGTCATGTCGCGGGGTGTGATTTTTCAGCGCCGCATTTTTCGCAATACGGCAGGAACGCATGGCGGACGGAATGACAGGATTCGCATTCCTCGTACACCTTGGAACCACACGCCGGACATGTATAAACCTCGTCGGCCGCCGCGCCCGACGGCATTTCGGGAATGCCTAGTTTCTTGGCCGTCCGCCGCGTCCAGAAGGCATACTTTAGCGGTCCCCTGCGAATCGGATAGCCGCAGACCGGGCAACAAAACCGCTCGTGCGCTTCTTTGTATTGCTTGAGCAGCCAATCCTTTTTCGGAAACGCGATCATGCGCAGGAAATAAACGAGTATCCGAAGAACGACGGCCAGCAGGGCAAGCAAAAGTATATATTTGAAATAGCGCCTCGGAAAGTACTCGTGCATGACAAGGAAGACCCTGCAAACCAACGCCAGGCCGGCCGCGTAAATGATCGGTACATAAATGCTGCCGCGTTTCTTGGAAGAGACAACCACGGCAATCAGCAAAAGAGGCACCAGGACCAGGAGCTTCAGAAACGCCATCTTGATGTTGTGCTTGCGCCTCAGTTCGTTGTATTCCTCGCGCGCGGGGGGGCGCTGCTCGGCGAGCGTGGATTCGATCCCCCTTCTCTGTTCTTCCAACGACCGCAGATTTTCGGTCAAGGTGGCGATGTCTTCGTTCAGGGCCTGGTAGCGCTTTTGGTTCGCGAGGAAGAGCGTCTGGCTCTCGGCAAGCGCTTGCTGCTCGTCGGCCGAAGGTTTGACGCCCTTTTCCAGGTTCAGTCGCTGAAACTCCAACAGTTGGTTCATCGTTCGTTGCGAGCCCGCGGTGCTGTCGCTGAGGATACGTTGTCGCTCGCGCTGATCGTCGATGTTCCGCTTCAGGTCGGCGATCTGTTCCTGGACATCCTTCTGCTGGCTGACCAGTTGCTGATCCAGGTGGCGCTTCTCGACCTCTTGATAGACCGGTCCCGGAAGAGCCCCGATGTCGTCGAGGATGAACCCGAGAAGCCAGAAAACGAGAATTGCCAGAACCACACTGAGCAGACCAATCACAAATCGGTGCATCCAAGGTCCTCCACTTCGGCGTGTCTCATTCATTGTTGTTTCCTCCGCGGAGATGCCCTATTGGGGTTGATCGGCCCCAAGGTGTCAAGGAATTACTATCGCTTCAATGTTGCTCATCTTCTTTCACGCAACAGCGAGGTCGGCTGCGGCGCGTTGTCAGGCGCTGTCAGCCTGCATGGCCTTTTTTCGAAAAACGAGCACGAGTACACCAGCCACGATACCAAAGATGACATCGCCGGAATAGACCCAGACTGGAAGTTCGTATCGGATACCGCCCACGAGGCAGAAGAGGCCGTAGCACAGTAGTCCATACGCTGCGAGCAGCAGCATTGCTCCATATTTCAGCGGATCTCGGGCAAGGATGATGAAAAATACACCAATCAGGCCAGCCATCGCCAGACAGAGTCGGAAAATATACACAGTAAGAGGCTCTGCAGCAGGGGGCTGAAGCCCAAACCAGTCGAAGCAAGCGGTTATCGCCCGCCACGGGAGAGCAGCGAAGACCAATCCCAGGAAACAACAGATGGCACAAATCCATAGTACGATCTTTAGCCCTTTCATCTCTATACCTCCTTCAAGCGATCCTTGGACGGCGAACGCCGCCTAGCGGTCGGGCCAAGGCGCGGATTCCTTCATTGCATTCCGCTCCATCTCAGGCAAATCGGAAAGAACTCGGCATGCAGATTGTATGTAGAGTCGCCGAGCAGCACGAAGACGAGGAACCAAAACAGCATGAATGCTATGGCGAATCCAAAACACCAGAGCAAGACTTTGGACACGAGGTCAAGCGCTTCATCGGCGTGTGGCGAGTCATTCATTCCGGCATCCTCCGTTATCAATTCTTGGCCATCCAAGGGACGAAGCATGTTTCCGGCGCGAAGCCGGCGGCGAGAGTTGCTTGAACGGAACCACTGAGCGCGGTGCTTGAGGTTTCACCGGGATATCCCGTTTCCGTTTGCGAGCTACAGGAAGCGATGAGCGCTCGTCAAGCACTGATTGGAGGGCAATGACGGGCAAATCGGGGGAAAGAAGGCAAGGGCGTGGACGGAAAAGCGGCAAGAGAGGGCGGTGTGTTCGGCGCCTGGACACATTGGTCGGCGGGACACTCTTCTCCCGCGCTCATGGCAGTGCAGGCAGGATGCCTGCGCTACAACCTGCCCGACTCGAGATTCGGGTCTACCGACAGAACTATCGTGGCGAAGTACTACCGTGTGGCGCGGGGGGGCAGAGGCGTGCCGACGCGGCCCGCGCCGGCAAGTTGATAGACCATACGGTGGGTGGCCTCATCGCGGATATAGGGTCGAGCGGTGGCGTAGTCAATGAGGTTCTGGCGTGCGAGATCGACCAGCGACTGGTCCATCGCCTGCATGCCTTCGGCCGTCGCCGACTGGATAATGCCGTAGAGGGCATCGAGTTTGTTCTGGCGGATTTCCGAGCGAATCATGGCGTTGACCTTCATGACCTCGCAGGCCAGGACACGCCCCCGACGGTCGGCGCGCGGCAAAAGGATCTGCGAAACAATCGCAATCAGATTGCTGAGCTGCGAGATGGCCTGTGGTTGTTGCTCGGGCGGGAAGCATTCCATAAAGCGCGCAAGAGTTTGTGTTGCCGATGTGGTGGACATACAGCCGAGAACGAGCAGGCCCATCTCGGCCAATTCGAGCGCTTGACGCATTGTTTCGTACCCACCGAGGTTGCTGATCATGAGCACGTCGAGGTCCTGGCGCCGCGCATAGCGCAAAGCGTTCTCAAAGCTGAGCGTATCGGCACCGTCGCCCACCTCGCGCTGCGTCACGTAGGCACGGTCGGAGGGAATGATATACTCGACCGGGTCTTCGATGGTCATGATCCGTGCCGCTCGCTGGTGGTTGATCTCATCAACAAGCGAAGCGAGGGTGCTCGAGCGGCCACTGCCTGCCGGACCGGTGACCAGGAGCAGCCCTCGGCTGCTGCGCGCGAAGTCGTGAAAGGCCGGTGGCAGCCCCAACGAGTCAAGTGTTGGAACAGAGGCGGACAGGGCGCGGATCGTCACGGCCGGGCTCCCGCGCTGCTTGTGCAAGTTGAACCGAAAGCGACCGAGATCGGCGATTCCGCGCGCGAAATCCAGTTCGTAGCGTGCGTACGGGTCATTCTCAAAACGCGCGATCTCCTCCTTCCCGAGAATCGGATAGATCATCTCGCGCACCTGTTCGGGCGTCGGCCGATCCAGATCGCGCAGGGCGACCAGCTCGTCATGCACGCGAACCGCCGGTGGCAGGCCGGCCACAATATGCAGATCCGATCCTCCCATCTGTATTAGCTGCCTCAGTATGTCTTGCAGTTCCATGAGAGTGTCGTCTCCCTGCGATTGCGCCCCTCGCGCGCCTGTTCTCCGTCAGTCCTCGGCCAACTTGGCCATGACGGCTTTGAGGTCTTCCCAAGCGTTCCGCTTCTGGGAATCGTTGCGCAAGAGATAGGCGGGATGAAAAGTCGGCATCAGGGCGATACCGTGATAGGTTCGCCACTTGCCGCGCAGCTTCGAGATCGGCGTCGTGTCGCGCAGAAGCGATTGAATCGCATAGCGCCCGAGGGCACAAATCACTTTCGGTTTGATCAGCTCGATCTGGCGTTTCAGGAACGGCTCACACGCTTTCATCTCGTCGGGTCGAGGATCGCGATTGCCCGGCGGGCGACACTTGATGATATTGCAGATGAATACGTCCTCGCGCTCGAAGCCCATCGCGCGGATCATGTCGGTCAGCAGCGCACCGGCGCGACCGACAAAGGGCTTGCCTTGGATGTCCTCATGATACCCCGGCGCCTCGCCCACGAACACGAGATCCGTCTGCGTGTTGCCGACGCCGAAGACGGTCTGCGTGCGCGCTGGCGCGAGGCTGCACATGTAGCATCCCGCCACGAGACTGCGCAATTCGTCCAGGGTCTTCGCCGATGCGATCTGCTGCACTCCTTTGGCCCGGTCGCGCAGGGCAACGGCCGGTGCGCCCTTGGCCGGGGCCGCCTGGCCCGAGGGCGCCGCTTTCGGTGCGGCCGGGGCCTTGCGCCCCGGTGCAACGAGGTTGGCGTAGGGATCGCTCAGGGCTGCTTTGAGCACCTCGCGCGTCTCGGGAGAAGGGCGCTGTGTGCGCGTTTTTCGGCGCCGAGAAGGCATTTTCGTACCTGTTTCTGGAGGAGCGTCGGGCAAGGCCGGCTCAAACTTCCCTTCCGCACAGCAGAACCCGCCGTCGCGCAGAACCTCGAGGTAGGCCGCCGTTTGGCGAACCAGGTCTTGCCAACCTTCGCGTGATTCAACCAACGTTTGCGCCTCGGGCTTTTGTGAACCGACCGTCAGTCGCTGATCGGCCGCAAATCTCGCAATCATGCACTGCCTGTCTAGCGAAATGTCCCCAGTTCTTGGGCCGCGGCGTTAGAACGAACCGACAAGGCTCGAGCGGTCGGTGCCGGCGAAGGCCCCTGCCAGGTTGCGCCGGAAAGTGGCGGGGTCGTCAGCATATTCGACCGCCACTTGCGGGGTGATGAGGTTCTTCTTTACCTGATCCAACAGCGACTGGTCGAACGACTGCATGCCGTCCACGCGATTGCGCATGACTTGGATCATGTCGTCGATTCGGTCCTCGCGGATCAATTTTCGGATCATGTCGTTGACGATCATGACCTCGACCGCCGGGATGCGCGAACGGCCGTCGGCTCCCGGGATCAGGCGTTGCGTGAGCACCGCTTTGAGCGCGAGCGCCAGGTCGCTGCGAATCGTAGGGTGAATTTCGACCGGGAAGAACTTCAGCACGCGATTGACCGTTTGAACGGCGCTGATCGTGTGGGTCGTGCTGAGGATCAGGTGACCGGTCATGGCGGCGCGAATGGCGATGTTGACGGTTTCCTGATCGCGCATCTCACCGATCAGGATGACGTCGGGGTCCTCGCGCATGGCATGGCGCAGAGCCTGGTCGAAGGTCCGTGCGTCAATGCCCATCTCGCGCTGATCAATTATGCTCTTGATGTCGCGATGAATGAACTCGATCGGATCTTCGATTGTGATGATGTGGCAGCTGCGCGTCTGGTTGACGTGGTGGAGCATCGCAGCCATCGTCGTGGATTTCCCACAGCCGGTCGGCCCCGTGAGCAAGACCATGCCATACCGGGAGTCGGCGATCCTCTTCGTGATCGGCGGCAAATTGAGTTCTTCGAAGCTGAGATGTTCATAACCCAAACGCCGTAAGGCGATACTGTATGCGCTGCGCTGCAAGAACGCGTTGGTGCGAAAGCGGTTGTTGGCATCAATGCTGAATCCAAAGTCAACCGCGCCATCGCGCTTGAGATTCTCTTTGAGCTGTGCCGGGACGATCTTCTCGACGATCGCCGCCACGATCTCCTTTGTCGTTTTGGGATACGAGGTGTCGGTTTGCAGGGCGCCGTGGACGCGAAAGACCGGATGGGAACCTACTTTCAGGTGTAGGTCCGATGCATCGAGCTCGATCATTTTTTCGAGCAGGCCACGGAAATTGAATTCCGCCGTGGGCTTCGCGCTCGGTTCTTCCAATGGCGCTTTCACGCCGCCCTGTTGCAACATGGCTTTCACGCTGCCCTCTTGCGACATGGCTTTCACACTCCTCTCTTTGCCCGAAGGATTTGCACGGCCTGAAGCAGAATCTGACCGGCCATTTTGCTCTTGGTCATGCGGTCCAGGCGACGCGCAGGACCGATTGGGCTAACCAGCCAGCCACGATTGTGATCCGAACCAAAAACATTCTCGCTTGAACGAACGGGATTGGCAACGACGAAGTCGAAGTTCTTCTCCCTCAGCTTGCGTCGCGCCGATTGGACGACGCGTTCGGTGTCAACGGCAAAGCCGACGCTTACCTGATCGGCGCGTTTGCGCTCGCCGAACGCGCGGGCGATATCGGGCGTGCGGCGCAGCCGAAGCGATTCCACCTTGGCGCTTTTCTTGACCTTATTGCTCGCCGTTTGCTCGGGTGCAAAGTCGACGACGGCCGCCGCAAACACCAGGATATCGGCGTCGGCGCAGCGCGCCAGCACCGCCTTGTGCATTTGTTCAGCGCTCTCCACGTCAATGCGCTCGACACCGGGCGGTGTCGGCAGGACGACCGGGCCGGTCACCACGGTCGCTCGGGCACCCGCGCGGGCAGCCTCGCCGGCCAGTGCGAACCCCATCTTGCCGCTCGATGGATTCGACAGAAAGCGCACAGGATCGAGAAACTCGCGCGTTGGCCCGGCAGTCACGAGGACCCGGAGGCCTTCGAGCGAGAACGCCGGCGCGAGGCACGCCTCAACTGCGGCAACGATTGTTTCGATCGCCGCCAGTCGCCCCGTGCCTTCTTCGCCGCAAGCCAGCTCGCCCACTTCGGGATCAATGATCCCGACACCGCGCTGGCGCAGGATTTCCTCGTTGGCTCGGTAGGCGGGATGTTCAAACATCGCTGTGTTCATCGCAGGTGCCAGCAGAACCGGTCGCCGCCATGCGAGGTATAGCGTTGTGAGGGCGTCGTCCGCGATCCCATTGGCGAACTTTGCCACGATGTCTGCGGTGGCCGGAACGACAAGCAGCAAATCGCCCCAGCGCGCATTGCTGATGTGTTCGACGGACCAGTTGTTTGCGCCGTCCCAAAGTCCGGTGCAAACGGGAGCCTGGGTGAGGGTGGCAAACGTCAGCGGCGAGACGAAACGCGTGGCATTCTGCGTCATGACCACGCGCAGCTCCGCGCCGCGCTTGTGCAACTCGCGTGCAAGGACCGCCGCCTTGTAAGCGGCGATTCCTCCCGACACTCCAAGGACGATTCTTTTGCCTTCCACTGCGCGGCTACTTTTTGACACCTTGTCCACCGCAAATCTCCTACTCACTCTACTGGGGAGACTACACCCTATGGCACGCTGACTCAAGGTTTTTCTGCCTGCCGACGGTGGATTGGGTGTGCGGTCTCAATGGCTGCCGGCGCGTTGCGCATCGCTACGGCCAGATTCCGCTGCCAATGTTCCCAACCCACTCGCCGGATCACCGTTGCGGAGAAGAAGCAACGAAACTCAGCCTCG
>Ga0111193_1030_pt1 | contig 12317 bp, 10 predicted proteins | sample DeeMarSWOR324_28_FD_80361 | JGI IMG/M metagenome (GOLD analysis project Ga0111193, IMG submission 80361) | candidate division BRC1 bacterium SM23_51 | reverse complement strand
AGGATTTCGGCTTGTCCGCGCGCAACCATAGCGCGCAGGCGGTCGATATGTTCCGGGTGGTGCTCGGCGAACCACTCGAGCAAAACGCCTGTATTGTGAAAAGCGAAGCGGATGGTCCGATGGCGCTCGAGAACCTCGAGCAATGGGCGATAGGCTTTCTCGTAAGCCTCCTCGAAGATGTGCTCAAAGTTGCCGACCGGCTGGTGATTATGGACACCGAGTACCAGGTTGATTGTCTTCATCAAAACGCCTCAAGTAGCGCCAAACCGCAGACCGTGTAGCCGAGATGGTAGACGACTCCCAGAGCGAACGTCTCGATCCACGCGCGCAGACCCGCTATATTGTTGACGTTTATTCTTCATCCTTCATCCTTCCTTGCGCGGTTTTCTTCGGGCGGCGTTTAGCCGACGTGGGTTTGCGAGCCTTCGTCTCCTGCATGCGCCGAATCAGCTGCTCGTCGAGCGAACGTGCCGGATTGAACCCCGTGTTCTTCAGGCGCTGGTTCATTGCCGCCACCTCGATCAGAATGCTAACGTTGCGCCCCGGTTCGACCGGGATGACGCATTCCGGGACGTCCACATCGAAGATTGAGAGCGTCTGATCCTCAATCCCCAAGCGTTCGTACTCCTTGTCGCGCTGCCACCGCTCCAGCCAAACAAGCAGGTCCACGATCTTCTCCTCGCAGACAGCGCCGGCACCAAAAAGTGACTCAACATTGATGATCCCCAGGCCGCGGACTTCCATGTGGTGTTTCGTGACCGGCGAGCTACCGCCCATCACGGTCTTTTTCGATTGGCGCCGCAAAATGACCACATCGTCGGCAACCAGCCGGTGGCCGCGCTGGATCAGCTCGAGCGCACATTCGCTCTTGCCCACACCGCTTTCGCCGACGATCAAAACGCCCATACCGAACACGTCCATCAGAACACCGTGGACCGTCATCGAGGGTGCAAACTCCTGTTCGAGCAGGTGGATGAAACGCCCGACAAAACGCGATGTGTGAAGCGGCGTCTTGAGAACCGGAACATTGTTCGTATCAGCCGCTTCGACCAACTCGGGCGGGATCGGATAGGTTGAAGTCACGATGAAGCACGGAATCGCGAACCGACAGATGCGCTTGAGCCGACGCCGACGCTCGCCTTGCGAGAGATCGAGCAGGTAAGACATCTCCGTGTTGCCAACGATCTGGATCCGATCGTGGGAAAACACGTCGAGGAAACCCGCGAACGCCAGACCCGGTCGGTTCAGCTCACTTGTGGTGATCGCGTTGCTTAGTCCGTCCTCGCCCGCGATAACGTGAAGATCGAGCATCTTGCCGCTGAGTTGGAGAACCTGCTCGACGGTTAGTGCCTTCTTGGCTGGTGTAATTTGACCAATCGGCTTCGCGGTGTTCGAAACGGTTTTCGACTTCCTCTTCGCCATCACTGTTCCCTCTGCTCTCGTGCTATCTTCAGAGGACGGTCCGGCCGACCGACCAGTCCTCAGCGGGACTTGCGAATCTGCTCCAACAACGTACGACGTGCCCGGTCGATTGCCGCACGTTGTTTGCTATTCCATTGCCCCAGTGTCCGTGCCGTCGCTGAGAGCCGTCGCAAGTTGGCCCGAACGGCCGGCGGTGCCGGTCCCCCGAGTGACTTCTTGGCTCGCAGGGCACGCGACGGCTGGATGGCAGCCCGCAATTGGGCGCGGGAAATCTTCCCTTTCAGACCCTGCGCGTGGAGTGCCCGCTCGATGCTTTCAGCCGTGAAGCGCCCGCGCGGCTCGCACTGGCGCACCAGCGCGGCGACGATCTCATAAGCCTTGCGGAACGGCAGTGCCGCTTGCTGTGCGATCCGATCGGCCAAATCCACCGCAACCAGGAATTCGTGCTCGGTCGCCGCCGCCATGCGGTCGCTATGGACCGTCAATGCCGCCAGAGATTCGCGAAACACCGACGGTGTCTCGCGCAATTCCTCGGCTGCGTTCATGACCAGGTACTTGGACCATTGCGAGTCGCGGTTGTAGCCGGAAACCATCCCCTTGTTCAACGCCAGGAGCGACTGAAGCACTCCGTGCACGACAGCCGTCTTGGCCCGCGTCACCTCCGCGAAGTCCGGATTGCGTTTCTGCGGCATAATGGACGATCCCGTCACATGGCGGTCGTCGAGCGTAATGAATCCCGCCCAGGGCATGGACCACAAGATGAGGTCCTGCGCCAGCAGCGAAAGGTGGTTGCCGGCAAACGCCAGGTCGGCCACAAACCGTGCTTCCATCTCCCATCGGCTCGAAACGCAATCGACACTGTTCTCCTGCACCCCGTCAAACCCCAGGTGGCGGGCGACCCGGTGGCGGTCGATCGGCCACGAGGTGCCGTAGCCCACGGCCGCGCCGAGGGGACAGAGATTGATGATCCCATAGGTCGCTTGCATCTGCTCGGCGTCGCGCAGCATCGCCTGCGCGTGGCCGCAAAGAACATGGCCCAGCGTGGTTACACACGAGGGTTGGGTATGGCTCAGGCCGGGCATCAGCGTCTTGGCGTGCTTGCCCGCGAGCGCGATCAACTCGAACACCAGGGCGAGCAGATCGCCCTGGAACGCGACAAGCGCGTCGCGGACAAACAGGCGGATGTCAGTTGCGGTCTGGTCATTTCGGCTTCGTGCGGTATGAAGCCATCCGCCTGCCTTGTCGCCTGCTCGTTCGGCGACTGCGCGTTCGATGTTGACATGGACGTCTTCCAGTCCCGGGTCGAGAGACCATTGGCCGGCATGCCACTGGCGTTCGATCGCCGCCAGGGCGCGTTGGATCTTGCCGTGGACAGTTCGCCCGATGATGCCCGTCCGGTAGAGCATCAGCACGTGCGCCTGGTTCACCCAGAGGTCATAGGGAACCAGGAGTGCGTCGGCCATCGGGCACTGGCGCACGTCCCACCCGGCACAATAAGCCAGATGACGTGGCGACGGAGGACGGCGCATCCTGCTCCGCCATATTGTTGATCGCTTCCTGGTTGGCATCTGTGCGACTCCACGCGGGCCGACATCGGAAATGTCCCTCACCGACCGGCGTCGCTCCTTTTCTCAGGCACGCACAACGTGTTGAACACTTGCAGGCAAGCCATAGCGGCCTCGCAGCATATCGTGCAACGAAAAACGTGCGGGTCGCCCCCCGTGATGGGCGGTGAGCCGCACCGGCGCACGCACCCTCAGAAGCTGCTTTGCGAATTGACCAGGATCCGATTCAGCTGCGTGACCAGATAGTCTTCCTGGAAGACCAGCACGCGGTCCTTTTGCTTGTTGATGACGCGCGTGCGCAAGTCCTCGTCAGTGACCAGCAGGTGGGCCATCTCAGCGATCTCGTCGAACCGCTTGCGGCGGACCAAGATGCCGGCATCGCCCATGGTCTCGCCAATCGCCGTGCACTTGTGGGTGATAATCGGCACGCCCAGATACATGCACTCGAGCAGGGGAACACAAAACCCTTCGTGCTCGCTCATGCACAGGTAGATGTCGGCGATCCGGTAATAGGCGAGCAGGTCGCGAAAGCGCACCTTGCCCGTGAAGTAGACGTTCGGGATGTTGAGGTTCTGGCAGAATTGAAACAGCTGCGCCTGGTAGTCCTCCATTCCTTTTGCGTCGCCGACCACGAACAGACGCGACCGGGGGTTGATGTACTCATGGTAGTAGTGGAAGACTTTGATAACGTCGTCGATTTTCTTGTGCGGATAGATCCGGCTGACGGTCAGGAAGTTTACCATACCGTCGCGGTACTGATTGACGATCGAGCGCTTGGGTGCGCGGTCGAATACCGGGTAGTTGAGAATAATCGGGAGAATTTCGGTGTTGCGAAAACCAATCTGCAGCAATTGGGAGCGGTTGTATTCCGAGCTGCCGACGGCGAACCGTGGCAGATCGGTGATGGTCTTGAGGTCTTCCCATCCGGCGTAGAAACGCGAGGCCATATGCCCGTCGGTGTGCACAGTCAAAAGCGGCGGGGTGATGTTGTGATAGATCAGAATTAGAGGGCCCGCAAGATCGCGCACCATTCGCGTGATCTCCGAGCCGATCGAATAATGATAGATCCAGATTGTGTCGTCGCGTTCGGCGTAACGGCGGATCGCCTTCAGCGGCTTGGCGTACCGATGCATCCTGGGGTGTACGAACCGGGCGAAGACCTGGGAGCCGTACCCCATGGTCCGCAACACCCGGCGCAACAGGATGGCGTAGTTGCTTATGGCGTCGCCATATTCGAGATTTGGCAGGATCTGATGGACGACGGCCACGAGCGATTTCCTCTCCGGCGGCCGCGCCCAGCGGCCGGGTCACCGCCGTGAGAATGTCTCGAGCAGCTCTCTGAGCCGAGCGCTTTCGGCTTTCAACTCCTCGAGCCGGTGGTTCAGCTCCGAAAGCACCGAGATCATCTCCGCGTTGAAGTGGTTTTGTTTGGTGAAAATGCTGTCCGTATACTTGCGTATCCATAGACGGGTCAGGCGTTTGGCACACTTGATCGCGAAGCCCATGAACGGCCGGTGCGAAGTGATTTGCTCGCCCTCGAGATCAATCCGTGCCGCATACTTCAGCAGCGTCAGGTGGTCGGCAATGCTCTTGCTCGACTCGCTGAGTTGAAGAAGGTCAATGCCCTGTGCCAGGAGGGCGTCCTGGCGATAGGCACGCGATTTCTTCTTCTCTTCGATACTCCCTCGTATCCGCGTCATGACCTCTTCGATGTTGATCGCCGCGTCGCGGATCTCGAGCGATTCGCCCCCTACCGATGCCTCAGCTGCATCTACAGCGGTCGCGGGAACAAGATCAGCCATCGTTCTCACCTCATCAGCCAGATCAACGTTTTGCCCTGTGCTTCGGAACCATCAACACGTTCCGGATCCTATCGGTCGTCCTTTCTCCTTGTCAATCAATTGTTTCCTGCGAAATCTCGGCCGCCTCGTCCGACTCGCTGCTGACCGCCGCGTGGCTCTCACGTTGAACAGTCCGCCCGTAGGCGCGCAAATGGGCAAAAACGATTAGACCGATGCCGATGCAGATGGCCGAGTCGGCCAGATTGAACGTCGGCCAACGCAACCACTCGTGGTTGTACCAGTGGGCATCAATAAAATCCACTACGGACCCTCCCCGAAACAATCGGTCGAGCAGGTTGCCGACCGCGCCACCCAGAACCGCCCCGAAGCCCAGGCGAGCCATCTTCTCCTCGGCTGGCAGCGACCGCGCCCACCAGATGATAATCACCAGGGCTATCACCGACAGCAACGCCAAGAGCTGGGGGTGGTCCTGCATCAAGCCTGCCACCCCTCCCGTGTTCGTTCTGTAACGCAGATGGAGGAAGTTCTCGGAAATCGGGATCACGTGGCCTGAGCCGAGTGTCCGCACCGCCCAGAGTTTGGCCAGCTGGTCCAGACAGCAGACAATCGCGGCGACCCACCAGATCATCTAAAGGCGCCCTTGCTCCTTGAGCTGACGACAGGGAACGCAGAACTGTGCGAACGGCTTGATCTTCAGTCGCTCGAGACTGATCGGCCTGCTGCAATTCTGACAGACGCCATAGCCGGTTTGGCTCGTGCGTTGGAGCGCTTGCTCGATCTCGGCGAGGCGCTCGGCCTGAAGCGCCCGCTGTGCCAGAGTTGTCTCGACCACCTGGTTGTCGGTCGCGTACTCTGCCAGGTGGATCGAATAGCCGGGAATATCCTGGTTCACTTCCGACGGGCCTTTGAGCGAAGCCGTTTCGTCGAGTGCTGCCAGCTGGGCGATCAAACGCTCGCGCTCGGCCTCGAGAGCGCGGCGCAGATTCTCGATTTCGTTCTTCCGCAAGACCGATCCCTTTCGAGGCCGAGTTGGTGTTTTCGTGGGCCGTGCGCTCACAGGCCGTGTGGGTGCCTGTCGCGCAAAACGCGGGGCCCCAACGAGGCTGCCCTGTTTCGCTTTCTTGGGTGCTTTGATCAGGAATCCTTCCTTGCGTTGCGATTTCTTGGCCCTCAAGGCCAGCAGCTTCCCAACGGCGGCCGAACGTTTTTCCGCTACCTTCGTTTTCGACTGAGAAGCGGCGCGACTCTTGCGTGCGGCTTTCTTGCTGCGCGCAGCAGCGAGTTTTGTCGCTCGCGTTCCGGCGCGAGTGGCCGTGGTCTTGGTTTTGCGAGCCGCTCCAGTGCGCGCTTTCTTGGTCGCCTTGGGCTTGGCCGCCCGCCGGGCTGTCTTGCGTTTGGGCCCGCGAGTCGCCGTTTTCCTGCTTGCCTTCGACCTTCTCGAAGGGCGCGTGGCGGTTTTCTTGGTAGCTTTGGCTTTCCGTGCCGCCTTAGACGAAGTCTTCCTGCTTGTCTTGGCCTTCCGAGTCGTCGGTTTCTTGGCCACCTTTACTCTCCGTACGGTCTTCGATGACCGCCGCTTCCTGGCGCGGGCCGCCCTGCGTTTGGACACGGTGGTTCTCTTGCCCATTACTTGATCCTCCTCATAACGTCAAAGCACCGAGCACAAATGTTCGCCCCCTCGGGGTTCTGTCCAACCGATTCGCGGCGCTGCCAGCAGCGCTCGCACTTGGCGTGGAACGAACGAACAACCTGTACCTCAACGAGATCGCTATGGCTCGTGATCTCGTCCTCCGCCAGTGGCTGCGCGGCGATTTCGCAACCCGACGTGATGAACCACTCGCTCAGAATGGAGCGATAGCCCTCGAGGAGCGCGCGGACCTCGGCGTCGCGCGGATAGATGTGGACCTCGGCGTCGAGCGAATGGCCGATCTCTTTTGATCGGCGGACGATCTCGAGACCGCGTGCCACATCCGATCGGATTTCGAGCATCTTTCGCCAGCGCCTCGCCAGGTCGGGTGCATTCCACTCGGGTGGCCGCTGGGGGAAATCGGTCAGGTGAACGCTGGGGCTAGCGTCGTCGAAGTGTTGCCACGCCTCGTCGGTCGTGAATACCAGAATCGGAGCGAGCAGTCGCAGCGTTGTGTCGAGGACCCGGTGGAGAACAGTCTGCGCCGACCGGCGTTCGCGGTCGTCGGGTGCCTGGCAGTAAAGCCGGTCTTTAACGATGTCGAGATAGGTTGCGCTCATCTCGGTTGCACAGAATCCGTGGGTGAGGAAAAAGACCTTGTGGAATTCAAACTTGTCATAGGCCTGTCGGACGAGATCGACCAACACACCCAGCTCATGAAGTGCCCAGCGATCCATCTCTTCGAGCTCTTCGTAGGCCACCGCATGGCGCGTCGGGTCGAAATCCGACAGGTTGCCCAGCAGGAACTTGAACGTATTGCGAATCCGCCGGTAGGCGTCCGACATGCGTTCGAGAATCTGCTGTGAGAACTTAATGTCGCTGCGGTAGTCTTCGGAGACCACCCAGAGGCGCAGGACGTCGGCGCCCATCTGTTCGATGGCCTCGCGCGGGTCTACCACATTGCCGCGCGACTTGTGCATCGCCTCGCCTTTCTCATCTACTGTGAAACCATGCGTGAGAACCGTCCGATAGGGGGGGCGGTCGCGTGCCCCAACCGCGATGAGCAGCGACGACTGGAACCAGCCGCGGTGCTGATCGCTCCCTTCGAGATAAAGCGCACAGGGCGAGCCCAGGCGCGGGTCCTTTTCCAGACAGGCGATGTGGCTGGCGCCGGAATCGAACCATACGTCTAAAATGTCGCGCCCTTTCTCCGCTTCTTTGTTGCCGCACTTGGGGCATTTCCATCCGGCCGGCAGAAAGTCCTCGACCGGCCGCTCGAACCAGGTGTCGGTCCCCTCAGTGGCGACGAACTCGATCAAGCGGTCGATAACGGCCACATCCAGCGACGCTTCGCCACAGCGGCGGCAGTGGATCGCCGGGATCGGCACGCCCCACGACCGCTGGCGCGACAAGCACCATTCTGGTCGCATCTGCACCATGTTGTGAATGCGGTCGCGACCCCAGGGAGGAATCCACCGCACCTCGCGTTCAATCAACTCGAGCGCCCGCTCGCGCACCCCGCGCGACAGGTCCATAAACCACTGCGATGTGGCGCGGTAGATGATCGGTTGGTGCGATCGCCAACTATGGGGATATTGATGGCGCAACTGGCTCTGGGCGACAAGAAGCCCGTGCTCCTCCAGATGGCGGATGATCGGCACGTTGGCATCCCAGACGAACATGCCCGCCATCATCGGGAACTCGTCCGTGAAGCAGCCGTTCTCGTCCACGGGAACGAATATTGGCAGGTCATATTCCTGCGCCACCAGGTAGTCTTCCATGCCGTGTCCGGGCGCCGTGTGCACACAGCCTGTTCCCTGCTCGAGTGTGACATGATCGCCGAGAATGACGAGCGACTGCTTATCCTCGATCAGCGGATGTCCACAGTGCAGTCCCTCGAATTCTGCGCCCCTGTGGCGACTGACCACTTCCGACAATTCCAGGCCGCAAGTCTCGCAAAAGCCGCTCAGGAGATAGGAAGCGACAACGAGATGCTCGTCGCCCACGCGCGCGATCGCATATTCGTAATCGGGGTGCAGGCAGACGGCGAGGTTGGCCGGCAATGTCCACGGCGTCGTGGTCCAGATCACGATCGAGAGATTGGTCAGCCCGCGAAGGAAACCGCGCTTGTCGCCATCGAGCACCGGGAACCGTACATAGACCGACGGCGACGTGATCTCGTCATACTCGACCTCGGCTTCGGCCAAAGCCGTTTTCCATTCGCAATCCCAGTAGACCGGTTTGTGGCCGCGATAGATGTAGCCGCGGGCGACAATCTCGCGGAAGGTCTCGAGAATGCCCACTTCGTATTCGGGCGACATGGTCAGATAGGGATGGTCCCAAACGCCCGTCACGCCCAGGCGCTTGAACTGCTCGCGCTGGATGTTGACGTATTTGAGCGCGTGGTCGCGGCAGAGTCGGCGGATTTCGAGCGCCGATTTCTTTAGAATCTCTGGCCCCAAATCGGCCTGGACGCGCTGTTCGATTGGCAGACCGTGGCAATCCCACCCGGGGACGAAATGGCTGTCATAGCCCGACATCGCCTTGTGGCGGACGATAACATCCTTGAGGATCTTGTTCAGTGCGGTTCCCAGGTGTATGTCGCCGTTGGCATAAGGAGGGCCATCGTGGAGGATATGGCGTTCGCGGCCCCGATTGCGCTGGTCGATTTGGTTGTAGAGATCGATCTCATGCCACCGGGCCAGGACCTCGGGTTCGCGCCGACTCAACTGCGCCCGCATGGGAAAGTCCGTGCGTGGCAGGTTCAGCGTTTCGCGATAGTCGTTGAGCGATTTGCCGGTTGCCACGTGCCATCTCTCAAGAAAAGAGTGAAAAGTAAAAAGGCAAAAGTGACCGTCGACCGCAGGCTTGCTGTGAGTACTACTGCACTCGCGGTCTTGCCCTGTCTCCTACATTCTACGTATTGCCTTTTCGCCGTTGCGCCTTTCCTGCTACCGTCCGGCCTTTGGCCGTTAAAATGCTCGCTGCCAGAATCTTCGCGATTTCTGAGGCCTCCTGCAACAGTGTTTCGAGCCGTGACCGCCCAACGAGCCCCGACTCGCCAAGGAGACGAAGCCAATAGCACGTCTCACGCGCTTCCTTGAGCGCAATGCCATACTTGGCGACGAAATCGGCGCGGCTTTGGCCGCCTTGTGCCTCCTCGACGTTTGCGCCTATCGAGGTGCCCGACCGCAGCAGTTGTTTGCCGATCACTCGCTCGGCCCCGGAACGTTTCTCAAGAAATGCATAAAGCTTCATCGTGCGAAGAGCGAACTCAAACGTCCGCCCGGCCAAGCTGGTAACTGCCTCCTTGCCTCCCGCCATTCCGAGTAACTGCCCTTTTAACCTTTGCCTTTTTACTTTTTCCCTTTTCGCAATGATCAGGCGCGCAAGCGCTTCAATATGCCTGAGACCAGCGCCGTCAGGCGCGGTTCGGCCGCCGAGGCCGTCGCAATGATCTCGCCGATGTCGGCAGGCTTCAGGGCGTCGGGCAAGCACTCGTCCGTAACTACGGACATGCCCAACACCTTCAGACCGGCATGATTGGCCACGATCACCTCGGGCACCGTTGACATCGTCACAATGTCGGCGCCGATTCTGCGGAAAAACCGATACTCGGCTGCCGTCTCAAGGCATGGGCCTGTTACCGCGACCATGACACCTTTGTGAACCCGTATACCGAGATCGAGCGCGACCTCTTCGGCCAGCGCGGTCAACTCGTGCGAATAGGGCTCGGACATATCGGGAAAGCGCGGCCCGAGATCGTCGTCATTCGGGCCAATCAGGGGATTATCGCCCGTGAGGTTAATGTGGTCGGCCGCGAGAACGATCGACCCGCGCGGTATCAGTGGGTTCATGCTCCCCGTAGCGTTCATGACGATCATCATCGTGCATCCCAGGGCCTTCATGATCCGCACAGGGAAAGTGATCTGTTTCATCGAGTAACCTTCGTAATAGTGAAACCGTCCCTGCATCATCATCACCGGCACACCCTCGAGCATTCCCAGGTGGAGATTGCCCGCGTGTGTCTCGACCGTAGAAACTGGGAAGTGGGGGATGTCTTTGTACGAAAGGACGACCGACTTGGTCACGGCATTGGCCAATGCCCCCATGCCCGTGCCCAGGATAATTCCCACGCGTGGTTGCAAGTCGGTCTTCGAGCGGATAAGCTTAGTTGCCTCAGCGATCTGTCTCCGAAGCTCGGACATGGTTCGCATTTCCTACTCTGGGGGCTTGCTCGCAAACTCCTCGAGCCTTTCTCGAAGGGTTTCAGCGCTCAGGTCCATCAACTCGACTGTTTTGTTCTTCGATCTCTTGCCGCAAACAAGCCGGATGCGCGAGGGACCGGTATGAAAAGACCGTGCCAGAAGGCGAATCAGCGCACGGTTTGCTGCTCCTTCGACCGGCGGTGCCTGCACGGAGACCCGCAGGAGACCTTCGGCAAATCCGATGATCTTTTCCCTGCGGGCGCCAGCCTGAACCCGGATGTTCAACGCGGCAATAGGCCCTGTCCTCGCTCAGTCACTTGTCGCAGTTCGCGGTTTTCCTCGTTACCCCCGTGCCATAGCCTCTCGTATAGCACTGAAAAAACTCGATTTAGGTACAGTCACCTCGTGTGCGGCCACCCGGGAAACGACGCAATGTACGCCGGCCTTTTTCTCCGAGTCAAGTGAAAAGCCAGCCCCGTGTAAGCTTCGGCCCGCCAGGGTTTCGTCGGGCGCAAGCGCCCTGGCGGGGCTATGTATGAGTCGCACGGGTCGAGCCCAAAGCGAAGGACAAGCGCAATTCTCGCGTCGCGCCCTGTGAGCCGACTGAATCTTGTGACCTTGGGATTGCTCGGGCGCGGATCGGCTTGTTGGGGCTGGGGGGCTCTCGCGACGGACACGGAAAGACGCCGCGCTTGGCTTTCAGCGGTCGAGTATTCCGCCTTGACGCGCGTAGGCGAAAAGGTCGCCGGCTTCAAGGATCGGCAGGATGTCACCCAGCGGTTTAAGCGTGTAGGTCACATCGTGCCCGATCAGGCGAAGTGTGTTGCTTTCGATGTTGATCTCAACCTCGTCGCCGGTGGCGATCAGGCGCGAGAGGTCTTCGAGCGACTCGCAGGGCACTAGATAGCCGCCGTTGACAGCGTTGCGGAAGAAAATCCTCGCGTACGAGACCGCGACAACCGCTTCGACGCCCGCTTCGGCCAGTGCCAGAGGCGCATGCTCGCGCGACGAGCCGCAGCCGAAGTTCTTTCCGGCAACCACGACACAGTAGGGCGAACGATCGCCGCCCTCGGGAACGAAGTGGATCCCGCCCCGCGGAAGTCCCGATCGCGCCTCTGGGACGCCGCTCAGGGCGAACTTGCCGAACAAGTGACGTTCGGCTTCGACCGAAGGGTCGTAGACCAGCTTGTCGGCGGGAATGATCTGGTCGGTGTCCACGTTGTCACCCAGGACAAATGCCAGACCTCGAATCCGTCGTTTCACGGCCGTCTCCTCCGAAGGGCTGCGCGGCGGCCAGTGCGCGCGCCGGCGCCGGTGTGGGTTCATCGCCCGGGGGCGATTTGTCATGGCCGGGGCTGCGGGTCGCCGTTTGGGGCCTCCGAGGCCTTCTTCTGTATCCTCGGCAGAAGCAGATTGATGCCTTGCTGTGCGCGCTTACCCCACTCACTGTCAGGATCTTCGTTGACCGCCCGGGTATAATAGTCGAGAGCCATTTTGAGTTGGTCGGTTCTGTCCGCAGCATGACCGACGTGGAAACAGGCTTCCGCCAGCGATGGCAGGCCGCCCTGGCGATTGCGCAGCCGCGGTCCGGTCACGGGGTCGAACAGGTCGGGTTGAATCTTCCTTATCTGCTCGAGGATGGCGACCAACGCGAGTGCCTGCTGCAGACTGCGCTCGGAGTCACCGACCAACT
>Ga0111193_1079_pt1 | contig 12468 bp, 10 predicted proteins | sample DeeMarSWOR324_28_FD_80361 | JGI IMG/M metagenome (GOLD analysis project Ga0111193, IMG submission 80361) | candidate division BRC1 bacterium SM23_51 | reverse complement strand
CATTGTGCTTTTCTACATTCTTTTCGTCTACAACACCTTCACCAGTCTCATGTGGCTCGACAAACCTCTGCGGATTCTGTTGGCTGTTCTGACAATCTTTCCCTCAGGTTTTCTCATGGGCATGTGCTTTCCCATGGGCATGCAGATTGTCCGCAGGTTCCACGAGCACCTGGTCCCGTGGGGATGGGGTGTGAATGGCGCTTTCTCCGTGTTTGGCTCCATTTGTTCGTTGGTGTTGGCGTTGAACTTCGGGTTCAAGGCCATGATGGGTGTGGGAGGCGCCTTTTACGCGCTGGCCTTCGTCGTAATACTCAGCTTACGAGAAAGTGTGAAAGGCTCCTATCCAGCAGCGCAGTGACAGTCAGCCCCTGTCCTGGCCAGCTGCGGGGTTCGGGCCAATTCTGACGTTACCGTTGATTGAGTGAGCCGATCTGCAGTTTCAGGTAAGAACACCGCGCAAGCTCTGGCTGCGAACTTCGCGTAACGTCGTCAGTCTTGTTCGTTTTGCCAGAGACGCGTGTTCTTGGCGTGGGTCCCCTGCAGAAGGCCGGAGGGAGATGTCTCTGGGGCAGTCTCGGCGTTGGGCTTCTGTCAGGCAACCCATAGCTTCTGGTCGAATTTCCAGTCGGCGAGGAAAGGCGCCATGAAGGCTTCGTCTCGAACGGTTTCAAAACTCACGGCGGCCACCTTCTTTGCGTATTTGCCATCGGGGAAGGTCGGGGTGTTGTACAGCATGGCGAAGGGTGCCGGTGCGTTTTCGACTTGTGTTGTCATCCTATTGTCTCCTATCTTCTTGCCCTGTTGGTCGGCTTTTAAATTCCGTGCCTCTGCCGGCAAATGGAGCAGGCGATGTGCCAAGGGGTGTCAAGAGGCTAAACCGATATCCTGCAATGATTCGCACATTTGCGGCACTTTTGCCCGCTGGTCAAGAAGACCAAGATTCGGTTCAGGAGGCCATAAATTAGAGCCGCTATCAGAATGAGATTTTCACCACAGAGCCACAGAGAGCACGGAGATGACCGCCTTTTCATGGTGGGTTTTTCTCTGTGTCCTCCGTGTCTCCGTGGTTTGAGTTTCTCATTTTGTTAAGGACTCTTAGTTCGCGCTCCGTGAGGCTAAATCACCGGAAGAACGGCTTGGGCAGGCCCTTGAGGTTCTGCGCCGAGCTGAGGCTGATGACGCCAGTGCCGGTCTTCTTTGGGAAGCAAAACCGTCACGAGTTTCGCAGGCGGCTACGGTTTTTCGCAGTAGCGAGTCCAAATGGAGGTGAGCCATGAAGAATGTCGCTTGGGCACTGATCGGGCTCTCAGCACTGGGTTTTGTTGGGGCGGTTGTCTTGGCAGTATCGAGTCGTGGGGTTCTGGGTGTTGCCGCCGAGGGGTTCTCGCGGGCGTGCTCGAATCTGGCGCTGCTCGCCATCGCGTTGCTGCTGGCTACCGGAGAGAAAGGTAGCGAGAGCTAGGCTTGTCGGTGGCGGTGACGTGTGGTCGGATGTCTGGTTTGCCCTGCTGGCGCTCAGCAGGAGCGCGGGGATTTCCACGCCGCACTTTCCTCTTGACGTAAGAGGGCGTGGCCTTACCCTAAAGCGCTGAACGTATTAGACATCCGGGCGGCGCGGCTCTTGTTTCGGCTATGCCAAAGAGGAGGCTGATTGAGGATTCCGCAAATTGGGTTCCGTGACACTTCATTGCTTCTTGGAACGTGCAAAGCGCATCGCTGAGGCTGCCGGTGGGGCAATCGTGGGATTCCCCACCGGAGTTGGCGCAATCGAAGCCACGACCGAGGTGTCACCCCTGACGCAGGCAGATCGCGCCTCACACGAAGCAATCACATATAGGAGCCTGTCGGAGAACCAAGAAGAAGCAAGCCGCTGGAGCGTAACGCAGGCATCTTTGCCTGCATTTTGCTAGGGTTTTGGGGCGGTAGGGCAGGCAGTCCGCCGTACGGTGGATGCGCTACAAGTTCTCCGACAGGCTCCTAGACTGCAAGTCTTGAGCTCTCGCTTCCCGATCGTCTCCGAAGAGGGCGATCCCGAGCGGGTTGCAAGTAGTGGGCCTGGCGTACATCCTGGCACGTCCAGGACGGGACGACACTGACAGCTAGCAGAATGCTCAGGGCCCGATTGCCAATGCTCTCGTGCTCCGGGCCGACGCGCTGAAATTATAAAGACTTGGAGAAATCTATCTATGCTCCTGATATCACCTCATGGCGGCAGCCTGAAGCAGCTGCTTGTCGAGGACCATAAGGCGGAAGTTCTGAAGAAGGAGACCGTGGATCTACGGTCCTGGGATCTGACATCTTGCCAGGTTTGGGACATCGAGCTTCTGCTGAATGGGGCCTTCTCGCCGCTGGATGGCTTCCTGTGCGAGGCAGATTACGCATCCGTTTGCAGGGACACGCGTCTTGAGGATGGTACTCTGTGGCCTATCCCAATTGTCCTTGACGTCACTGAGGATTTCGCCTCGTCCATCTCCGAAGGCGACCGGCTGGCGCTGCGCCATCCCGAAGGCATGGTGCTGGCCGTACTGACAGTTCGCGACATCTGGAAGGCAGATCGCAAGGGAGAAGCCGAGCAGGTTTTCGGCTCGACGAACGATGAACATCCGGGAGTCTTTCATCTTCTCCACGAGACGAACCCGGTCTACATCGGCGGCCCGTTGGAGGGCCTGGAGCTTCCACCCCACCACACATACAATCACTTGAGATACACGCCTGCCGAGTTGCGCGCCCAGTTCCAGAAACTGGGATGGAACAGGGTGGTCGCCTTCCAAACGCGAAACCCGATGCATAGAGCGCATGTTGAGCTAACCAAAAGGGCGGCAGCGAAGGCGTCGGCCAATCTCCTGATCCAGCCAGTGGTCGGCTTGACGAAGCCCGGCGATGTTGACTATTTCGCGCGCGTTCGCTGCTACCAGGCAGTCCTGAAACATTACCCCGAGCAAACGACCATGCTGAGTCTTCTGCCGCTCGCGATGCGACTTGCCGGTCCGCGCGAGGCCATATGGCACTGCATCATTCGCAAGAATTATGGCTGTAGTCATTTTATCGTCGGGAGAGATCATGCGGGTCCCGGAAAAGACAGGAACGGCAAGCCCTTCTATCCTCCGTACGCTGCCCAAGAGCTCGTCAAGAAACACGAAGAGGAACTTGGGATCAAGATGGTTGATTTTCAGGAGATGGTGTACGTGGGGGATCTGGCCCGATACCTGCCTCGCCCCGAGGTCTCCGAAGGGACCAAAGTTCTTTCGCTCTCTGGAACGGAACTTCGTCGCCGCCTGCGTGAGGGCTCGGAAGTTCCAGACTGGTTCTCTTATCCAGAGGTGATTGCGGAGTTGCGACGTTCCTATCCGCCAAGGTCTCAGCAGGGGTTCACGGTGTTTCTCACGGGACTTTCGGGTTCGGGCAAGTCCACGATTGCCAACGTCCTTCTGGCGAAGCTTATGGAGATGGGTTCCCGGCCGGTGACACTCCTGGATGGCGATATCGTTCGCAAGAATCTTTCAAGCGAATTGGGTTTCTCGAAAGAGCATCGCGACATCAACATACGACGAATCGGGTTTGTCGCCAGCGAGATTACAAAGAACCGCGGTATTGCCATTTGTGCTCCGATTGCTCCCTATAGACGGGTCCGGCGTGAAGTGCGCCAACTGATCAGCCAATACGGCGGCTTTGTGGAGGTCTATGTCAGCACACCGCTCGAAGTCTGTGAGGCCAGAGACAGAAAAGGTCTGTACGCGAAGGCGCGCGCCGGCCTGATCAAGGAGTTTACCGGCATTAGCGATCCATACGAGCCGCCCGAGAATGCCGAAATCGTCGTGGACGCCTCGAAAATGAGTGCGGACGAGGCGGCACAAGAAGTCGTTCTACATCTGGAACGGGAGGGGTTCATAAACGCTGACGCCCGGTAGGAGTATCAAACCGCGTTTCGCACTGCGTCTCACTGCACAGCATTTGTGAAGACCGAGCGCTTCGGGTGTGGGTTACAGCGCATAGGAACAGCAAGCCTGGGTCCTGATGATGGGTTGGGAAGCGTTTTTCTGCTTAGGTGTTCTCATACTGGTTTTCGCAGGGCTGACCGCCGGCCGTGCACCTGACGCGCTTTTGGTGGGGGCGGTCGTACTGGTCACAGTTGTTGGTATTATTGCCCCACAGGAGGCTTTTGCGGGCTTTTCGAACACGGGTATGCTGACTGTCGGCGCCCTATTCATCGTGGCCGCCGGCTTGCGCGAGACAGGTGCCCTCGATGCGATTGGCTCCTTGGCGTTGGGGCGAGCGAAGTCCGAACGAGGGGTCCTGGTGCGAATCGCGGGCTCGGTCACTCCCATGTCTGCTTTCCTGAACAACACGCCAATCGTTGCAATGTTCATTCCTATCGTGACCAACTGGTGCAAGAAAAACCAGGTGGCTCCTTCGCGGTTATTGCTCCCTCTCTCGTACTTCTGCATCCTTGGGGGGACGTGTACCCTGATCGGAACCAGCACGAACCTGGTCGTCAACGGCCTCATGCAGGAGACATCGCAGTTGGATCCTGCGGTGAGCGAGACACTGCGACCCATGCGGCTGTTTGAGCTCAGCTATGTAGGCGTACCCTATGCAATCGTGGGTACTCTCTACCTGCTCTTGATAGGCTGGCGCCTTCTGCCGAGGCGGAGGGACCTGATTGAAACGTTGGCCGACACCGCGCGCGACTATCTCGCGAACTTGCAGATCCAGCCCGGCTGTCGGCTCGCGGGTCAGACGGTTCAAGAGGCGGGACTTCGCCAACTGCTGGGGCTCTTCCTCATTGAGATCGAACGAGATGGCCAGATCATCTCGCCTGTACCGCCGGATCAAGTGCTGCGAACGAATGACATCCTGACCTTCACGGGCATTGTGAGCACCATTGTTGACCTTGAGAAAACCCCTGGTCTCGTCCCTGTTGCAGACGAAGGGTACGAAACTCAGGCGGCAAAACGACGCGGTCGCATACTTTGCGAGGCTGTGATCTCAACGACATCACCGAGTATCGGGAAAACCATCCGGGACTTGGATTTCCGCGCTACATACAACGCAGCCGTTGTCGCCGTACACCGCGGCGGAGAGCGGCTGCGAGGAAAGGTCGGGGATATCGTCCTGCGCCCGGGAGATACGCTCCTACTTCAGACCGGCCCCCATTTTGCGCGAGCCAATCGAAACAATCCGAGCTTTCTGCTGGTCAGTGGGGTCGAGGAATCCCGTCCTGTCCGCTACGACAAGGCAGTGGTATCATTCGTACTGCTCTTTGTGCTCATCGGACTGATGGCTAGCGGTGTGATTAAAATCGTTACGGCTGCGTTCCTGGTTGCGGGTCTCATGGTTGCGACTCGTTGCATTTCTGTTGCGGACGCCCGGCAAAGCATCGATTGGCAAACGCTGATCACGATTGCCGCCGCTTTTGGCCTGGGCAAAGCGCTTGTCAACTCGGGATGCGTGGAGGCCACGGCCGAGTTCTTTGTGTCCATCACCGGGCGTTGGGGACCTTATGCCGTACTGGCCGGGGTCTATCTCATGACAAGTCTGTTCACCGAAACCGTAACCAACAATGCCGCGGCCGCCCTTGTTTTCCCTTTCGCCGTAGCTATTGCGGCGCAGCTTGGGGTCAGCCCACGTCCTTTTGTCATGGCAGTGGCCTTCGCAGCCTCGGCCAGCTTCATGACTCCCCTTGGCTACCAAACAAATCTCATGATCTACGGACCTGGGGGCTACCGTTTCAGTGATTTTGTCCGAGTCGGCCTTCCCCTCAACCTCTTGCTGCTGACCTGCGCGACCCTGCTGATTCCGCTCGCCTGGCCCTTCGTGCCAAAATAACGGGGCCGATGACCTGATAGTGGTTGTCCCATGAATACGAGGCATAATTGTTGCCACGGATTTGAGCATCAATCCTGTGATAGCAATTCGACATCAAACATGAAGCACAATGTTTGGTCTCGTGCACTGTCTTGTCGGTAGGCCCGACTCTGCAGCCCAACGTATCCGCCGTACGGCGGAGAGTGGGCCGCCTACCAGTTTCTGTGCGACAAGACTAAATCTGTCGGGGGCACAGGCTTCCAGCCTATGAGCACGCCTTTTGGCGAAGCAGGAACAAGAGCTTTTCGTGGAAGGGCACTATTTGTCCTCAACCAGATTGACTTCTTCGTTATTGCTTGTCCCGTATTGCGAGTACTTCTTCGCATCGAGAAAGAGCACATCTTCGGCGGCCCGCTCTACCGGCCAACGTTTTTCGGCTCCGCTGGCGGTGATGGAATAGGCGTCGTAACCAAGCGCGCGCATGTACTCCACGATTTCTCTGGGTTCGCAGTTGTAGAGGGCTTGATTCTTGGCGTTGAGTTCAACCAGTACGGCCCGGGGCCGATTGCGAGCGTCCGACAAAAGCATCTCGCCGCCCTTCAGGACGAGAAACTCGGCTCCTTCCACGTCGATTTTGAGAACATCTACCCTTTGTTTTCCCTGTGCAAATAGACAATCCAGTGTATTTGCAGGAACCTTCAGCCGCGCCGCTTCCCTGCTACGGCTGGTGCTCCGCATCGAAGAGTACGCTGTATCCTCGCTGACTGAGAACTCTACCTCTCCCGCCGTGTCGCTAACGACGCAATCGTATATACGCACATTCTCGAGGCTATTCAAAGCGACATTCAGAGCCAACACCGCGCGACTTAAAGGTACCGGCTCGAAAGCCAGTACTAGACCGTCGCGAGCCTTCGTCGCCATGAAGACCGTATAGATGCCGATGTTCGCCCCAATGTCCACGCATACGTCGGACGGCCTGATCAGCCCTTCCAAACAGTCCACTTCGGGTTCCTCGTACTTCCCGTCCCTAATGAGACACCACCCCGGCTCTTCGTTCGCCAAAACAACCAGCTTAATGCCGCGAAACTCGACTTGCCTAACGAAGGTGCTCCTTGGCCGCACCAGACTATACACCCCAGCCCTCACCTTAAACCTTGCGGCGTTGAAAACTCTCTTCGGCAACTTTCTCATAGCAAGGGATACCCAGCCTCTTCGAGCCACTCCCTGTACCGCTCGCTCAGGGTTCTGATCTCTCGTTCACTCAACTTCGTTCGCCACAGTCCAATTGCGCCTTCCCCGCTGGAGATATGCTGAGGATGCAGAAGAGTTGTTTTATCGTAGCTATGCATGGACAAGGCTAGCGCCTGGAGTGTGGACTCCTTCACTCCAAGCTTGGACAAGATCGCCCTTGCCCTTGTCAATTTCCCTATCCGTGACACCGACTTGTTCACCATCGAGCGGGCGCTATGACGAGTGCGTTGCGCCGCACTGGCTGCGGCTTCCAGCGAGCATGCTGTCACGACCGACTCAACTAGGCTTTCCGGGGGGTCCAGCTCGATGAAACTGGCTATTGACCGCGCCGCCGCTCCCATATCTCTTTTGACGACCTCGTACTTCTGCCACAACACGCGCGGCATCGATTTGAGCTCATAGTAGGTTGCGATCGCTCTGTCCAAACTTTCGATAATCTCTTCCTCGTCTCGTTTCCATACCTTCTTGAGTGAAACCGCCACATCTCTAATATCTCTGTATATGTAGCAAATCTGCATAGTCCCAGCAGAAGTCATTTCCGCCGCCATTGCTGGGATATCGTGCATCTTAATCACGTGAAACGACTCTTCCCCACACCACTTGTGAAATCGGTCCTCTAAACTCGGCAATTGGCCTACTTCGAAGAAGCCTTCGCCCCTGCCCAATTTCATGGACTCCACCAGGCTCCGCGTGATATTATACTGAAGCGTCGATCCCGACCTAAGCATGCCATTACATACAATTAACATATTACTCTCCGTGCCGTTGGCTCAGTGGGCTTTTCATTCTTGTGGAGAATAGTACATACGACTTTATGCCCGTCAACCTTGAACCGGCGGCTGCTGTAACTAAACCCTGGAGTGCAAGACCTGAAGCGGAAGCTATTGCCACTCCTGTGATTCCCAGGCTACTAACACTTGCCAAAGCAACTGCGATCATCACAAAAGAACAACAAGCGGCGATTATCATCGCTGGATACTGATGCCCAGTCATGTTCAACAACAGGCCACATGATCCCATCGAGAGTTTTGCCAATTGGCCCAGGCTTAATATGGAAAGCACCATTGCGCCATTGCTGTAGAAGGTACCGAAAACGGTGCCCAACAGCGGTCGCCCAAAACAAATGAAAACAAACAAAACAAGAAATGCCGGGATGCCGGCCAGCGTGGCCGTAGTACGAAGTGCCTGTTCCAATTCCCTTCTCTTGCCCTGGGCATACATCTCTGCGATCATTGGAGGCACTACAGCATTGACGATGACAAGCGGCATCGCGACCAGTGCCACCAAACGAACTGCAGCGCCATAGATAGCCACCTCCTCTTTTGTACGGAATATGCCAACTATCCAGATGTCGGCTTGAGTTAAAATAAAGAACGTAAGTTGAGAGACCAGGATCGGCCAGGCAATGGTCAGTATCTCGCCGTTTTTCAGTTCGCTTTGCCCTTTCAGATCCTTGACGCTATTCCACAACACAACCCCGGCAATGACGGCACTGGTACTGCCCGCAAGGATGCAAAGCACGAGTACCTGCCCTAGTTGGGAATGGCCTTGGATAATCCACAAGCCAGCGAACAACGCCGCAGACAGAACGCTGGTGACCAGTCCGCCGAAGATGGTGGCCAAACGGATATCATGAAAACCACGAAAACTTTCAGCCAGCAAGCCCTGGAGAGTCATCACGACAACCCATAGCGCAGCCAAGCCGATCACCGCCGCCATCAACGAGGAGTCGAACGCCATAGAGAAAAGCCTTGCGCACAGCAGCGCGGGCGCGGCCAGGTTTTCCAACTCCCAGAGATTCGGCAACCAGCCGAACAACCGCCTGGTTCAGGCCCAACTGGGCCAACATCGCTGCGACCGTCACTACACTGAAGGTTAGAAAATAGGCGCCCATCGCTTCGGGAGCGAGCAGGCGCGCCAACAGGGCATTTACCACAAGCCCGGCGAATACCGTGACCACTTTCCCACCAAACGCCCAAGCGCCCCCGGCTAACAACTTTTGATAGGTTGCGCTGATGCCGTTTCGACTCAAGTTTGCTTTCCCTTATTCGCCACAGATGCCTCAGGACGTGAACGGAGCGACGAAGACGCTGCCCGTCCCCGCGACCGGGCAGGTAAAAGCAGGATCACCCCCCGCAGCCAGTAACTCAACGCCCGCAGACGCCGAGCAAGGACCGCACGAGGCAGAGCCGCGACCGCTGCCGGCGCAATCATCTCTCAAGAACAATCTCCCGCAACGCGCCTCCACTATGCATAAGCCTACCCACTATCGGAGCAACCGCTCTCGTCAGTGTCAAGTCGAATCCATTCTGACGCTTGAATGCCAAAGACGCGCGTGTCTTTACGTTGCCCCTAAATCGGAGGGCTGCGCGATCGATGCGAGTCACTTTCTTCTTGGCTGCGCTACGACTTGCAAGTAGCTTGTGTCTGGCCTCCATGACAGGACACTGTCTGGGCTGGCGAGCCGTTTGAGAGATCGAGTCTGATAGGAGGATGTGTTCATGCCACACAAGATGGATCGGCGCGAGGCTCTGCTACGCGGTCTGGGTGCGACCGGTGTGCTTGCCGGTGGTGGACTGCCAGCGCTCCTGGCGCCAAACCAGGCACCCGCCGCGCCGAAATTGCCCGACCGCTCGAACAATGCTCCAACAGCGCCGGTCGCCATCCAGCGGTGCCAATCGTTTGAGCCAAAACTGTTCCGGCGCAAGCTCGACACAGCACTGGATCTGATCGGCGGCATCGACGATCTCGTGCGTGGCAAAACCGTGACGATTAAGCTGAACCTTACCGGCCTGGAATGGAAGCCGTGCGCTGGGTTGCCACCGTACGAAACCTACCAGACCCATCCAAACACGGTGGCCGCGCTGTGCGCCATATTGCATGACGCGGGCGCACGACACATGGTCATCGTGGAAAACCTGTACTGGCGCGACCCGTTTGAGAAGACCTTGAGTGACGCGGGATGGGATGTGGCAGGCATCAAGTCGGCCGGTGGCCATCAGGTGGTCTTCGAGGACACGCGCAATCGCGGCCATTGGCCGCAGTACAGTCGATTCAAGGTCCCTTGGGGTGGGTTCATCTACCCGGCATTTGACCTGAACCAGCGCTACGAGAAGACCGACGTGCTCATCTCGATGGCGAAACTGAAACAACACGCCTGTGCGGGCGTGACCATGGCGATCAAGAACTTCTTCGGCATCACGCCCTGCTCGCTCTATGGCAACGACGCGCCCAATGAGGATTCGCTTATCCACCGGACCTCGATGTTTCACTCCGGCCGCAAGCAGCCCCCGGAGGGTGTTCCGCAAGAGGTCGCCCACGAGGTTCCTGGCGAGGCGAGGTACCGTGTGCCGCGGGTCGTCGCCGACATCTATGGTGCTCGCCCCGCGGATCTGGCGGTCATTGACGGCATCCGGACAATTCGAGGCGGCGAGGGCCATTGGAACAGGGGTGTGGCGCCGATCGAGCCCAAGCTGTTGCTGGTAGGCAGGAACGGCGTTTGTACCGACGCTGTGTGCACGGCCGCGATGGGCTTCGACCCCCAGGCCCCGCGCGATCAATATCCGTTCCAGGGTGACAATCACCTGCAGCTGCTGGCGTCCCAAGGGATCGGCACGAACAACCTCGACCGAATAGAGATTGTCGGGTTGCCTCTGAAAGAGGCCGTCCATCCCTATGGGCCTCAACCGGCTGCGAAGGGCTAAACCAGTGTCTCGAGTCGGTTCCGGGCTGATTCGTGAACCCATCGTTGGCGATTGATCTTGGCATGGTCGTCAGGAGCCAAATGCCTCAGGCCGGTCGGATTTCGCGCTTTGCCTTGTCAAAGATGACCTTGCGACCGAGGCGATAGGCCGTGTCGCCCATGACGACCGCAATGCCCTGTTTGTAGCCCATCTCCATGTTGGCGTTTGTCCGGCTGCCGTTGCGAATGCAGCCCAGCCAGTTGGCCATGTGCGCTTGACCGGGATACGGTGGATCCTCTTCCAGCAGCTTTGTCTCGGGAATGCTGTCGTCAACACCTCTGCTCGAGTAGACCGGGTTGCCGGGATAGTGGCCAAACCGGGTTTGCACCAGCCCCTTGCCGAGCATGAAGAACGTGGTTTCCGTATTCAGCGAACTGCCGAAGTGGGTGACGAACTGGGTATAGAACCGTTCCGGGTATTCCAGGATGACGGTGACGTTGTCGGGTGCGGTGCGACGCCGGTCACTGGTCGGTGCATAGATGCCGCCGAACGCCGTCGCGGCGACCGGACACTCGCAACCGGTCACGGCGTGGACGAAATTGCTGAAGTGGGCCATCCAGCCGCCAATCGGACCGCTGGAGAAATCGTAGTAACCCATCCACGCCGCGTGCTGGTCGGCATCGAATGGACGATACGACTTGTCGTAAAGGAACGCTTTCCACTCGGTCTCCTTTTCTTCCTGAGGCCCCTTGTATTGGTTCCAGTACGGCACGTAGTGATTGATCGTGGACTCGATGCGGAAGACCTTGCCGAGCTTTTCCTCGGCGAAGAAGTCTTTCAACGCGAAAGTCTCCGCGGCGCTGCTGCCCTGGGTGCCGTGTTGGATAACGATGCCGGCCTTCTTGACGGCGTCGTAGCATTTGTTCAAAGGTTCCAGGCTTTCCATCAGGGGAGCAATCGGCTTCTCGACGTAGACGTGTTTTCCGGCCTGCGCGGCATCTATCACCTGGCCGCAATGCTGATGGGCCGGCGTAGCGATGATCACCGCGTCCACATCCGCCGTTTCCAGCAGCTTGCGATAGTCGGCATGCGTCTGCGGTTTGGCGCCGAACATCTTCTCGATGCTTGTCGTCCACGAATTGCGTTGTTGGTCCCACACATCGCAAATTGCCGTCACCGTTGCGTTCGCGTCGGCGTCCTTGGCTACCCTGACCAAATAGCCCATTCGCCCGCCGCAGCCGATCAAACCGATGTTGATCCGGTCGTTCGCGCCGATCGCGCGGCCGGCCGTGCGGCGGGTGGCCGCCGGAAGCATCGATGTGGCGATCGCCGCCCCTGCGCCGGTTAGCAGGCTTTTCTGGAGAAACTCGCGTCGGTTGGACTTTGGCCGTTTCATTGTCCCGCTCCTTTCCTGGATTGAGCCACGTGAAACTCGTTGACGCGGAGAACAGCCAAAAATCAAGCCTTTTCGTGTTGATCAGAATTGCGCGACCAAACGAGCCGGGAAGAAGAACGTTCGAAACAGACGGACGGGCCTATTGTCGACAGGTGCGCACCCGGTTCAAGGGATGCCCTACGAGGCAAACGAGATGCCCAACGTTTGCGGTATCCGGCGCGTCGATCCCCAATTTGGCCGAGCGACAGGTGGACGCTCGAAAAAAACGCTCTTCCGGATTTGCTCTGAGTAGTCCCTCTCGGAGCGTTTGCAGGCCGAAGAGCGAACCTGCCC